>Ga0066710_100001870_pt1 | contig 16320 bp, 8 predicted proteins | sample GraSoiAngelo_159_FD_79666 | JGI IMG/M metagenome (GOLD analysis project Ga0066710, IMG submission 79666) | Grasslands soil microbial communities from the Angelo Coastal Reserve, California, USA - 14_1009_16_40cm | ecosystem: Environmental > Terrestrial > Soil > Grasslands | place: USA... | reverse complement strand
CGAATTGATGATGTGTCGTACGACTACGAAGAGTTTCGCTATCGAACACCATACAAGTTCGCCGGTAAGGAAGTGGACCGCGCCACAATCTTGAACGTGCGGTGTGTCGCCCATGTCACAAACGGCCTCTCGGCTCATGGTTTTGGCTCAATGCCGATGGGGAACGTATGGTCATTTCCTTCGGAGCGGATGTCTTACGACAAGACGCTTGGAGCAATGAAGGCCCTGGCCGAACGCGTTCGAAATATCACAGCGGACTTCAAGGAGGCTGGCCACCCGATCGATATCAACGTGTCGCTCGAACCGGAGTTCTTGAAAGCAGCAGCTGAAGTTTCGCGTCTTTTACAACTCGAAGAGCCCATTCCGAAACTTTGCGTGCTGGTCACAGCCAGCGCCTTTGATGCGGCCTTTCATGACGGCTTCGGAAAAGTTCATGGCCTCAGTTCTTACCACACGTATGGACGTGATTTCATGCCGCAAGATCTGTCGCGTTACCTGGGTCCGGAATTCAAAGGCGAATACCTGGACCAATATCTGTTCATGGATCCAAGCGCACGCCTGGCCCTCTACCATTCGGTCGGAGCCTCGGATCCTATCGACGATTCAGACGTCAGAAAACGGATGAACGACGGCTTGCCCGAGACGTTGTCCGGTTGGATTCGTTACAACGGTTTGACCCACATTAAGGTCAAATTGGCCGGCGACGATTTGGCTTGGGATCTCGACCGCGTCGTACGGATCGACCGCACAACGAGGGAAGTCCAAACCGAGCGCAGGGTAAAAACTTGGGCGTATTCTCTAGACTTTAACGAGCGATGCCCCAACGTAGGCTACTTGCTGGAGTTTCTGCGTCGTCTGAAGGAGAAGACGCCGCAGGGTTTCGAAAAGATTCGATACATCGAACAACCCACGGCGCGAGATTTGGAGAAGCACCGAGAGAATACGATGCACGAAGCCGCTAAGTTGAAGCCAATCGTGATTGACGAATCGCTGACAGGACTCGATAGGCTGATCCTGGCACGCGAAATGGGCTATACGGGATTGGCGCTCAAAGCTTGCAAGGGACAAAGCCAGGCGCTACTCATGGCGGCTGCCGCGCAGAAACACAACATGTTTCTGTGTGTGCAGGATCTGACCTGCCCCGGCGCATCCCTTGTACATTCAGTCGGACTGGCAGCGCGCGTGCCGCGTGTAACTGCAGTCGAAGCCAATGCCCGCCAGTACATGCCCAGAGCGAACAAGCCTTGGGAGCAGAAGTTTCCAGGAATCTTCCTCGTTAAGGATGGAATGATGTGCACCGCGAACCTGAATGGACCTGGGCTGGGAGCAGTGACATAGTCGCTCGCAACGCGATTCCTTTGCGATCGGTTTTCGTCACAAGGAAATAAGGAAATAGAAAGGAAATAAGGAAATAGGGAGGATACCGAAGGTTGCTGAAGGCCCCGACTAACCCCAACCCAGCACGCTTTTGCCAGCACGCGTCCGCATGTCGAATTGCGACATCCTTGATCGTCGGGCTTGCTTTGGGCGCAACGCCGGTGCTTGGGCAGACTCGTCCAACCGGGGCACCAAATCTCACGGAAGGCACAAAAATATACGCACAACGGTGCGCCGGTTGCCATGGCGCGGATGCCCGTGGTACGGACAAAGCCGGCGGGCTCGCAGGAAACCGAAGGCTTCGTGACCGTTCTGGTCAGGAGATGCGAGATCTGATTCGCAAAGGCGTTCCGGCCTCAGGTATGCCGGCCTTCGACCTGCCGCCTCAGGAACTCGATGCCCTTGCAGCATTGGTACGCTCTCTGAATGCTCCGCCCGCGGAAAGCAGCGTCCACGGCGACATGACAGCAGGAGAGCTGTTCTTCTTCGGTAAAGGACAATGCGTATCTTGTCACATGATTTCTGGCAGCGGAGCCCCGATAGGCCCGGACTTGTCGGACGTGGGCCGGGAAATGACCGTAGACGAACTTCAAGCAAAACTGGTGAATCCAAGTTCGCGAATCACGCCCGGCTATGAACTGGCTACCGCTCAACTGCGGAATGGGAACACCATTCGCGGATTTGTAAGGAATCGCAGTAATTTCGATATCCGGTTGCAGGATCTAACTGGACAATTCCACCTCATACAAGAGGGAGAGATCTCGGCCATTAGGGAAGAAAAGCAATCGATAATGCCGCCTGTCAAAGCCGGCCCCGCAGAGCTACAGGATCTAGTAGCTTTTTTGGGCAGGCATACTGGGGTCGGCGTTGGAGCCACTAAGTTTCAACCGTCCAAGGCACCGGGAATCGATTTCGTGAGAATTTCAAACCCGAAGCCTGGCGAGTGGCTGACCTACAACGGCAATCTGAGCGGAAACCGTTATAGCGAACTCACTCAAATCAACAACACCAGTGTGCACCAACTCACTCTGAAGTGGATCTTCTCGGTTCCTTTATGGAAGAGCCTGCTGCCCGATACAAGCTATTTCGTGGAAAACATGCGCTACTTCGGCCTGGAAACTACGCCCATCGTTGCCGACGGGGTTATGTATGTGACTGGACCAAATGCCGCCTTTGCGCTGGATCCGCTGACGGGGCGCGAGATTTGGGAATATTCGCGCCCGCGTACTCGCGACCTCGTTGGAGACGCCGCTTTGGGCACGAACCGTGGCGTGGCCGTCCTCGCCGATAAGGTATTCATGGTGACCGATAATGCGCATCTGATTGCCTTGAACCGGACCACCGGCCATGTGATGTGGGAAGTCGTAATGCCGGATGAACCTCAGCATTATGGTTCGACTGTGGCCCCCCTCGTCGTCAAGGACTTAGTTATTGTGGGGGTTTCCGGCGCTGACTGGGGAATTCGTGGCTTTGTCGATGCTTACAAAGCTTCGACCGGCGAACGTGCGTGGCGGTTCTGGACAATTCCAAGTAAAGGAGAACCAGGGCGGGAGACCTGGGGGAGCAAAGAACCCGCATTCGGCGGCGGCTCAACGTGGCTGACTGGTTCTTACGACGCTCAGACCGACACTCTCTACTGGTCCACTGGCAACCCTTTCCCAGATTCCGACGATCGCGACCGACCCGGCGATAACCTCTATACGAATTGCATCCTGGCATTGAACCCAGATACCGGCAACTTGAAATGGTATTACCAAGTCACTCCGCACGACGTTCACGACTGGGACGCAAATGCGCCGCTGGTGCTGGTTGACACGAATTATCAAGGCAGGGATCGAAAACTCTTGCTGCATGCGGACAAGAACGGCTTTTTCTACGTGCTTGACCGAACGGACGGCCACGCTCTGGCGGCTAGGAACTTCGTTCGTACAACTTGGGCTAGCGGTATTGGTCCTGACAGCCGTCCACAGCGCCTCCAAGAGGACGGTCTAGTCTGTCCGCAAGTCGGCACGAATTGGAATGCCACTGCGTTTAGCCCTGTCACGCATCTCTATTACGTCGTCGCCCTGGAGAAATGCGATGTAAAACTGACCTCCAAAGAAGCAAAAACCCGTAATGCCGACCGGGGAATTGGAAAGAAATACCTGCGTGCGATTGATATTGAGACCGGCAAGATCGTTTGGGAAGCCCCGCAAATCGGTCCTGTCGACGGAAAGAGAAATGGAGGAGTGTTGGCGACCGCCGGGGGCATCCTGTTCTATGGAGACCCAAGCGGAGATGTAGTCGCCCTCGACGAGCGGGGCGGGAGGGCATTATGGCATTTTCCGACCAGCGGAATAAACAAAGCCTCGCCCATGACCTACATGATCGGTCGCAACCAATTTGTAGCGCTCGCGGTCGGCCCCAATATCCTGTGCTTCGGTTTGCCATAACAGCTTCAAATGCCTTTTGTCGATGCGTGACAGCTTTGCGTTAAAAATACCCGCAGAGACCAGTGAGAATTCTTCCGCGTGTGCCCTGATGGACCGACTCATATTTCTCAGCACAGCAAAGTTAGAACTGCAAGTCGCGGACGGCTACCCAGCCCTCGACTGACTTGCTGTGGGTTACAGCGCGAATCACAGTTTCGGAAACCAGGTCTGCCGCCAACGCGCCGACAATAGAAATTCCGAGGTCGGAGCTTTTCTTGTTGGTGGAGATTGCAAACGTAGAGTCACCGTCGCCGTTCGTGTGGTAAGGATTGATGGCTCGCGCAGCCCCGGCTGAAGCCATCATCGCAATCTTGGTCAGCTCCACCTTTGTGAAAGACACATTGGTTGCAACCACAACGAGCGTTGTACTTCGCAGAGGTAAATCGCTGATGTTTAAGGAGGAGGAACCCGAGCCCATGGCGAGCTTCCTTAGCGTTTCGCAAGTATTGGCAAATCCTTTGCCGTCCGGCCGCAGCGCACCGGCAACGATTTTTCCTGTGTGCCGGTCTAGGATGTCGCCGACCGAATTCGCCACAACCAGTGCGCCGATCATGACGTCACCAAGCCGAAGGCTGGACGTGGCAACGCCGGACTTCATTCCGCTGTAACCCTTGCTTCTAAGCATTTTTCCGACGGTCGCACCTGCACCGACACCAACATTGCCTTCCTCGAGTTGTGCCGTGGAGGCCTCCTGGCAGGCCTTATAAGCGGCGTCGGCGTCCGGGCGAATCCTCGCATCTCCTAAGGCCAAGTCGTCGATTACGGCACCCACAACAATCGGAACACGAACGTTGGGGATTCCCCAATCGAATCCAGTCTTGTGCTCCTCGCAGTAGCGAACTGCTCCTGCGACCGCCGACAAGCCCATGGGTCCTCCGCCGGTCAACAGAATTCCGTGGATCGTGTCGATTGGACTCACGGGCTGGAGCAAGACGCCCAAGTGCGAGCCCGGGGCCGAGCCGTCGTAGTCCACACCTGCCGTAGCCTTTCCCTCGAAAAGTAAGGCGGTGCAACCCGTGGGCCGACGTGGATCTGTGTAGTGGCCGGCTTTGATGCCCGAAACGTCAGTGATGGATCCAGACGCAGTCTGCTGCTGGGGCGCTCGGGACGCACTGCCCACCACCACATCGCGAGCCCAACCCGATCCAGCGGCTGCCATCAGGGTGCAATTGAATTGACGCCGAGTAAAGGTCGACATCGCCATCCTCCATATATTCGGTCATCCGACCTTAGCGTTTCTGAAGAAGTCGAACTCCTTCCGCTGGTAGGCAAACCCGGCCAGCGGTACACAAAAGCGATGGCAGTGAGCGGTGAAAAGGTCGCGTAATGGGTGTTCCTCACCGCAGGCACGTTGAAAATGGTTGAAGATGTTGAACGCCTCACCGAGGAGTTGCATCCGAACGCGCTCCGTGAACTGTATGTTTTTGGCAAGGTGGGGATCGAGACTCCAGGTTGCAGGAAGATTGAAACTGTTGCGCCCTTCAGTCGGAATGCGGTCGGTCTGGCGTTGCTGTCACTGTTCAGATCGGCACCCACTAATCCTGTGTATGGCTGGCCTGACTGAGCGCTCAGAACTGCGCTTACCTCCCAACCCCGAAGATCGCCTTGGGCGCTGGACTGAAATTGCTGGCATGGCTCAATTGCCAGATACCGCTTACCACCAGCCGCTGTCGCTGGTCATTCAGGCTGCTGGCTCGGTCGGCCGCGAGTTCGAGGGATTCGACAGTATGTGGGCGTCAGTCGCCGCTGCTTAAGGCGACCAGCGACGCGGCAGTGTGCTCGGAAGTTGCCGTTCTCAAATCCGAGACCGGTAAAGTTCTACCGATCTCATCTGACCGAGACCTGGTGCTTTGGAGTGATGACCTCGTCCTCGCGGGAAAGCTACATATTCTAGTTCAGACGACGGGCCTATGGACACACCATATGTAACGACGCCTCATACCACGTAATAAAAAATCACTTGACAAGCCAACTTGGGTCGGCGTAAACCGAGCGAACGTGGGGAGAGGGTGCTCTTTCATTCACCTTTTCCCTATAGGAGCTGGTTGTTCGGTCAGCGATGAAGTCGGTCAGCGCTGAAGAATGAGGTCTAAAATGGCAAAGTTCTTCTGGATTTTTGATATTTATCGACGATCGAGGGGCATCGTTTTTTTTCTGTTCCTGGCAGCAGCCCCGAGGATCGTGTGGGCACAGGGTCCCGTAGGCACGATCAACGGCACCATTTTGGACCCCACAGGCGCCGCTGTGCCAGGCGCCGCGGTGGTCGCGACCAACAACGCCACTGGCTTGAAATCCAACACAACCAGCACATCAGCGGGTGCCTATACGTTGCCCTACCTTCCCGCCGGAACTTACAACCTTCGTGTCTCGGCCTCGGGCTTCCGGACGTCCACGGCCGAGAATGTCATTCTGCGCGTCGCCCAGGACCTTACGTTGAACATCAGCCTCCAAGTGGGCCAGGTCAGCGAGCAGGTGGTGGTCAGTGACCAGCCACCGGTGGTCGATACGGGCACGGCCGAGATCGGGCGCTACATATCAGTCGAGGAATACAAGAGCTGGCCGATCCTGGTTGACGATGGTCAGCGGCAGATTCAGAGCTTCATCTTCAGCAGTTTGCCCGGAACGACTGGCGACACATTCCAGGGATCAATTAACGGCGGGCAGGAGTATTCTCACGAGATCCTGATCGAGGGCATTCCCATCGGCCGCTCCGACCTTTCGGGAGGCAACAACAACGAATTCAGCCCGTCTGCCGAGGCAATCAGCGAGTTCAAATTGCAGACGGGAGCGATTAGCGCCCAATACAATGGCGGACAAACCGCCGTTGCGAACTTTACGATCAAGTCCGGGACCAACAACCTGCACGGGTCCGCCTTCTACTACAACCAGAACGAAGCCTTCAATGCTTTCAGTCTGGATGACAAGGTAGTGGGAAAGAAGGCCAAGCATCGCGAAGACAATTACGGGTATTCCCTGGGAGGGCCCGTTTATATTCCCAAGGTTTATGACGGCCGCAGTAAAACCTTCTTCTTCACAAATTTTGAAAAGACTAAGGTAAACGATCTGCGGTTCAGCGGATTCACGACCTTGCCCACAGTCCAGTTCAAGCAAGGTGATTTCTCGCGCTTGCTCGATCCAAACTTTACGGGCGAGCCGCTCTCGGGCACGCAGGTCGGCGTTGACGCGTTGGGCCGGCCGGTGATTTTTGGACAGATCTACGATCCGAGGACGACGAGAGTGGTAAACGGTAGCGTTGTTCGCGACCCGTTTCCGGGCAACCTCATCCCGGATTCGGCGTGGGATCCAGTAGCCAAGAACATCATTCAGAACGTAAACATCGTGGACCCACAGTTCGATACGATGACCAAGAACATTCAAAGAATCGGTACAAGCTCTCCTTTCTTCAACCTGCACATTTTTGGCTTGAAGGTGGACCACGTCATCAGTCAAAAGCACCGCATCTCAGGGTATTACAACCGGAGTTACCGAGAACGGAACAATAGTTGCTCCTCCCGGTACCTGCCGATTCCGGGTCCGCCGACAAGCTGTTGGCAGGAGCAGGTGACGCCAGGGAACATGGTGCGGCTGTCCTTAAGCTCGACGCTCACCCCAACGCTTCTGAACCGTGTGGCCGCGGGGTACAACCGATTCCGCAACCAAAATGGCGCGCCGCCCGAGACCGTGAACAAGGACTTGGCGCAGAAGATCGGGTTAAATAACCTGCCAGGCACGATGTTCCCGGTATTCCGCTTTGACGGCAACGATGCGACGCCAGCTCAGGGAGGGTTGATCGGGAGGATGGGCGTCGGCTTCGTGGATGATTCTCCGAACGGAAGCTATGTCTACACAGACGATGTGACGTTGATTAAGAGCAAGCACAGCTTCCGCTTCGGTTACCAGTACAGTCGGTATTTCTACAACGACAAAGCGCTCTCCGATGCCGGTTCCTTCACCTTCAGCCCTCGCCAGACGGATCTTCCTGGCTTTTTGGAGTCAACGGGGCATTCATTCGCGAGTTTCCTGCTGGGGGGAGCGCTTCAAGCCAGCCACGGAATCTCGGATTTCAGCCAGGGGTTCCGCCAGCCTCAGCACGCCTTCTATGCGCTAGACGACTGGAAAGTGACCCCCAGGCTGACGGTGAATGCCGGACTGAGATGGGAAATCATTCCCCCGTTTTATGAGGTTACTGGCCGCATGTCGGAGATCGACCCCAACACGCCCAACCCCGGCGCAGACGGTAGACGCGGGGCGCTCGTCTTTGCCAAGAGCGGCAGCCGCTTCAACAACACTTACTGGAAAGAATTCGGACCACGCCTAGGGTTGGCTTACCAGTACAATGACAAGCTCGTCCTCCGTGGCGGCTACGCCATGACGAATACACCGCCAATCCGGAACGATTGGGGGTACGGCGGATTCACCTTGGGATTCAATGGCTCCGTGCCTGTAGTGGGTGGGACGAGTCCAACCGGATTCATCGACGATCCAGCTATCTACTTGAGCCAGCCCTACCCCAGTCTTCAGGGCTCGCTGCCTAATAGGGATCCGGCTCAACTCAATTACGATGGGCCGTGGCTGACTACAGCGAAAAACGCCAATCGCCCGGGATATGTGCAGAACTACAGTCTCACGGTCCAATACCTCTTGGCTCGGCAAACGGTGCTGGAGGTCGCGTATATAGGTAACAAAGGCACTCGCCTCTGGGGCGGATTCGGCGCTTTCAGCGAGCGCGACGGCCTGCCGTCGAGCATGCTATCGAAGGGCGACGTTCTAGCGGATAGCGTCAGCAACAATCCTCAGTACAGCCCCTATGCAAGCTTTCCTGGCGACCTAAGCGTAGCGCAGGCGCTGAGGCCTTATCCCCAGTACTTCGGCGTGGAAGAGGCTTTCCCTTACAACCAAAGCTCGAATTACAACTCACTGCAGATAACGGCAACGAGACACTTGACCACGGACTTGGGCTTTCTAGCCGCCTACACATGGTCTAAGACCATTGGCACTGTGGACGCCAATGGCCCGGCATCCATGGAAGGGTGCGGCTGCGCCGACACCCCCATTCAGGACTTCTACAACCCAAGGTTAGAGAGATCCGTGACCGCATTCAACCATCCTCACGATTTCAAGCTGACGTGGGTATACGCATTGCCGGTTGGAAAAGGGAGACGCTTCGATCTGAATTGGGGCAACTGGGTTCTCGGAGGGTGGCAATTGGCGGCGAATCACCATTATGTGTCCGGAGATCCCGTCATGGTTACAGAATCGGGTCTGCTTATCCCTGACGGGTTCGCCCCTGGGATTCGGCCGGATATTGTCGCCGGCCAAAACCTGACCCTGGGTGGAGCTCCCACCCACGTTGACCTGTTCAATGGCGCGCCCTATCTCAATCCGGCAGCGTTCACGCTGAGTCCGCATACGGCAAGCGGTGTTCCCCTACGCGTGGGCACGGCTCCGAGATTTTTGCCCATCCGGGGCCCGCATAGCATGGATGAGACATTCCGAATGAGTAAGAAATTTCCCTTCTCCAAGCCGGAGGGCTCTTTCTTTGCGCTCGGGATGACGATGACCAATCCGTTCAACCGCATCAGCCGCTACATCGTTGCCACTGATATCACAGACCCGGAGTTTGGATTGATAAGGGCCACGGGGGGCGGCCGGACCATCCAGTTGGACGCGCGAATCGAATTTTAGCTCGACCGACCCGGCCTCGGATAAAACCGTTCCGCCCTGCCGGTCTATAGTAAGTTCTTCCAGAACGGCTTCGGGGAAAGCCTGGGCTTGTTCAGTCTGCCGCCCTACGTTCGCGCAGATTTATGGAGAAAAGGGCGAGTGAAAAGCGCTAATCAACCGGAACAATGATAGGAAAGGAGACCATAAACCTCTGACACTCCCCTAGCCCGGGGCATCCAGAGCGTACGGCTGTACTTGTGCATCCACTTCTTGCTTCACGAAGGAAGGGACGCAGCGATCGTCCAAGGTGAGAAGGCGGGACCGAGTTGAAGAGCTAGGCAAGTCCTCAAGCCGGCGCGCGGCTATTTCGAGCGCGCTCTGTCCGACTGAACCTTGACATGGCGGAGTCGCTTTTGAGTCGCGTTTGATTTACGAGATGGAGGGCTCGTGCGCGGGCACGATCGTGTCTCGAACCCTTCCTCGCCAAAGCCTCCCCGCGCACTAAGCTACAGTGACCCCCGGGGTACGCCTTAAGTTTGCGTCCCTTTCAGGAGACGTGCAATGAAGCATTTGCTGCTGCTGGCCTTGCAAGTTGCTTCCATGGCACTCGCAAACGGGCAGCAGAGTCTGGACGCACGCTGTGATACGCCGCAAATCGGGGTGCTCCGGCAAAGCGCACGAGAGGCTTTCGACAAGCATCAGTACGAGGTCGCAGCGCGGCATTTCTCTGAGGTGCTTCATGAGTGCCCAGCGCAGCGCGAGATTCTCATCGAACTGTCGCAGGCGCAAGCTCATCTTCGTCAGTTTGACCTGGCGATTCGATCCCTGCAGCAATTTTTCGAGCAGCAGCCTGGATCTATTTCAGGGCGGCTCGCCCTGGCAGATGTGTATCTGATGGCTCAGCGTCTCCTTGACGCGAAACGGGAAGCACAAGCTATCCTGAACAAACAGCCCGACAACCCGGCCGCGATGAAGATCGAAGCCAATGCAGAATATCTTCTCGGGGACGTGGCCGCGGCGGAGAGTAGGCTTATTGAGCTCCTGGACCGGCACGTCGACGACGAGGAAGCCGCCTACATGCTTGGGCGGATGTACTACAAAGAAGGCCGCATTGATCACGCCATCGGCCAGTTCGAGCGGGTTCTTAAGCGGAATCCACAATCGTACAAGGCTTACGACAACCTCGGCTTGTGCTATGAGGCTCTCGGGGAGAACGAGAAAGCGGTGCGTCATTTTTTGGCGTCGATCAAGCTTGTCGAAAATGCCCATTCCGACTACGAGTGGCCCTTCGCGAACCTTGCGGAGTTTTTTCTCAAGGAGGGCGATGCCGAAAAGGCCTTCGGGCTTGCGTCCAAAGCCGCCGATCGCAATCCTTACTCGGCCCGGAACTTCTATCTGGGAGGAAAAGCGCTCTGCCAGCTCGAAAAAACCGACTTGTGTGTAAACTGGCTGCAACGGTCTTCGGCGCTCGACCCGAGCTACCCAGAGCCGCTCTATCTCTTGTCGCGCGTATACCGGAAATTAGGCCAGGATGGCAAGGCGAAGGAGGTGGAGGCAAGGTTTCTTGAGCTAAAGGAGAAGCAACCCGACAGACGCAGATAGCTATGCCACCCGGAGCGAATTCATGGTCCGGCCAAGGCCCGCGCCCGGGGCCGCTCAGCGGACTTTTTCGGCGGATAGGCGCTGGGTTGCTCTTTACGGCAGCGGTCTGGGCTCAAGCTGGTCCGCCTTCGGAGCAATTGCGTCGGGCCCGAGAGCTGGTGTTTCGAGGAAAAGCCGAGCAGGCTATCCCTATCTATCAAGAACTGATCCGAACGTTTCCCAACCGTCCGGATCTTCTGATGGACCTTTGCATCGCGCAGTTCAAGGCAAAGCATTACAGGGACTCGATCGAGCAGGCGAAGGCGGCGCTAAGGCTGCAGCCCGAACTGCCCAGTGCGAATCTGTTCCTCGGCGCTAGTTACGTCGAACTCGGCGAATTCGCAGCTGCCATCTCACCGCTCACGACGCTGCTCAAAGCACAACCCGACGAGCGCAACGCGCGTTTCATGCTGGCGCAGGCGTTATCGGGTGTCCGGCGGTACGTAGAAGCTGCCGAACAGTTCCAGAAACTATCGGAACTCGTTTCGGATAATCCGAAGGTCTGGTACGGCTTGGGCCACTGTTACGACAAACTTTCCCAGCAGGCGCCCGGCACAGGGGAGCATTACCGCGGACTGGCGCGGCAGGCCTACAGCAGATTAGAGCAACTGCCTCGCTCACGCGAAAGTTGCATCCACGCAGCCGAGCTACGCGCAGAGAGCGGTGAGTGGGTTGAAGCGGCCAAGAAATGGCGCGAAGCGCTGAAAATTGCGCCGGACGATAAGCGAGTACAGGCTGGCTTGGTGTGGGCACTTTACGGCGCACGCGACTACACTGCGGCCCTGGCGCTGATTGACAGCATGTACGAGGACGACGTTAATTCCGCCGAGTTGAAGTTTTTGACCGGGGCGTGCTGGTTGAACCTGGAGCAGCCGGAGAAAAGTATTCCCTATCTGAAGGAAGCGATCCGAGCCGACGAGAATTTGCTGTCTGCGCAGGCTGCGCTGGGACAAGCATTGCTGCGAACGGGGAATGCGAAGGAAGCGATACCGCACCTCAAGGCTGCACTTTCCATCGACAAGGATGGAAGCGGCCACTTCCAACTCTTCCGTGCGTATGGGGCCGCACGACAGACCGAAGCCGCGAAGCAGGCACTTTCGGATTATAAGGAGTTCGCCAAACGGCTACTCTTCTCGAATCCTTAATACCTGATTTGTACTCACGTTCGTGAGCTTCTGGCGCGTTCCGCTGGGCCACCGGATTTCGATTTTCCCCACACGCCTCCTGTTGCCGGTCCCGAAATGGACACTGAAGTGGCTAGAAGAGCCATAGCCGATCGCGGAGGTCACGTGATTGTATTGGTCGTCCACTCGGATTTCCGCACCAATTCCGTCGCGGTTGCTCGTGCTGCCATGCAACTTCAGCAGGAGCCAGGTATTCTCCCCGGGCGTGATGTTTTCCCATAACTCCGGGGCTTCGCCCAGCGAGGTGACGACCGCATCAATTCTGCCGTCGTTGGTAAAGTCAGCAAAGACCGCCCCCCGGTGTGCTCGCGGCGTGAGAAAATCCTGGCCGGCGGTCCGCGAAACGTCCTGAAAAGTTCCGTCGCCCCGGTTCAGAAAGACGGCATTGTGCTGCTTGTAGTCGGTCGCTTCGAATAGTTCGACATGATCGTTGACGTGAGAGTTGGCAGTGAAAAGATCTTTCCAACCGTCATTGTTGAAATCGAACATGCCGATTCCCCATCCACTGTACACTCTGCTCGCTAGGCTCATGTGGCTCGAGTGTGTGGCATCCTCAAACAATCCCGCCCCTTTATTCCGGATGAGCGGAAAGGTTTCGCCGGCAAGCGCGGCAAAAGCAATATCGGGCAGCCCGTCATTGTCATAGTCTCGGAACTCAACGCCCATGCCCGAGACTGGGTTTCCGGTGTCAAGCAAAGCAGCTCCAATCTCCAGAGCGACCTCTTCGAATTTTCCGTGTCCGAGGTTATGGAAAAGGAAGTTCCGCATCTTGTCATTAGTGACGAAAACGTCAATGAGGCTGTCGCGATCGTAATCAGCAACGGCAACCGCCATTCCTTTTCCGATGTGCGCAGCGATGCCGGACTCCTGAGAGACATCCTTGAACTTACCGCCGCCTTCGTTATGGTAAAGGGTGTTGGGGAGGCCATCGAAGAACCGAGGATGACAGTAGACGCGCACGTGGTGCGGGCGGTCGCCGCAAAAGCGGTCGAACTCCGGTGACCATTGCACGTAGTTGACCACGAAGAGATCCAATAGCCCATCGTTGTCGTAGTCGAACCAGGCAGCGCCAACTGACCAGGGGCCGCCCTTGATGCCGGTCTGCCGGGTGACATCTTCGAAGCTTCCGTCCCCGCGATTGTGATACAGCGTATTCCTGCCGACCCCAGCCACGAAGAGATCGACATGGCCGTCGTTGTCGTAGTCGGCGACAGCGGCGCCCATCGAATAGCCTGCGCCCGCCACTCCCGCCTTTTCAGTCACGTCCTCGAAACGAAACTCGCCCAAGTTTCGGTACAAACGGTTCCAATATCTGGATGAATTCTTCTCCAGAGACGGCAGAGACGCTCCGTTGGTGAAGTAGATGTCGGTTAGTCCGTCGCCATCGTAATCGAAAGCAGCCACACCTCCGGCCATGGTTTCAACCAGGTGCTTGCGCGGAGTCGGATCATTTTCCAGCACGAATCCGATGCCGGACTTGGCAGCGACGTTCCGAAAACGAATGGCAGGGGCGGGATCGTCCCTGCCCGGAAGCTCAAACAAGATGACAAGAAAATTCATCGCTACGAGGCCAGATGGGATCAAGGTCACGAGAACAGAATGAAGCATAGCTTTGTAGGCTGTCTTTGCGGTGCGGAACATGTTGCACCCGATTGAAGAAAATGGAGGATCTCCGATATTGTGCCGTGTCCTCCGCAAAAACAAAGTACGCTTCACGCAACGCACTCTTCCAGCCAATATTCGTGATGTAAGCCGCCCAAGATATCCTCGACTCTGATCTGGCAATCGCGTGGTAATCGATGTCTCTTCCCTTGCAGGACAAAAGCTCTGCTGGATGTCTGCTCAGGAATACCGGAACCCAAGCTCGAGTGTGGGCGTCCTCTATTATAGTGAGCTACATAAGACCATAGGGTTGGCCGCAGGTGCCGCTCGCCGGACCTGGAGGAAGCTTCCCCTACTTGGTGCGGTCGGGGCATCGGGCGAAGTGGTGGGGTCTAGAGATCAGTCCTGAAGTGGCCAATTAACGCTCGGCGAAGGATCGAAAGGAATCAGTCGATTCGCAAGCAATGAAAGAGTGGAATTGACCGTTTAACACCCGCCCAAATAAACTCTCCTTTTGCGTTCCATGCAATCTTCCAACAACTCGCGAATGCTAGCGCAGGGCCGTCGCCGCAAGATAATGGAATTGGTCGAGCAGACCGGCCAAGTGACGATTCCCGACCTGGTGACGCGGTTCTCGGTCTCGGCGGTAACGGCGCGAACCGACCTTGATGCCCTTTCTGCCAATGGCGTGGTGGTGCGTTCGCATGGTGGTGCAGTCCTGTATGGACCTACTCAGGACTATCCATTAAAGTTGAAGGCTGCACTGCATCCTTCGGAGAAAGCCCGCATCGGGCAAGCCGCGAGCCAGCTGGTGCAGCCGAACGAAACCATCATTCTGGATTCGGGGACGACTACGGCTGAAATCGCGAAGAGCCTGAAACGGGCGAAACCCAGGTCCCTCACCGTCATTACCAGCGCTCTCAACATCGCGAACGAACTCGCAGCTGCTCCGGAGATCTCGCTGATCATGCTGGGCGGGCTATTGCGTACCCTCGCGTATTCCTTCGTCGGACCGCAGGCGGAAGCGACGCTTCGTGATTTACATGCAGACCGGCTCTTTCTGGCGGTGGACGCGTTTGATCTGGAGGGTGGGCCTTCAACGCCTGATGTGCTGGAGGCTCAACTCAACGGCCTGATGATGGAGGTTTCAAAGGAAACTACAGTAGTGGCCGATTCAAGCAAACTTGGACGGCGCAGACTCTTTCGCATTGGACCGATCGAAAAAGTTCACCGATTGATCACCGACGCAGATGCGCCTAAACAGTTCATTGACACCCAGCGCAGGAAACGTGTCGAAGTGGTCGTAGTGTGATTAATGGTGCCGCCCTCATTCGCGGAGCAGGGAAACGTTATCGATAACGCGGTCAGAGTCAGAACTACCTTAGCGCTCTCATAACTGTCGTCTTCGAGACCCGGCAGCGACTGATGATCTCGCGCAAGTTCCAAGCCCCGTTCCGCCGAATGCCGGAGTCAATTCATACAGCATTTGTTGCGTATTAGCGTATCCAACCTGAAGGAGGTCAGTCCGTGCTATGTTTATTCGATGAAAACCGAAACGTACTCAGTGGCTGCGCACTATCCAATGAGGGAAACCGTCCTCGTCGCCAAAGAGTATGAAGAAGACGACTGGCGTCGAGAGGAAGACGAGGCATTTCGAAGCGACGAAGTAATCGACCTCAACGACCCTCGATTTCAGGAAGTTTGCAATCAAGTAGTAGAGATGGACCCGTTCCCTGTTCCCACAGGCGTCCCTGATTTTCTTTCGTTGCAGACTGAGGCTTTCATCGACCGCTGTTTTTCTAGTAAACGTGCCCAGTCATGTATTAACCCTGCCAGTTGTGGGCACTCTCCCCACAACACTCACGCAAATCACTGAAAATCAGGTTGGGACTAAAGTTGGGACGAACTTAAGAGCCTTTTTTGCCCCTCTTTTCTGGTCTAAGTTGCACCAAATCAACGAAAGTTAGAATGGTTCGTAGCTGTAAATTCCTTGCTGATTTTGCGTAACTTACGACCCAAAAGACGCGCCACTGAGCCTCAAGTTGTACCCCTGGGAAGCCCCAGCCCGAAAACTGATGTTTTTGGGGCAGAGCGCATGCGTGAAATCGGTTCTCTGCAGCTCATTCGGCGGGATTGAAAACCCACAATGAGGACAAGTGGTATCGAGGGAGGCTCGAAGCTTTTCTGGATCAGTTCTCTTGCGACGCATGGCTATTTGGGAGGAGATTGCTCTTGCTTGGGCTGTTGCTTCGGCCAATATTTCTGCTTCCAATCCGAATTGGAGTCTGACTGTTCAGAAGGGGTGGCGACCTGTGGGGCGGCAGACGGGTTCTTGGAATTGTCCGCAACGGGAACCGACTTCACTTCTCCAGCTCCGGGCT
>Ga0066710_100001869_pt1 | contig 16322 bp, 13 predicted proteins | sample GraSoiAngelo_159_FD_79666 | JGI IMG/M metagenome (GOLD analysis project Ga0066710, IMG submission 79666) | Grasslands soil microbial communities from the Angelo Coastal Reserve, California, USA - 14_1009_16_40cm | ecosystem: Environmental > Terrestrial > Soil > Grasslands | place: USA... | reverse complement strand
TGGCGTGCTCTCGGTGCCGTGGACCGAGGTGGCGGTCAGCCGTCGCCTCTACCGCACGGGCGAGAGCGAATACCTTTTGAACAAGAATCCGTCGCGCCTGCGCGACATACTCGATCTCTTCGCCGGGACGGGCGCCAACCCGCGCGCCTATTCGGTGATGGACCAGGACAAGCTCAACCACGTCCTGACCGCGAAGCCCCACGAGCGGCGCGTCTTCATCGAGGAAGCCGCCGGGATCGCGCGCTACAAGCAGCAGCGCAACGAGACGGAGGGCAAGCTCGACGCCGCCCGCCAGAACCTCGTACGCGTGCGCGACGTCATGGACGAGGTACGCCGACAGCTGAACTCGCTCGAGCGCCAGGCGAAGAAGGCGCAGCAGTACAAAGCCTTGCAAACCGAGAAGCGCGATCTGGCGCTGGCGCTCGTCGCGGCGGACTTCGCCGGACTCACCGGCGAGGGCGAGCGCCTGACGAGCGAGCTCGTGCGGCTGCGCGACGGCGAGGAGGGCCTGCGCACGCGCCTGACGGCGCTGGCGGCGCGCGAGGCCCAGGCGCGGGAATCGCTCCAGGCGAGCGAGCATCGCCTGTCGGATCTCCGCCAGGCCGTGTCGAAGGTGCAGGGCGAGCTCGAACGGCTCCTGGAGCGCCGCGAGCAGATGGGCGTGCAGATCCGCGAGCTCGGCGAGGAAAGCCTGCGACTCGACGAGGAGGTCCGAACCACCACCGAGCGCCAGGCCTCCATCGTCGTGGAGCGCGAGAACGTCCGGCTCGCGCTCCGTGACGCCGAGCAGGTGGCCGCCGAGCGCTCGCGCGCGGCGACGGAGTTCGAGGCAGCGCTCGAGCGCCATCGCGCCGCCCTCGCCCTCGAGCGCGATCACGCCGAGGCGCTCCGCCTGGAGCAGGCGCGACTGGCCGCGGAGCGCGTCGACCTGATGCGGAGCGCGGGCGAGCTGCGCGAGCGCGAGATCCAGTTGGGCCGCCGCGCCGACCGGCTCGCGGCCGAGCTCACCCAGGCGCAATCGGAGGCCGAGCGCCTCGCGGGAGAACGGGGCACCTTGGCGGCCGCGCGCGATCGGGCGGCGGCCGATCTCGTGACCCTGGAGGAACGGCGCCAGCGGCTCGAAGCAGAAGAAGCCGCCGCCCAGCGCCACCTGACCGAAGCCGAGGCGCACCTCGCCGACGCGCGTGTCGAGCTGGCGGCGCGCCGCTCGAGCTTCGAGGCGCTGTCCGAGCTCGAGCGCGCGCGTGAGGGCTACGGCGCCGGCGTGCGCGCGGTCTTCGCCGACGGCCGCCGTGACGAGCTACACGGCATCGTGGGGACCGTCGCCGATCTTCTCGAGGTTCCGTCCGGGCTGGAGCGCGCGATCGAGGCGGTGCTGGGCGAGCGGCTCCAGTGGGTGGTGGTCGAGCGCTTCGAGCACGCGCGCGCGGCCGTGACCTATCTGCGCGATCACGCGCTTGGCGCGGCGACGTTCCTTCCGCTCGAGCATCTGCCGACGCCGCCCGATCCGGGCCCGGCCGACAACGGCGCCCGCTGGGTCTCCCGCCATGTCAGCGCGGCGGCTCCGAACCTCATTCATCATCTTCTCGGCCAGGTCGCCGTCGTCGAGCATCTGGACGAAGCCGAGCAGCTCTGGCGCCGTAACGGCGTGATCGCGACGTACGTCACGCCGGGTGGCGAGGTCCTCGGCCCGACCGGCCGCCTCCACGGCGGCGGTGCGCGGGCCGCGAGCGAGACGGAGCATTCCCTCCTGGCGCGCAAGCGGCAGCTGCGCGAGCTGGAGGCGGAGGTCGAGCGGCTCGCGGCGGTCGTCGAGACAGGCCAGACCGAGATCACGACGCTCGGCGCCGAGTTCGCGATCTTGCGCGAGCAGATCGGCGAGCTCGCGCGTGCGGTGCAGGCGCGCCTGGCCGAGCGCCTCGCCGGCGACAAGGACGTCGAAAGGGCGGGGCAGGAGCTCGCCCGGGTGCAGCGCCACGTCGAGACGGTCGAGGCAGAGTCGCGCCAGGTCGCGCGCGAGGCCGACGAGACGAGCACGACCCTGGCGCAGCTCAGCCAGCGCATCGCGGTCGCGCGGGACGCCGAGAGCGCGCTCGAAGCCGCGGTCGCCCGCGTGCGGGACGCGATCGAAAACGCTCAGTTGGACGAGACGGCGCTCGGCGCGGAGCTGACGGCGTGTCGGGTCGATCTCGCCTCGGTGAGCGAGCGGGTCGAAGCGCTTGGCCGCGAGCTGTCACGCGTCGACGAGATCGAGCGCGATCTGACCGCGCGCCGCGCCCAGGCGGAGCAGCGCCAGACGCAGCTCGTCGAGCGCCGAGCGTGGCTCGCCGAGGAGCGCGAGCGGACAGACGTCGCGGCTCGCGAGGTCGCCGTCGAGCGCGATCGCACCGACGCCGAGGCGCGGCGCGCGGCGGAGCACCACGAGGGGCTCGCCTCAGAGCTCCGCGCGGTCGAGCACGAGTCGCACGGCGCCGAGAACGAGCTCGGGCGGCTGGTGGCGTCCGCGCACGAGATCGACATCCGCGCGACCGAGTGCCGCGTGCGGCGCGAGGAGCTCGGGCAGGAGGCGTGGCGCGTCTACGGAGTGGACGCCCAGACGCTGCTCACCCACCACGATCCCGAGCGCGAGCTGGCGACGGTTCGCGAGCGAGTGGCCGAGCTCGAGGAGCGGCTCGTCGCGATCGGGCCGGTGAACCTCGTCGCCGACGACGAATACCGCGAGCTCGACGAGCGGCTGACCTTCCTCCGGACCCAGCACGACGATCTCACCGCTTCGATCAAGGATCTCGAGAAGGCGCTTCGGGGCATGACGCGTACGGCGCAGGAACGATTCGTCCAGGCGTTTGAGGAGATCAACGGCCACTTCAGCCGGCTCTTCGAGCGACTCTTCGAGGGAGGCCGCGCCGAGCTGCGGTTGGTCGAAGCCGAGGAGGGCGGCGATCCGCTCGACACGGGTGTCGACCTCATGGCTCAGCCCCGCGGCAAGCGACTCCAGTCCGTCACCCTGCTGTCCGGCGGCGAGCGGGCGCTCACCGGGCTGGCCCTCCTGTTCGCTATCTTCTATTTCCGGCCGAGCCCCTTCTGCGTCCTCGACGAGGTCGACGCCCCGCTCGACGACGCGAACATTCATCGTTTTCTCCGTGTTCTCAGGGAATTGACCGGCCAGACCCAATTCCTGGTCATCACTCACAACCGCAAGACCATGGAGGCGGCGGACGTCCTCTACGGCGTCACCATGGAGGAGCCCGGTCTCTCGACCCTGGTCTCGGTCAATCTGAACGCTCAGTAACAATCAGGAACAAGATGAAGAAGCCGGCCGGATACGCTACGCTCGAAGTATGTCGAGCGTCGGCGCGTACTTGCGCGGGCTGCGCGAGAAACAGGGGATGTCGCTCGATGAGCTCTCCCGGGCGACCCGTGTACTTCATCACTACCTGGAGGCGCTCGAAGCCGACAACGTGGGCTCGCTTCCGGCGCCCGTCTTCACGAAGGGGTTCATCCGGGCGTACTGCCAGGCGCTCGGCGTCCCCCCCGAGGAGGGGCTGAGGCTCTACGATCGAATCGGCGTACCCGCCCCAGACGTGGCAAAAGTTCCAGTCGGCGCGGCTCGCATCGCCTCCGTCCCCGAGATTCCGCGTCGTCAGATCATTCAAGAGCCCGACTACCTGCCCCTGACTCCCCCAGGCCCCCTGCCGCAGGGGGAGCCGCGAGAGAGACGCGCGCGGGGGACCCTTTTGATCAGCTTCATCCTTCTCGTGGTCCTCGGCGTGGCTCTCTTTGCCGTCACCCTGGCGCTCCAATCGGGCCGGCAAGGGGATGGCGAGCCGACCGCTCGGGTCGATTCCCCTCAATTCCCGGCAGCGCCCGAAGCCCCGGCCGCGTCGACTGCGCCGGCTGTGGCGCCTGTCGAGGACCCGGCGCTGCAACCGCCCGGGGTGAGTCAGCCTGCGAAGCCGTCGCCGAGTGCGCCGGCGACGCCCGGGACGCCGGCGCCAAGCGCCTCACCCATGCCCGGCGCCCACGTCGTGGCGAGCGCACCTGCGGCGTCCAGCCCTCCTGCGGCACCGAGCGCACCGGCAGCGCCGAAGACCCCGGCCGTGCCGAGCACCGCCACGGCGCCGCCGGCCGCGACGCCGATTCCAGCTGTGCCGTCCGCGCCCACCGCGGCCGCGACGACGGTTCGTGGTGTCGCCTCGCCGTATCGGCTCATCGCGAGAACGACCGAGACGACCTGGATGCGCGTCCGCACCGAGGACGGGCGAACCAGCGAGGAAACGATTCCCGCCAACGAGATCCGCGAGTGGATCTCGAACGGCCCGTTCGTCATCACGATCGGCAACGCGGGCGGAGTGAGCCTCGAGCTCAACGGCCGATCGATCCCTCGGCTCGGCGCCAGCGGCGCGGTCATCACGCGATTGGTCCTGCCCTCGGACAACCAGTGAAGTTTCTCTCCGCCCTGGGTGAGCGTCTCCGCGACGGGTTGCGCCGATCGCAGGAGTACCTCGCCGGTAGTCTCGGCACCGTCCTGGACACCGACCGGCCCGTCGACGACGCGCTGCTCGAGGAGGTGGAGGAGCTGTTGATCGCGGCGGATCTCGGAGCCGCGCTCGCCGCCGATTTCGCCAACCGTGCGCGTGAGGAAGTCATGTTCGGGACGGTGACCCGCGCGAGCCAGCTGCGGCCCCTGTTTCGTCGGTTCCTCCTCGATACGCTGGCGCCGGCGACTCAGCCGCTGAACATCGAGCACCATCCGGCTGTCGTCCTGCTCCTCGGGGTCAACGGCTCGGGCAAGACGACGACGGCGGCCAAGCTCGCGGCTTCGCTCAAGGCCTCCGGCAAGCGCGTGATCCTCGCGGCGGCCGATACGTTTCGTGCGGCGGCGATCGAGCAGCTCGAGCGCTGGGGCGAGCGCATCGAGGTCGAAGTGATCCGTCAAGCGGCGGGCTCCGACCCCGGCGCCGTCGTCTTCGACGCGGTCAAGGCCGCCACGGCCCGTGACGTCGACGTGCTGATCGTCGATACCGCGGGGCGGCTGCACACCAAGACGAACCTCATGGACGAGCTGGCGAAGCTCCGTCGCGTGATCGAGCGGCAGCTTCCCGGTGCTCCGCACGAGACGCTCATGGTGCTCGAGGCGCCGACCGGTCAGAACGGATTCGCGCAGGCCCGAATGTTTCACGAGGCGATCGGCCTCACCGGCGTCTGCCTGACCAAGCTCGACGGCACGGCCAAGGGCGGGATCGTCGTTCGCATCGTTCGCGAGCTCAAGGTGCCCGTCAAGCTGATCGGCTTGGGCGAGCGCCTCGAAGACCTCCAGGCGTTCGATCCACAAGCATTCGTGGACGCGCTGGTGGCCGAAGCGTGACCGAAGGGGACACAGCCGAGCGCTTCATGCGGCGGGCGTTCGAGCTGGCCGCGCGTGGCCGTGGGCTCACCTCGCCCAACCCGATGGTCGGGGCCGTCGTCGTGACACGAGGCGGCGAGATCGCTGGCGAAGGGTTCCACGCCCGAGCCGGCGGGCCCCACGCCGAAGTCGAAGCCTTGCGGGCGGCCGGCGCGCGCGCGCGGGGCGCAACCCTCTATGTGACGCTCGAGCCGTGCTCGCATCACGGACGGACTCCCCCCTGTGCGCCCGCGGTGATCGAAGCCGGCGTGGCGCGCGTCGTCGCGGCGGTCGCCGATCCCAATCCGCTCGTCTCGGGCCGTGGCTTCGCCGCGCTTCGCGCCGCCGGCATCGAGGTCGTCACCGGGGCCGGAGCCGCAGAGGCCGAGCGCCAGAACCGGGTGTTCCTCACCGCGATGCGCGAGCGGCGACCGCACGTCACCCTGAAGGCCGGGATGACCCTCGACGGCAAGATGGCCGACCTGCACGGCGCCTCGCGATGGATCACCGGCGAGGCTGCCCGCGAGCGTGCCCACCACCTTCGTAGCGAATCGGACGCGATCGTCGTGGGTATCGGAACGGTGCTGCGCGACGATCCCGAGCTCACCGTGCGCCTGGGGCGGCCCTGGCCGCGGGAGCCTCTTCGGGTCGTGCTCGACACCGGCGCCCGTACTCCCGTCGGGGCTCGTCTGATCCGCGCTGGCCGGCCGAGCTGCGCCGTGATCGCCGTCGGCGCCGAGGCTCCGGAGACGCGCCTCAAGGAGCTCGCCGAGACCGGTGCCACGATCGTGGCCTGCCGGATGCGGGATGGCCGCGTGGATCTGGGCGCGCTCCTGACCGAGCTCTTCGCTCGGGAGGTGCGAGCGGTGCTCGTCGAGGGCGGCGGCGAGGTCCACGGGGCTTTTCTCGACGCCGGCCTGGTCGACCGCGTGGCCATGTTTGCGGCGCCGCTGCTGATCGGTGGACGGGGCGCGACCCCGGTGGTCGGCGGCGCTGGACGCGAGCTCAAGAGCGCAATCCGGCTCGGCGGGTTTACGGTCACGCCCCTGGGCGACGATCTCCTCATCGAAGCCGACGTGGTCCGCGAGCCGCGGGGCGCCTGATGTTCACGGGGATCGTGGAGGAAATCGGCTCGATCCGCGCGATCGAGCAGAGCCCCAAGGTCGCGCGGCTCGAGATCGAGGCCCGGGTGACTCTCGAAGGGGTGGACATCGGCGGAAGCGTCGCGGTGAACGGCGTGTGCCTGACGGTGATCGAGCGCCGGCCCACCGGCTTCGTCTTCGAGATCGGGCCGGAAACTCTCTCACGCACCGCGCTCCGGCACCTGGCCCCCGGTGATGCCGTCAACCTCGAACGCCCCCTTCGTTTCGGCGGGGCCATGGGCGGCCACCTGGTCCTGGGGCACGTCGACGGTGTGGGAACCGTGGACGCCGTAACGCGTGTAGAATCGACGGCACGGGTGCGGGTCACGCTGCCGAGCCGCGACCTCGAGCCACTCCTGATACCCCAGGGGTCGGTCGCCGTGGAGGGCGTCAGTCTCACGGTGGCTGCGCTGGGCGATCGGAGCTTCGAGGTCATGTTGATCCCGCACACGCTGGCGGTGACGACGCTTGGACGGCTCAAGCCGGGACAGGCGACGAACATCGAAGCGGATGTGATCGGTAAGTATCTGATGCGCTCGCTCGCACTGAGGGGGACGACATGACCGGCTTTTCGACCATCGAGGAGGGCATCGAGGAGATCCGTCAGGGGCGCATCCTCCTCGTCGTGGACGACGAGGACCGCGAGAACGAAGGCGACCTCGTGATGGCGGCGGACCGCGTGACGCCGGAGGCCGTGAACTTCATGGCCAAGCACGGTCGCGGTCTGATCTGCGTTCCGCTGCTCGGCGGGCGCCTCGACGACCTGAAGATCTCGATGATGGTCTCCGACAACACGGCCCCCATGGGGACCGCGTTCACGGTCACCGTGGACGCGCGCCGCGGCGTCACCACCGGCACCTCGGCCTACGACCGCGCCGTCACGATTCGCACGCTCGTCGACCCCCTCATGCGCGCCGACGACCTGACGCGCCCGGGTCACATCCTGCCCCTGCGGGCCATGGGCGGTGGCGTCCTGCGACGCGCCGGCCACACGGAGGCCGCGATCGATCTCGCCCGCCTGGCCGGCTGCTATCCCGCGGGGGTCATCTGCGAGGTCCTGGACGAGGACGGCGGCATGGCGCGCGTGCCGCAGCTGACCGCGCTCGCGACCACGCACGGCCTCAAGATGATCACGATCCGTGACCTCATCGAGTACCGGATTCACAAGGAAAAGCTGGTCCGGCGGATCGCGACGACCAAGCTTCCGACCGACTTCGGCGAGTTCACCGCGATCGCGTACGACACCACGGTCGACAGCCGCGTCCCGCTCGCATTGGTGATGGGCTCGGTGTCCGGTGACTCGCCCGTACTCGTCCGCGTGCACTCCGAGTGCCTGACGGGCGACGTCTTCCACTCGCGTCGATGTGACTGCGGGCTCCAGCTCGACAAGGCCCTGCAGCGGATCCAGGCGGAGGGCCGTGGGGTCTTCGTCTACATGCGCCAGGAGGGGCGTGGGATCGGGCTCCTCAACAAGATGCGCGCGTACGAGCTCCAGGATCAGGGGAAGGACACGGTCGAGGCCAATGTCGCCCTCGGATTCCACGCCGACCTCCGCGACTACGGCATCGGCGCTCAGATCCTGGTCGACCTCGGCGTCAAGAACTTGAAGCTCCTCACCAACAACCCGAAGAAGATCGTCGGCCTCGAGGGGTACGGGCTGCACATCTCCGAGCGCGTCCCGATCGAGATTCCGGCGACCGAGACGAACCGGAAGTACCTCAGTACGAAGCGCGACAAGCTCGGGCACCTTCTCTCGTCGCTGCCGGACTGAGATGGCCGGTCGCGCCCCGAAGTATCGCCGGTCGGCCGGGAGTTCCGGCGCGTTCAGGTTCGCGATCGTCGCGGCCCGCTTCAACGAGCGCATCACCCAGCGGCTCGTCGCCGGCGCACTGCAAGCCCTGCGGGCCGCGCGGCTCGGCCCCGACGCGATCGAGGTCCACTGGGTTCCCGGCTCCTTCGAGCTCCCTCAAGCCGCGAACCACCTCGCGATGACCGGGCGCTACTCGGCGATCGTATGCGTCGGCGTCGTGATCCGGGGGCAAACCCCGCACTTCGAGCACGTCGCGCGTGAGGCCGCGGCGGGAATCCGCCACGTCGCGCTGACGACGGGTGTGCCCACCACGTTCGGCGTCATCACGGCGCTGACGGAAGAGCAGGCGTGGGCGCGCGCGGGTGGGGACGTGGGCAACCGAGGCGAAGAGGCGGCCGAGGCGGCACTGCAGATGGCCGAGTGGATTCGTCAGCTGGGTGACCATCGGGCGGGGCGGAGCCCCGCGCGTTCGGGACATGTCCGACGCCGATAGGCCGGCAGGCCGTCGATCCGTGGGCAAGCGCAGGAAAGCCCGCGAAGTCGCGCTCCAGTTCCTGTACCAGCTCGACCTCAACGGCGACGACGATCCGAGCCCGCACGACGAGGAGTTCTGGGCGCGCCACCCCGTCGACGACGATACGCGCGCGTTCGCCGACGCGCTCGTCCGCGGCGCCAAGACGAACCAGGCGAAGATCGATCACGCGATCTCGCAGTTCGCGGAGCACTGGGATCTCGAGCGGATGGCTGTCGTCGACCGCAACATCCTCCGGCTCGCAGTCTACGAGCTCTTGTACACGGCGGACGTGCCTCCGAAGGTCGCGATCAACGAGGCGATCGAGATCGCCAAGAAGTTCGGCACCAAGGAGTCGAGCCGGTTTATCAACGGCTTGCTCGATCGCATCCACAAAGAACTTCGCCCGACGTTCTGAATCTGCCCCGTGCGGTACGCGGTGCTTTCGGACATCCACGCCAATCTCGAAGCGCTCGAGGCCGTCCTGGCCGACGCGGCGACGCGGACGGACGCCCTCCTGTGTCTCGGCGACCTGGTCGGCTACGGCGCCGATCCCGTCGCCTGCATCGAGACCGTGGCCGCGCGGGCGCAGACGCTCGTCGGCGGCAATCACGAGCAGGCGGTCGCCGGGCTCATCGACCTCGAGTGGTTCAACGTCCACGCCCGCGCCGCCGCGGAGTGGACGCGGGAGCGGCTCGACGACGACCACCGGGCGTATTTGGCCTCGTTGCCCCTGGTCGCGCAGGTGGGTGACGCGACGCTCGTGCACGCCTCGCCGGACCGGCCTGACGAGTGGGAGTACCTGCTCACCGCGCAGGACGGCTTCGACGCGTTCTCCGCCTTCACCACGCGACTCTGCTTCGTCGGCCACTCGCACCTGGCCGGCACGTGGTCGCTCGGCTCCTCGGGCCCGGAGCACCGGGCGGGCGCTGTCGACCTCGAGCTCGAGCGCGGTCGGCGGTATCTCGTGAACGTCGGCAGCGTCGGTCAGCCGCGCGATCGAGATCCGCGCGCGTCGTATGCGATCTGGGACGTCGAGCGCGGAACGATCTCGACCCGCCGCGTCGTTTACAACGTCGCGGGGGCGCGGGAGAAGATCCTCCGCGGCGGATTGCCGCGGTTCCTGGCCGACCGGCTCGCGTGGGGTGCCTGAGCCTGCGTCCGTCGCTGCGACGCGCCCTCGTCCTCATGGCGACCGCTTTCGCCATGGGTCTGGCGTTTCCTCGAACGGACTGGGAGGGGATCGTCTGGGTCGGCCTCACGCCGCTGATCGTCGATTCGCTGCGCCAGCCCATACGCCAGGCCTTCGGCTGGGGCTGGGTCTTCGGCACCGTGTTCTACCTGGTCCTCCTCCGGTGGCTCGATTTCACCTTCAGGACCTACAGCACGATTCCCTGGCCGCTCACCTGGGCGGTGACGCTCGCGCTCGCGGGATATTGCGCTCTCTATGTCGGCGCCTTCGCCGCCGCGGTCTCCTGGCTCGCGCGCCGCTCGATCGTCGGGGCCCTCTGCGCATCTCCGTTCCTCTGGGTTGCCGGGGAGTGGCTTCGCGGCCATCTCTTCGGCGGCTTCCCCTGGGGGCTGCTCGGGTACTCGCAGTACCTGCGTCTGCCCGTCATCCAGATCGCCGAGCTCACGGGCGTCTACGGCGTCTCGCTGGTGATCGTGGCCGTCAACGCGGGGATCGCCGGCTGCTTCGTGCTCCCGTGGCGCCCGGCCCTCGGCGGAGTCGGCCTGGTGGGGGTGGTGCTCGGAGGCACGCTCGCCTTCGGATGGTGGCGCCTGACGGCTCCGGCTCCCCCGGGCGAGGTGAACGTGGCGGTCATGCAGCCGTCCATCGAGCAGCCACTGAAGTTCGACCCCGCGTTCGCGACGACCACCGTGGCGATCTATCTCACGCTGACGTCGCGCGCCGGCGCGGACCGCCCCGACCTGATCGTATGGCCCGAGACTGCCGCCCCCACTCCGCTCCGCCGCGATCCCGAGCTCTTGAGGACGCTGGGTGCGCTCTCAGGATCTCTGCGCGTGCCGCTCCTTGTGGGCTCGATCGACGTTGATGGATCGACTCCGCCGAAGATACGTAACGCCGCGTTTCTCCTCACCGAACGAGGCATCGTCGGGAGGTATGATAAGATTCAGCTCGTCCCCTTCGGTGAATATGTGCCGCTAGCGGGACTGATCGGATTCGTTCGGGGCTGGGCCGAGTTCATCGCCGAGCTCGAGCCGGGCTCCAGCGCGAGCGTCTTCTCGGGCCCGCCAGCCCCGTTCGGAGTCGTAATCTGTTACGAGGGAATCTTCCCCGAGCTCGTCCGCGAATTTGTGAAAGGCGGCGCGCGCCTGATCGTGAACATGACGAACGACGCATGGTTTGGTCGTACGAGCGGCCCATGGCAACATCTCGCCATGTATCCGTTCCGGGCCGTCGAGCACCGCATCGCGGTGGTTCGCGCGGCGAACACCGGGGTCTCGGCGTTCATCGCGCCCACCGGCAAGATCGTTCGCCGCGTCCCGCTGTACGAGCGGACCACGGTGGCCGAGCGGGTACCCCTCCGGACCCGGGTGACCCTGTACTCGCGCCTCGGCGACTGGCTCGCGTACCTGGCGCTCGCCGTCTCGGGCGCCTCGCTCGCGTATCGCGCGTGGAAGCGAGCCGGCTAAATGCTCGGCGATTTCAAGCGCGACATCACGCTCTTGGCGAGCCGGCTGACCGAGCTCCGAGGTCATCTTTGACGTCCCTGCCAAGGAACAGCGCCTCGCCGCCCTCGACGCCGAGATGGCCAAGCCGTCCTTCTGGGAGGACAACCGGCGGGCTCAGGAGGTCATCCGCGAGCGGACCGAGCTCTCGCGCCCCGTCGCGCGCCTCAAAGAACTGACCTCGAATGCCGACGACCTCACGGTGCTCCTCGAGCTCGCCGAGGAGGCCAACGACGGAAGCGTCGACGCCGAGATCGCCGACAGCATCGCCAGCCTGACGAAGGACCTCGACGAGTTCGAGCTGAAGATCATGCTGTCGGGGCCGCACGACACGAAGGCCGCGATCGTGTCGATCCATCCCGGCGCGGGCGGGACCGAGTCGCAGGACTGGGCGCAGATGCTCCTGCGCATGTACCTGCGCTGGTGCGAGCGCGCGGGCCTCAAGGCGGAGGTCGTCGATCTGCTGCCGGGCGACGAGGCGGGGATCAAGTCGGCCACGGTCGAGGTGTCGGGCGAGTACGCCTTCGGGTACCTGCGCGGTGAAACTGGCGTGCATCGCCTCGTGCGTATCTCGCCCTTCGATGCCTCGAGCCGGCGCCAGACGAGCTTCGCCTCCGTCGCGGTCGTGCCCGAGGTGGACGACGTCGAGGTCAACGTGCGCGAGGACGAGCTCCGCGTCGACGTCTTTCGCGCGTCGGGACCGGGCGGGCAGGGCGTCAACACCGCCGACTCGGCCGTGCGCATCACGCACCTGCCGACGGGCATCGTCGTCTCGTGCCAGAACGAGCGCTCGCAGCTCCGCAACCGCGACACCGCGATGCGAATTCTGAAGGCGAGGCTCTACGAGATCGCCGAGAAGAAGCAGCGTGAGGAGCTGGCGGAGCTGACCGGACAGAAGAAGGAGATCGCCTTCGGCAGCCAGATCCGGTCCTATACGTTTCATCCCTACCAGCTGATCAAGGATCATCGGACCGGGCTCGAGGTCGGCAACGTGGATGGCGTCATGGACGGCGACCTCGACGCCTTCATCAAGGCGTACCTGCTCTGGGCGCGAGGCCGTGAAACATGAGTGACGACCGAGCGGGCCGCGGCCGAGGCGAATCCGTGACGAATCCAGACGACAACGAGCTGATCCGGCTGCGTCGCGAGAAGCTCGACGCACTGCGCGGCCGCGGGACCGATCCGTTCGGCGGGCGGTATCCCGTGACGCAGTGGGCCCGCGACCTCGCCGAGCGGCTCGGCAACGCGAACGACGAAGAGCTGAAGGGTTTCGGGCCGGTGAGCCTTGCCGGCCGCGTCGTGGCGATTCGCCATCACGGCAAGACCTGCTTCGCGCATCTCATGGACCAGACCGGACGGATCCAGCTCTACGCGCGCGCCGACGGCCTCGGCGACGAGTACGCACGGTTCGTCGAGCTGGACACCGGCGACTTCGTCGGCGTGACGGGCGAGATGTTCCGCACGCGGACGGGCGAGCTGACGGTCGCCGTGAAGACCTTCGCGTTCCTCGCCAAATCGCTTCGGCCTCTTCCCGAGAAATGGCACGGCCTGAAGGACGTGGAGACGCGCTATCGGCAGCGCTACGTGGATCTGATCGTCAACGCGGAGGCGCGCGAGATCTTCTCGATGCGCGCGCGCCTCGTTCACGGGATTCGCGCGTTCCTCGACGCCCGAGGCTTCCTCGAGGTCGAGACCCCGATGATGCAGCCGATCCCCGGCGGCGCGATCGCGCGGCCGTTCAAGACGCATCACAACGCCCTCGACCTCGACCTCTATCTGCGCATCGCGCCCGAGCTCTACCTCAAGCGCCTGCTCGTGGGCGGCTTCGAGCGGGTCTACGAGATCAATCGGAACTTCCGGAACGAGGGGATCTCGACCCTGCACAACCCCGAGTTCACGACGCTCGAGTTCTACCAGGCCTACGCCGACTACTCGGACCTGATGGAGCTGACCGAGTCGCTCTTCGTCGAGCTCGCCCATGCGCTGCGCGGCTCGCTGTCCTTGACCTGGGGCGAGCATTCGCTCGACCTCAAGCCGCCCTGGCGACGGCTGGCGTTCTTCGACGGGATCTCGCAGGCCCTCGGGCTCGGCGTGACGCCCGCGACGGATGTCGCCACCATCGCGCGGGCGGCGGCGCCGCGCGGGATCGCCCACGACGGGGGCCCGGCGTGGAAGCTGTGGAAAGACGTGTTCGAGACCTTGGTCGAGCCGACGCTCGTTCAACCGACGTTCGTCATCGACTTTCCGACCGAGCTGTCCCCGCTCGCCAAGCGCAAGCGCGACAACCCGCAGCTCGTCGATCGGTTCGAGCTGTTCGTCGCGCGGCACGAGATGGCCAACGCCTACAGCGAGCTGAACGACCCGATCGACCAGCTGGCGCGTTTCCGCGAGCAGGCGGCCCTGCAGGCGCGCGGTGACGACGAGGCCCACTGGCTCGACGAGGACTACGTCCGCGCGCTGGAGTACGGCATGCCGCCGGCGGCGGGTGAGGGGATCGGCATCGACCGGCTGCTCATGATGTTCGCGAATCAGCCGTCGATCCGCGAGACGATCCTGTTCCCGCTGCTGCGGCCCGAGGGCGGCCGATGAAGGGCGGGCTGCCCTTCGAGCTCCTCCTCGGCTTCCGCTATCTGCGGTCGCGCGGGCAGCGCACGAACCTCTCGCTCTTCGTCTGGATCGGCCTGGGCGGCGTCTTCCTCGGCGTCGCCGCGCTCATCGTCGTGCTCGCGGTGATGACCGGCTTCCAGGACGGGATCCGGGATCGGATCATCGCCGGGAGCCCGCACCTGCTGATCTTCCAGGCCGGCGCGCAAGGGCTCGACGACGCCGACAAGGTGGCCGCGCGCGTGAAGGCCATCCGCGGCGTCCACTCGGCCACGCCCTTCGTCCATCAGCAGGCGCTCTTCACGACCTCGAACGGTGGCGCGCGCGGCGGCTTGATCCGCGGGGTCGATCTGGCGGCGCCGGCGGTGCGCGAGGACGTCCGCTCGCAGCTCCGGCAGGGCTCGATCGATCCGCTCGCCGACGGCGCGCCCGCGATCTTGCTCGGTCGCGAGCTGGCGCGAAGCCTCGGCGTGTTCCCCGGCGACTCGGTCACGGTGATCTCACCCGAGGGGGCCATGACCGCCGTGGGCATGGTCCCCAAGATGCGGCGCTACCCCGTGGCCGGCACGATCGAGATCGGCATGCACGAGTACGATTCCTCCATCGCGTACCTGAGCCTGCCCCAGGCGAAGGAGTTCGCCGGGCTCATCGGTGTCACCGGCATCGAGGTCAAGCTGAACGACCCGTTCGACGCCAAGAACGTCAGCCGGCTCGTCGCCGCCCAGCTCGGCTTCCGGTTCTGGGTGCGCGACTGGATGGAGATGAACCGAAGCCTCTTCGCGGCGCTCCAGCTCGAGAAACTGGCTCTCTTCGTCGTCGTGACGATCATCGTGCTGGTCGCGGCGTTCGCGATCATCGGTCATCTCGTGCTCCTCGTCGCCGAGAAGCGCAAGGAGATCGGGATCCTCAAGGCGGTCGGCGCCTCGTCGCGGTCGATCACCCTGGTGTTCTTCGCCGTCGGCATGACGATCGGCGTCGCCGGCACGGCGGCCGGCGCGGCCGCGGGCCTCAGCTTGATCTGGGCCCAGAACACCTACAAGGTGATTCGGCTGGCCGGCGACGTGTATCAGATCGACCACCTGCCGATGAAGCTGACGATGAGCGACGGGCTCATGATCATCGGCGCCACGCTCCTCCTGTCCTTCCTGGCCACGATCATCCCGGCCAAGCGAGCGGGCTCGCTGGCGCCGGTCGACGTGCTCCGATATGAGTGACGACGCGCGTCCCGCCCTGCTCGTCGGCGAGGAGTTGGAGAAAGAGTACCGGTCCGGCCCGGAAGTCGTCCGCGTTCTTCGCGGCGCGAGCGTGAGAATCGCGCCCGGGGAATTCGTGGCCCTTCTGGGAGCCTCCGGCGTCGGCAAGTCGACTTTGCTGCACCTGCTCGGCGGGCTCGACCGGCCGACGGCCGGGCGCGTCCTATTCCAAGGAGAAGATCTCGCGGTGTGGGCGGAGGCCGGGCTCGCGCGTTACCGGCGTCGCGACGTCGGCTTCGTCTTTCAGTTCTACAATCTTCTCGGCGACATGAGCGCGCTCGAGAACGCGATGATCCCCGCGCTGATCGAGCGCAAGCCCACGCGCCAGGTCAGAGAGCTCGCCGCGGCCGCACTCGCCGAAGTCGGCCTCGCCGATCGGTTGAATCACCTCCCCGGAGAGCTCTCGGGCGGTGAGCAGCAGCGGGTCGCAATCGCTCGGGCCCTCATCAACAACCCCAAGGTGATCCTCGCCGACGAGCCGACGGGCAATCTGGACCCCAAGACGAGCGAGGTCATCTACGATCTCTTCCTCCGGCTTCAGGCCGAGCGCGGGCTTGCTTTTCTCGTGGCCACCCACAACCCCGACCTGGCCCAGAAAGCGGAACGGGGCTATCGCCTGGTGGAGGGCCGCGCGCGCGAGATCCACGGCGAGCCGACGTCGATCGGATAAGGGTTTCGCGCAGTTAGTGCGCCGAGGGGAAAAAGGCTAGCGGGCTTGGAGGCGGTGGGCTATACTGAAGTCGCAGTCTGGTAACTAGCCGTCAGCGCAAGTAAATTCGCACGCGAAGGGGTGGGGCACACCAGTGTTTGAACGGTTCACCGAACGGGCGCGACGGGTCATTATCTTAGCGCGTGAGGAAGCCGGTCGTTTCCGCCACGATTTCGTCGGAACGGAGCACGTCCTTCTCGGGCTGATCCGCGACGG
>Ga0066710_100001868_pt1 | contig 16326 bp, 17 predicted proteins | sample GraSoiAngelo_159_FD_79666 | JGI IMG/M metagenome (GOLD analysis project Ga0066710, IMG submission 79666) | Grasslands soil microbial communities from the Angelo Coastal Reserve, California, USA - 14_1009_16_40cm | ecosystem: Environmental > Terrestrial > Soil > Grasslands | place: USA... | reverse complement strand
CTCGCCATTTCTTCCTCCAACGCGCACGGCACCGGGACCATCCGGTTGCCCGGCGGCCCGTTGGCCGTGCTCTAGCCGTGCTCTACGAACGGAACATGCCCATGGCCTTGAACTTCTGACCGAGCACCTTTCCGGAGTCCGCTCCCATCCAGTCGATCAGACTGGCGTACACCTGACGGAAGTCGGTGGTGTTTTCCAGGTTGCCGTCGAGGACCAGGTTGGTGAGGCTCGGCGGCGCGCCGTACATGCCGCCCTTCACCGCGTTACCAATCACGAAGTTCACCTGCGCCGTGCCGTGGTCGGTGCCGAGGCTCGTATTCTCCGGCACGCGCCGCCCGAACTCGCTGTGGACGTACAGCACCACATCGTCTGCTCGCCCGATGCGCTTCATCTCCTGGAAGAAGCCCGCGATGGCGTCGGAGCAATATTCCAGCTGCCGGTCGTGCGGCGCGGCCTGGTTCACGTGCGTGTCGAACAGGCTGTTGCGCAGCGGGACGTAGTACAGCTTCGTGGGGAAATCCGCCTCGATGAGCGCGGCGACCTTGTCCAGATCCAACAGCCGGAAGTCGGGGTTCTGTCGCCCCTTGTACTTGCTCCAGGCGGCGCGGACGATTTCGGAAGCCTGCGCGGCACTCTTGGTGACCTCCAGCACGTACTTGTGCGCGTCGCCGAGGGTCCCTTCGTGCGCCCCCAGCACGTCGAGCGCCGACTTTTCCTGCGCGAACACGCCGCGCTGGAACCTGTCCGGGTCGAGAAACACGAGCGGTACGTGCTTCTCGGCCTTCACCGCGAGGCTCTGGCTGTCCCCGACGTTCACGATCATGTTCTGACGCGCGCCCGCCGGATCCAGATCCGAGGCGATCCGCCAAATCCAGCCGTATTCATTCCCGCTGTTGGGGGCGCCGGTGTGCCAGAAAGAGATGGACGTGAAGTGCGAGAACGACGGCTGGTCATAGCCCACGCCCTGCACGATGGCCACTTTGCCCTCGTCGTACAGCTTCTTCATCCCACCCATCGACTTCTGCCAGCCGAAGTGCTCGTCGATCTTCAGAACGTCCTTTTCCTTGATGCCGATCGTGGGGCGATGCTTGTAGTACATCGCGTCGCCGTACGGCACGATCGTGTTCAGTCCATCGTTGCCGCCGAACCACTCGAAGACCACGAGGATCTTGCCCGAGTTGTTCGCCGCCGCCGCAGCCGCGCTCGCCTGGCCGAAGACGGACGGGACCGGGCCGATGCCGCCGAACAGGCCGAACCCGAGGCCGCCGGCCCCGATCCGGATCATGTCGCGACGCGAAACGCCGCAGTCCGACAGCTTGTCGTGGGTGCTCATGTGTCCGCCTCTCCCGGGGCTCTGCCCCAGACGATCCGATGTTCCGGCGCGCTCCGGGTCGGGCGCGCGAGGCCGGTCCCAGGATAGCGCCGTTCGCCGTCGCGCTCAACGGCGAACGCGTCCCGAACAGCCCTATTCCAGGGTCCTGACGGCGGCGCCCGCGGCCCGTAGTGCACGCTGAAGCTCGCCGACCTGTTCTGGCCTCGGCCGCTCCACGCCAACGAGGATTTGGCCGGCGGAGACCGCAGGATCGTAGACCTTTCTCGATCGGCCCAACCTGGCAAAGACGAGCAGTGCCCCACAGGTCGCCAGGATCGCCCCGAGCATGGTCATCTCGAACATGATGATGAGATTTGCCCACCAGGTCACGATGGGCATGTTGCCCGTGGAGAGGGGCCAGGCCGTCTGCGTCAGCGTTGTGAGCGCGGTGCCAAACGCGAGGCCGACGAGACCGCCTCCCGTGGCGACGAGCCACTGCCGCGTGGCCCGGCTGCGACCCTCGTCGAACCCCTCGAGCGGCCGGTTCGAAAGGACCAGGATTTCACGGTGCGGCACGCCGGCTGCGCGCACGAGCTCGATCGCGCGTCGAGCAGCCTGGGCGTTGTCGAACAGCGCGTAGAGCGCGGTCATTGGCGCATGTCCGTCAGCTGCTTCTCGGGCATGGCTGTTGGCTGGGGGGAGCGCGCCAGACGCTCTCCGCCGTGCCACTCCCAGAGAGAAATGACCGGCACCAGCTTGGCAAACAGCGTGTAGAGCAGCGTCATCGCCGCGAAGGTGGCCACGGTGATGGTGATCTCGACGGCCCGAGGCCGGTAGGTGCCCCACCGGTAGGGCAGGTACTTGTGGCCGAGCGCCGGCACGATGATGAGGAATCGCTCCAGCCACATCCCGATGCAGACGCTGCACGAGGCGATGACGCATCCGCGGATGGTGCGCAGCCGTCTCGGTGCGAGGAGCGCCACCGGCACGACGAGGTTGCAGACGATCATCGTCCAGAAGAGCGGCGCGAAGCCGCCGCGCTGGGTCTGCATCAGAACTGCGATTTCGGCCGAATCGTTGCCGTACCACGTCGTCAAGCGCTCGGCGAACACGAAGTAGGCCCAGAGCAGGCTCATGAGCAGGAGCAGTCTGCCGAGATGATCGAAGTGGAGCGGCTGCAGATACGCCTCGAGCCGCAACGAGCGCCGCAGCGCGGCCATCACCACGATCAGGGCAGCAATGCCGCTGAAAATGGCGCCCGCGACGAAGTACGGGCCGAAGATGGTCGAGTGCCACGTCGGCACCGGCGCCATCGCGAAGTCGAACGACACGATCGTGTGCACCGAGACGGCCACCGGAATGATGGCCACCGCCATGATCTGCATGGCCGTCTCGAGGCGCGCCCACTGTTCGGCGGTGCCTCGCCAGCCGAGCGCCAGCGCGCCGTAGATCCGCCGCCGAACGCCGGTGGTGCGATCGCGGATCGTGGCCAGGTCGGGGATCATGGGCAAGAGGAGGAAGAGGACGCTGCCGGCCAGATAGGTGCCGATGGCGAAGAAATCCCAGACGAGCGGCGATCGAAAGTTCGGCCAGATGAGCCGGCGGTTGGGGTAGGGCACCAACCAGAAGAACAGCCAGGGGCGTCCCAGATGGATCAGCGGGAACATCGCGCCAATCATGAGCGCGAAGACGGTGATGACCTCGGCGCAGCGTGTGACCGGCTTGCGCCAGCCTGCGTTGACGAGCCGCAGGATTGCCGAAATGAGGGTGCCCGCGTGGCTGATGCCGATCCAGAACACGAAGTTCGTGATGTAGAACGCCCACATGATCGGTGGCGCGATCCCCGTTGTGCCAAAGCCGATCACCATCTGCGACACCCACGCGACGGCGCCGAGGAGCACGACGACCGCCAGGCCGGCGACGAGCGCATAGAACCGCCAGGTCGTGCGCTCGAGGGGCCGCAGAAGATCGTCCAGCCGGGCCAGTTCGGCGCGGTCGGTCATACCGGCGACTGGCGCTCGAGGTACGTCACCTTGGGCTGCGTGCCCAGGTCGCCCAGGAGCTTGCTGCCGCGGGGCGAACGCGCCAGGCGCGACGCCTCGCTCTCAGGATCGTTCAGATCGCCGAACACCATGGCCTTGGCCGGACACGACTGGACGCACGCCGGGGCAATCGCACCGTCCTTCAGCTCGCGGCGCTCGGCTTTGGCCTGAATCTCGGCGGCGGTGATTCGTTGGACGCAGAACGTGCACTTCTCCATGACGCCGCCTTCGCGGACCGAGACATCGGGGTTCAGCTGAAGATGGAGCGGCGTTTCCCAGGCCGGGTTGAAGAAGTTGAAGAACCGCACAGAGTAGGGGCAGGCATTGGCGCAGTAGCGCGTGCCGATGCAGCGGTTGTACACCTGCGCGTTCAGCCCCTCCTCGGTGTGATGGCTGGCATAGGTCGGGCAGACGGGCTCGCACGGCGCGGCGTCACACTGCTGGCAGAGCACCGGCCTGAACTTCACACGAACGTCGGGGAAGACGCCCTCGAAATAGCGCTCGACGCGAATCCAGTGCATGGCTCGACCGCGGGCCGCCTGCCGATCCCCGACCGTGGGAATGTTGTTCTCGGCGTGACAGGCCGTGACACAGGCTTCACACCCCGTGCATCGATCCAGGTCGACCACCATCCCCCAGCGATGCGGCATCTCACCCTCCTCGTGGCAGCCACATGACCATCACCGTCGAGCGCCCGGACCTTCGTACGGACGTTCCCGCAGCTCGCCCGCGGTCGAAAACAGGACGAGCCGGCCGTCGGGGGGCCCAACCCGCGTGAGCTTGACGCGGGTCGCCGCCCAGGCCAGCGCGTCGGCGCCCGATACGACCATCGGGGCGAGCAGCGAAACAGGGTTCGCGCCGCGCCCCGAGGCGTACCGCGTGTAGGTCACGTGACCCTGGCCGACGGGCATCGCGACCACGTCCGGCGCGATACCCGGCGAGACGAACGCGGGGACTTCTACCGCCCCGGCGTGCGATTCGACTCGCACGAGATCGCCCAGCTGGATGTGCAGCCGCTCGGCCGTCTGCGGATGCAGCTCGACCCAGGCGCTCCACATCGCGGAGGTCATCGGATCGGGCAGCTCCTGAAGCCAGGGCAGGTGCGCCAGCGATCCATCGAGAAATGACGGAGACGGGTATGGCAGCAGATGGAAGGGAAAGTCGTCGGCGGCGGCATCGAACTCGGGTGGCGCGAACGATGGAACGCCTCCCGACACGGCGATGCGACGGCCAGGCGGCCGGGTGGGCGCGGGGAGCCGAGCGGAAACCGGCCGGGCAGTCGGCGGGACCGCCGGCGGTTCCTCCCACCATCCTCCTTGCTTCTGGGCGGCCGACCAGACCTCCGGCCCAAGCGCCTCGAACGACGCCTTCAACATGGCCTCGAACGTCTGCCACGGGAGCCCGATCGGCTGGCGCAGCATGCGCCCCACCTCCAGCAAAACGTCAGGGGTCGCGCGCGTCTGAAAGAGCGAGGTCATTGTCGGCGGAGCGACGCTGGCCACTGCGACCAACGACCCCGACTCGGGCACGGCGTCCACCCATGACTCGAGAAACGTGTGATCGGGCAGGATGAGATCCGCCAGCGCCGCCGTCTCGTCGATGAAGCTGCCGAAGCTCACGACGAACGGGACGCGGGAGAGTGCCTCGCCGACGCGCCAGGCGGGCGGGGCCGCGAAGACCGGGTTGACGCCGTCAACGAGCAGGACCTCGACCGGGTGACGGCCGGACAGGATCTCGGACGCCAGCGTCTGCAGGGTCCCGCGAATTGGCGGCGCGGAGCCGCCAGAAAGCGGGGCTCCGCCACGTGAGGCGACCGATGCCCGGAACGGCGGGGTGAAGCACACGCCTCCCGGCTGATCGACACTGTCCAGCAGGGCGTTCAACGCATTCACGGCCAGGGCGGCTGCCAAGCCGTTCGTGTGGGCGAGGGCTGGACCGCCGATGATCGCCGCCGCCGGCCGTTGTCCCGCGAGTGCGCGCGCGAGCCGCTCGATGCGCGCGGACGGCACTCCCGTCATGGCCGACACCTTCTCCGGTGTGAAGTCGGGCAGGCCGGCCGCCCATCCGTCGATCAGGCTGGCAGCGCGACCCGGCGGCGCCGACGTCAAGTGTTCTTTCAGGATTACGTGGGCGAGGCCGAGGGCGAGCGCGCCTTCGGTGCCCGGCGGGACAGGAAGCCACTCATCGGCGCTCGCGCCAGTGGGCGTCATGCGCGATTCGATCTGGACGAACGATCCCCGCACTCCTGTCGGATTGCGCCGCATGCGGGCGTAGGCGGCCATCTGCGCGACGGGCGAGTTCCATGTGCCGAGAAAGTCGGCGCCGAAACTGAGGAGCAGGCGCGTGCGCGCCAGGTCGATCGTCGGCAGCTGGTCGTGGCCGAAGCTCAAGTCGTTTGCGCGTCGCACCACCGGCTCGTCGAACAAGTTGTACGAGATCGGCGCCGGCGCCCCAAACCGTGCCGCGAACTGATCGAAGAGCAGTTGTCGGTGTGAAGGGCGGCCGCTCGTGAGGATGGCGAGCGACCGGACCTGCCCGTTCGTCGCGAGCGTGTCCAGTCGGGACACGAGCTCGGACAAGGCCTGGTCCCACGTGATCGGCTCGAACTGACCGTCGCGCCGCGATCCCACGCGCCGGATCGGCTGGGTGAGCCGATCGGGGTGATAGGTCAATTGGATGCCCGCCTGCCCGCGGGCACATAGTCCGCCGCCGTTGACCGGATGAGCCGCCGCGCCCTCGAGCTTCTTGGCCACACCGCGCCGCACGACGCCCCGCTGTCCGTTCCGCACGGTGTCGACATCGGCCGCCATGATCCGGACCGACAGGCCGCAGCCGCCCGCGCAGAGCGGACACACACCCGGTTTCCACTCGGCGATGCCCGGCGCGGGCGTCTCATCGGGAACAAAGCGAATGAGGGCTGGCTCGGAGACCCCGCAGCCTGCCAGGGCGGCTCCTGTGCCCGACACAGCCGTCAGCTTGATGAAGGTGCGGCGTTCCATCAGAAATGACAAGTCAGACAGTCGGTGGGCGCTCCCTTGGAGCGGTGACAGCCGACGCAGAATCCCATGTTCAGGTCGACCGTGCGCTGTGCGACGGTTTGCCGGCCGATCTCTCCGTGGCAGGTCGCGCACCCCACTGCGGCCCGCAGATGCGGGGCGTGGTTGAACCGCACGTGCGCCTGGGTGCCGAATCCGTACACGCGCTGCCACTCGAAGTCGAAACCGCGATCAGCCAGGGCGGTGATCTGCTGGATGAGCGGGCGTTCGGCCGCGATCGTGTCATGACAGGTCAGACAGTCGCGGACGCTGGGCAGCCCGGCCCGGGGTCCTCTCGAAGCGCTGGCGTGGCACACCTCTGTGCACGTGAGGCCTTCCTCGACATGTGTGCGGTGCGGAAAGGCAAAGGGCTGGACTGCGACCGGTCGGATGCCGAAGAAGTCTCGCGCGGCGGCCCGGATTGTCGGGTGGGCGGACGTGTAGACGCGCGACGCCGCGGCCGCGTTCGCTGTGTAGGGGGCCGGCTCGGGGGGTGGTGTCCGATCGTCGATCCACGTGCAGCCCCCGATGACCGTGGACGCGGCTATCCAGGGCGCGATTGCCAAACGGACCTTCGATGTCGCTGGCATGGAGTCGTGATGCTACCTTATCGTACGGAACCAAAATCATCCATGTTTCCGCCGCCCACTCGCTGGAAGCAGCGCGCCGCGGTCGATCCCGAACGGGAGTACGTGGCCTTCACCTCGTGTTTCTTCTTGAACTCCGTGCGCCGTGTGCCGGCGTTCGTGGCTCGCTCGAGACACATCATGAAGCAGGTGGACACGGCGCCGGGCGTCGTCGGGTGGTCTCTGGGCGGCAACCTCTTCAAGCTCGAGTTCTACACGCTGTCGGCGTGGCTCGACGCCGAGAGTCTTCGCCGTTTCGTCCGAGACGACAACCACCTCGTCGCACTCCACGAATTCGAGCGGGACCTGCGGCGCAAAAGCATCTTCGTCTACTACAAGGTCTTGGGACGAGAGCTGCCGCTCTCGTGGAAGGACGCCCTCGCGCGTCAGGTGCGCAACGATCAGCAGGGGAGGACATGATGAAGAGCGTGCTCGGACTGGTTTGCGCCGGCGTGCTTGCGGGGATCGTCGGGGCGACCGTTTTTCGCGTCGCCCGCCCCGTCCTCGCGCAGGGGCCTCAAGCGGCTCAGGCGGGTGGTCGGCCGGGACAGCCTCCCCGGATTCCGCCGCTGGCGAGTCCTCCTCTCTATCCCGACCAGAAGCCCACGGTGATTGTCTGGACGTCGGCGGACATGAAGAAGGTGTACGACGCTCGTGTTGCGGCGGCCCGCGGCGTGACGTCCGCCACCGCCGCCCCGCGGTTCGAGAGCCTTCAGACGCGCACCCACGGCGTCAGCCTCTTCTTTCGAACGAAGTTCGATTCGCCAAGGCCCGCGAATCGGTCCGGGATCGTCAGTCTGGTCGATGATGCTGACCAGCACGAAGGGGTCACCGACTTCTACGTGATCGCCGGCGGCACCGGACAGATGGTGACCGACGGCGAGATCGAGCATCGACAGTACGGCCACAACCCGCGCGGGTCCGCGGAGTCGGGTGCGAAGACCACGGTCGTATTTCCCGGGGAATTCAACGGGCAGCCCATTCGTGACGGCCGCACGTACGACGTGGCGCCGGGCGACTGGCTTGCCATCCCTCCAGGCGTGCCTCACTGGCCCGGATACAACCCCGGCAACGGGCTGATGTATGTCGGCGTGAAGATCAACATCGGCCTGTACGGCCCGAACACCATGTACTGACGGGAGAGGCCACTGTGAACCGCATCCCTTACGCCGTCCGAATCGCGGCCGCTGCCCTCGGCATGCTCGCCGGCGTTGCCGTGACGCCGCTCACCTTGACGTCCGCGCAGGGTGGAAAGCCGACCTACGATCCAACGGTCGGACATGCGCCGGTCTGGGAAACACCGATTCCGGCGCCGCCCCTGTCCCAAGGACAGCGGACGATGTGGCCGAACCAACCAGACCACGCGACGCACTGGTCGGTCAAGGACATCCGCCAAGCGCACGACAGGCTCGCGGCACAGGAAATCGCGGGCAAAGAGCCTGATCCGAAGAGCGTGCTGCACGATTTTCCGTATTGGACGCGCACCCACTCGATGTTCGTCTACCATGCGTCGCAAAAGCGGTCGGCCAACTCGGCGCAGCAGCACCAGGGTTATTCGCAGTTCGTGGTGATCATGGGTGGCACAGGGACCCTGCAGGCGGGCGGTCGCATCGTCAATGCCCGCGTGCTCGCCGAGTCGGGCCGTCAGATTCCGGGTGAGATGCGGGGTGACACGATTGAAGGGGGCACCAACTACCAACTGGCTGAAGGGGATATCGTCGCTATTCCGCCAGATACGCCGGCGAAATTCACCGCGACGAGTCGTGGGGGCATGACCTACATGGTGATGAAGGTCAACGCCATGCTGTACCCTTGGGATCTGATCCGGTAGTCACTACGGCCCCTGCGTCAAACGGAGATTGGAGAGTCCCTCGCGCGAGAACGACTCAATCGACGCGCGCCGCTGATATCGCGGTCGCGCGTCGACTGGTGTCCGGCGATTACCGAGGCAGCAGATCGCCGTTGGCACGTTCCAGATTGCCCCAGGTGATCGACGTGGGAGCAATTCCCAACCCGCTCAGGTCACCCCATACGATGCGGTCCGCTCCAATCGTCAGGAGACTGTTACCCCAGATGATCCTGGCGCCCCAGACGGCCTGGTTGCCGTCCCAGACGGTGCTGGTTCCCCAGATGATGCGATCACCCCAGACGATCCGGTCTCCCCATACGATCCGGAGCGCCCAGGCAGGATCGTTCGTGTAGATCTGGTCACCCCAGACGATCCGATCGCCCCACACGATCCGCTGGCCCCACGCGAGGCTCGCACCCGCGATCGTGGTCGACGGGGTGACGGCAGTCCCCAGCCACCAGGCGCCGGTCGGCGCAAGCGGATTGATGGCCGCCGCCAGGGCAAGCGCGCCGCCGCCGTTGACCATTCCGGCCCCTTGAGTCAGCACGTCGGCTCCCGCCATCGGGATAGCCGTGTACTGGAGGATGGCCTTCACCGCGTTGGGCGTCAGCGTGCCGCCGTGGGCCTGGCTCGCCTCGAGCATTGATGCGACGAGACCCGAGACCACCGGCGCGGCCATGCTGGTGCCGCTCATCCTGAAGGACGGCACGGACCCCTGGTTGCTCACGACGCCGCCGGGGTACGTCGTGTAAATGCTGCTGTTCAGCGGAATGTTCGAGAGCAGGTGCGACCCCGGGGCCACGACGTCCGGCTTCTGGTACCCGTCGTACCACGTTGGTCCCCGCGAACTGTACCAGGCCACGACATCGTCGCTGCGAGTCGCGGTCTGCTGGGTTTCCACCGCTCCCACCGTGATGGCATCCGGCGCGTTCCCTGGTGAGGTGATGCCGGCATACGCAGGCACGTGCGTCGCGGGATCGCCCCCGAAGTTGCCGGCGGCGACAACGACCACAATCCCGTTTGCGACGGCGCGCTCAACCGCTTGCACCAGCGGATCGGTGGCGGCCGGCTCGTAAATCGGGTGTCCCAGCGAGAGGTTGATCACGCCTATCTTGAGGGCGGCCTTGTTCGCGACGGCGAAATTGATCGCGTTGATCACGTCACTCGTGTAGCCGTTTCCGTTGGCGTCCAGGACCCGCAGCATGACGACGCCCGCGGCCGGAGCGACCCCCTGGTAGGCGCCGAACGACGTCAGCCCGGTGCTGGCCATGAGGCCCGAGACGTGCGTCCCGTGTCCGTAGTTGTCGAATTTCTGCGTAGGGACGCCGCCGTTCACGAAATCGTAAAACGTCACCTGGGCCAGGTCGATGAAGTCCCCACTAACGCCCGAATCGATGATCGCCACGCCAATTTGGCGACCTATATACGGGCTAATCCGGCGACCGGTGCCGTCTGGCGTGACGAGCCCCAGCGTTTCAAGGAGTGGCTGGTTCAGAAGCGATGGCGTGGGTCCAGGGGCCGGACTCTTCGCCGTGGTCGTCTTTGCCGCCAGCCCGATTACGGCACCGTCGATCGACAACCGGGCGACGTCACCATCTGCGGCGATGTCGTCGAGTATCGGGCGCGACAACCGGGCCACCAGAAGGTCTGGAGTGCTCGAAGCGCGGACCCACTCCGCCTTCGGCTGCAGCCGTGCGCTGACGGCCTGGGCCCGACCCGGTCTGGTCTGAATGAGGACTCGAACTTCGCCGCGCTCGGCACGAACACTCCATTCGACCAGCGCCCGATCTAGTTTCGGCGCTAGGCGCAGGGGCGCTCGGGAACCGGCCGTGATTAATGACGCGACTACAACAGCCGCCGAGGCACACGCGACGAACACGCGACGCTTCACGATTGTCATGCCCGAGGGCATTACACGACGCGTGCCGCGCGACGACGTGCAGATAAATGGCTGCAGCGCAGACGTTTAGCGAGTGTGATCGCCTTTGCACGCCGACCGAAGTGTTCCAGACTTCGACACGACCGGGCACTACCGAGACGGAAGTAGTACTCGAGCGGTGCGAATGTGTGTCTTTCAGTGTTGTTCTACGCGACGGTGCATGCACCAGAATTGGACACCTACCCTGCATGCAGAGGGTTGGGCGTTGCCTTTCCCCTCGGCCGAAATCGTCACGACGAAAGGAGATCGCGAAGTTGTTGACTGTAGACGCCCGCCGGCTATTCGCTGAAGACGGTGAAGTTTCCCTTCTCAAGGCACGCTTGTAGGGTGCGGCCACCATAAAAGCCGCCAGTGAGCTGCACGGCCAACGAATCGATGCCACCATCGGGTGGATTGCAACCGGTCGCGCCAGTGGTGTTCGTCTGATCCTGAATGACCACTAGTATTGTTCCAGGGAGACCAAGATCCGTCGGTTGTGGGGTGTAAGTGCCCGACGCACTGAGCGTTCCCTGGACTCCCGCGTCGGTCAACTGTTGGTCCAATGACTCGCACGGGTCTAGGAAGAATTGATCGATCACCGCATGGAACGCGACGCCTGTTCCATGATCGCGGTATTGGAACTCGCCCGTGATGTGCCCCGAAGACCCGACATCGTCGCATCGGAGCTGGAACCCTGTCGTGATCGACTCACCGTTGGGTCCCGTCAGCTTTCCGCCGCCCGTTGCTTTGAAGCATCCTGCAAAACTCGGAAGACTCAGCAGCACTGCCGTCACAACCACAAAACGTCTCAGTCTCATCATTTGGTTTCCTCATAGTTCGCCGACGAGCCGCTCTCGAGCCGAATCGGTCCGATGGCAGCCTTTGGACAAGGCGCGATCATAGACTGTCCGCGAGGGATTGTTGAAGACTTTAAAGACGACGTTACTGGCTCCAACCGGGTCGGCTGGTCCGGCTAATGGGCAGGCCTGACGCCGCGAGTCAACCTGCGCCTTGGATTGATTCGAAACAGCTGCGCAGCTCGTTCACGAACACAGCCGGCTGCTCGAACGCCGCGAAATGCCCCCCGGCAGAGAGCTCATTCCAGTACACCAGCTTGCTGAAACGCTTCTCGGCCCAGCGCCGGGAGCTGCGGAAGATCTCTTTGGGGAACACGCTGATGCCGGCGGCGATGGCGATGGGATCGCGGCTGACCTTGTTGAAGCTCTCCCAGTACAGGCGCGCGGAGGAAGCCCCTGAGTTGGTCAGCCAGTAGAGCATGACGTTATCGAGGAGCTCATCGCGGGTCAGCACGTTTTCGGGATGACCGTTGCAGTCGGTCCACGCCCAGAACTTCTCCACGATCCACGCCAACTGACCCGCAGGTGAGTCGGCGAGGCCGTAGCCGAGCGTCTGCGGTCGCGTGCTCTGTTGCTTGGAATAGCCCGAGTCCCAATCCTGATAGTGCTGCATGCCGGCAAGCGCGCTTTTCTCGGCCTCGGTCAAACTGGTCATCGTGTCGGGGTCGGGGGCGACGATCGGCATGTTGAGGTGGATGCCCAGGCACGGGCCGGCGTGCCGCAGGCCGATCTGCGTGGTGACGAGGGCGCCCCAATCTCCGCCCTGTGCGAAGTAATGCGCGTAGCCGAGGCGCAGCATCAGCGCGTTCCAGGCATCGCTGATCCGGTTGGCGTTCCATCCGGCGCGCGACGGCTTGTCGGAAAAGCCGTAGCCGGGCAGCGTGGGGCAGACGACGTGAAAGGCGTCGGCGGCCTTGGCATCATGAGCCGTCGGATCGACCAGGGGCTCGATCACCTTCTGGAACTCCGCGACGGAACCGGGCCATCCGTGAGTGATGACCAGGGGCCGGGCGTTCGGATGCGGCGAGCGCACGTGAATGAAGTGGATCCGCAGCCCGTCCAGCGTCGTCGTGAACTGGGGGAAACGATTGAGTCGCGCTTCTCGCGCGCGCCAGTTGTAGCCGGCCGACCAGTAGCCGCAGAGATCCTGTACGTAGGGGAGCGGTATACCTTGAGACCAGTCGTCCACAGTTTCACGCTCCGGCCAGCGCGTGGCCTCGAGCCGCCGCCTCAGCTCGGCGAGCGCGGCGTCGGGGATGGCAATCGTGAAGGGCTCGATGGCGTCGAGGGTCACAGATTCAACCTCGGATAGTAGTTTTCCGGCCCGATCTTCTTGACGTCTTCGGCCCAGCACGAATCGTAGAGGTCCGTCGGCCCCTGAAATGGGTCGGCGAGCGACCATGCCTGTCGCTTGTACGTCCAGTTGTCCGGCTGCAAGCGATGCGCCTCGCGCCAATGACGCGGAGCAAGGTCGCGCCTGCCGCTGTCCCAGAGATACGTGCCGAGCTCGAAGCACGCGGCCGCCTGCGCCTCGGCTTTGCCGCGGACCCCGCTCCGTGCGATGACGTCGGCAGGCGGGAGTCGGTACCCGCTTGCGCGACCCTTTGCGACCCAGTCGCGCAGCGCACCCGTGTACTCGTTGCCCTGGATTCTGATCCCGGTGGCGAGCTTGAGCGTCTCGCGCAGCTGCTCGGGAACGTCCGGATGATCGGCCATCCGCTGCCACTCCGGCGGCGTCTGACGTTCCGGCGACGCGGGCTCGACCGGGCGCACGATCGTCCCGTCCTCGTCAATCCATACACCGTTGGGAACGTTGACGACGCCGAAGAGCTCATCGACGCGGCGGGCGCTGTCGATGAGAGAGGGATGATTCGGCTTGATCTGCTCGATCCAGACCCGCGCCGCCTCGGGATTGACATCCAGCGCCACGGTGACGATCTCGAGTCCCCTGGGATGAAGCTCGTTACGCAGAGCCTGCCACACGGGCAGGTCGAGGCGGCACCCTCACCAGGATGCCCAGGCTACGAGCAACACCTTCTGGCCGCGCAGGGAGCTGAGGGCGAACTGGTTCCCCCGGTAGTCGGGCAGGATCAGTTCAGGCGCCCGCGCAGTAGTGAGCGCACGCCCCATGGCCTCGGGGCCCAGGCACCACACGTCAGTATCGGCATCGTGAATCAGCGGCATGCCGAGCCGCTGCGAGAGCGTGCGGGCATCGAGCGCTGCGCTCCCGGCGTCGTCGGGAAGAGTCACGCACGTTTCACCCTTGCACGCGGCTTCGGGCTTGAGGGCCCAACCGGTGCGACGTTCAAATTCCTTCGGATCGACTTCGAGCGACGACAGGATCATGGCTCCTCCGCCCTTGAGAATCGTGCTGATAGTTCAGACCGACGCGGGTTCTTCCACCGGCTCGGCGACGAAGCCCTTGAAGTTCCGCAGGTACTTCACAAAGGTGTCGCTCACGCCTTCGCCGCGCAGGTACTCCGGTGTGACCGGAGTGGCGAGCGACTGAAACGCCGGGTTCGCCGCGACCCGAACGGGCAAATCGTGACGCAGGATGGCGGCACGACCGACCACCACGAAGTCCATGCCGGCGCCGAGCACGCGGGCGGCTTCGGCGCCATTCGTGATCTTGCCGGCCGCGCCGAGTCGCACCGAGCCGCGGTTCAGATCAATGAAGTACGACATCAGGTTGCGGCCCTTCAGCGCCGTGTCTTCGGGTTCCTTGAAGCAGTCCCAGAGCGAAAGATCGAGGTAATCGATCTTGCCCCCGTTCATGAGGCGCTCGGCCACCGCGCGGATCTCCAGGAGCTGCATCCCGAACCGCTCGGGTGACAGCCGAACGCCGAGGCTGAAGTCCGACCGGCAGACCTCGCGGACCCCATCGATCATCTCGAACAGGAAGCGCGAGCGGTTCTCGAGCGATCCGCCGTAGTCATCCTGTCGTCGGTTGAATTCGGGGCTGAGAAACTCGCAGATGAGATACCCGTGGGCGCCGTGCAGCTCGACGCCGTCAAAGCCGGCCTTATCGCAGCGGCGCGCCGCCTCCACGAACGCGTGGATCGACCCCTTGACCTCATCCCGCGTCATGGCCTTCGCGCCCGTCTCCGCATCGTCTGACGGGCACTGCGCCGGGCGGCCGGTGAGGCTGACTGGCGACCGCATACCGGCGTGATGCAGCTGGCAGACGGCATGGGAGTCGTGCGCTTTGATTCCGGCGGCCAACCGGGTCAGCCCTTCCAGGTGATTGTCGCTATAGACACCCAGCTGTCCCGGGAAGCCGACACCCTCCTTTTGCGCAGTGGCGGCGCAGGTCATGGTGAGACCGAAGCCGCCTTCGGCGCGTTTGGTCAGCCAGCGGTATTCGTCATCGCTCAAGCGGCCGTCGGCGTGGCTTTGGCAGTTGGTCATGGGTGCGAGCACGAACCGATTCTTGAGGGTTCCGCCGCGGGTCAAAGAGAGCGAGTCGGTCACTCTGGTCATCAAGGGCGATTGTACCTATCATCTGCCCAAGGAGTCTGCCATGACGCTGACGCGCCGCCAGTTCACGACGCTCGTTCCCGGCGCCCTTGCCGGTTGCGCGGTTCCGGGGCTCGCTTCGGCGGCCGCCCCTCAACAGGCCACCGGTAGCAACGACCTCACAGCGTTGACTCTGTCCGAGGCCTCCCGACGGGTGCGCGCCGGTACAGTCACCTCCGTCCAGCTCACAGAAGCCTGCCTTGCGCGCATCGCCACCTACGACCCCAAGCTGGACGCGTTCATCACAGTCATGAGAGAGCACGCGCTCGCGCAGGCACGCGCCCTGGACGGGGAAACCAAGGGCGGGCGCTCCCGTGGCCCGCTGCACGGCGTGCCGATCGCGGTGAAGGACAACATCGACACCGCCGGTACACGGACCACCGCCGGCAGCGCCGTGTTCGAGGACCGCGTACCCCCGGACGACGCGCCCGTGGTCTCGCGGTTGAAAGCCGCCGGCGCCGTGATCGTCGGCAAGACGAACCTGCACGAGTTCGCCATGGGCGTCGGTGAAACGTCGTACTTCGGCCCAGCCCGCAATCCCTGGGCGCTCGCGCACACCACAGGTGGGTCGTCCTCCGGGTCGGGCGGGGCGGTCGCCGCGCAGTTGTGCTACGGCGCGCTCGGCACTGACACGGGCGGGTCCATTCGCATCCCCGCATCGTGTTGCGGCATTGTCGGCCTCAAGCCCACTTACGGGCTGGTGCCGATTCGCGGCATCGTGCCACCTACGCTGTCGCTGGATCACTGCGGACCGATGACGCGGACGGTTGAAGACGCGGCCCTGCTGCTGAGCGCCCTGGCTGGCTACGACAAGCGCGACATCGCCAGCGTCGAGCACGCGAAGGAAGACTACCTCGCGGCGCTCGGTCAGCCGGTGGCCGGCTTCCGGCTCGGGACGCCCGCCTACTTCTACGATCATCTCGACCCCGAGGTGGCGCGCGCCACTGGCGACGCGCTGGAGACGCTGTCGAAGCTCACGAAGACCACGCGGGAGATCGGGCTGCCGTCGTTCACGTCCATCGGCGATCTGGGCGGGGCGGGCGAAACGTTTGTCTACCACTAAGATCACTACCGACGCGCCGCGCTACGGTACATTTCGCCTACCCGGCTGCGGCTGGAATCGGCGTTGTAGTCCACTATGACCGCGGACGTGTTTGTTCGTGTTCGAGGG
>Ga0066710_100001867_pt1 | contig 16327 bp, 11 predicted proteins | sample GraSoiAngelo_159_FD_79666 | JGI IMG/M metagenome (GOLD analysis project Ga0066710, IMG submission 79666) | Grasslands soil microbial communities from the Angelo Coastal Reserve, California, USA - 14_1009_16_40cm | ecosystem: Environmental > Terrestrial > Soil > Grasslands | place: USA... | reverse complement strand
GCGTGATACTCCTGCAGGCTGCGCACCTGGTGCTCGCCCTTGAGCAGCGCCTCGATGGCGCCGATGGCCGCCTGAGCGCCGTCCACCGTGAGGTAGTACGGGATGTTGTTGTTGACCGCGGTGCGGCGGATCAAGTACGAGTCCTTTCGCGCGCGCCCGTCCTCGGGCGTGTTGAACAGCAGCGCGATGTCGCCGCGCTTCATCAGGTCGACCACGTTCGGCCGGTAGCCTTCCGCCACCTTGTGGACCAGCTCCACCGTCATGCCCTGGCGCTCGAGCACGCGGGCGGTGCCGGCCGTGGCGACCAGCGAGAAGCCCATCTCGACCAGGCGACGGGCCAGCGACGCGGCCGCGCGCTTGTCGCGGCTCTTCACGGAGACGAAGATCTTGCCGGAGGTCGGCAAGATGGACCCGGCGGCGATCTGCGATTTGAGGTACGCCTTGCGGAAGTCGCGGTCGAGACCCATGACCTCGCCGGTGGACTTCATCTCGGGTCCCAGCACGACGTCCACGCCGGGGAACTTGATGAAGGGGAAGACCGACTCCTTCACGGCGATGTGCCGCTGCTCGCGCTCCTCGACCCCCGCCATCGACGCCACGCTGCCGCCCAGCATCGCGCGCGTGGCGATCTTGGCCAGTGGCACTCCGATGGCCTTGGACACGAACGGCACCGTGCGCGAGGCGCGTGGGTTCACCTCCAGCACGTAGATCACGTCGTTGCGGATGGCGAACTGCACGTTGATGAGCCCGATCACGCCGAGGGCCCTGGCCATCGCCTTCGTCTGGGCGCACAGCGCGCGCACCTGGCCGTCGTCGAGCGAGTAGGGCGGCAGGGCGCAGGCGGCGTCGCCGGAGTGCACGCCGGCCTTCTCGATGTGCTCCATCACGCCGCCGATCACCACGCGCTCGCCGTCGGCCACCGCGTCCACGTCGATCTCGAGCGCGTCTTCCAGGAACTTGTCGATGAGGATCGGATGCTCGGGGGCGACGCGGACCGCCTCCTTGACGAACTGCACGAGATCCTGCTCGTCGTGGACGATCTGCATGGCGCGGCCGCCCAGCACGTAGGAGGGGCGCACGAGCACCGGGTAGCCGATGCCGGCCGCGATGGCCTGCGCCTCCTCGAAGGAGCGCGCGGTGGCGCCGGCGGCCTGCTGCAGGCCGAGCTCGGTGATGAGCGCGTTGAAGCGCTGGCGGTCCTCGGCGCGATCGATGGCGTCGGGGGAGGTGCCCAGGATGGGCACGCCCGCCTCGCGCAGCGGCACGGCCAGCTTCAGCGGCGTCTGGCCGCCGAACTGCACGATGACACCGAGCGGGCGCTCCTTCTCGACGACGTTCAGCACGTCCTCGAGGGTGAGCGGCTCGAAGTAGAGGCGGTCGGACGTGTCGTAGTCCGTCGAGACCGTCTCCGGGTTGCAGTTGATCATGATCGCTTCGACGTCGGCTTCCTTGAGCGCATAGGCGGCGTGGACGCAGCAGTAGTCGAACTCGATCCCCTGGCCGATGCGGTTGGGCCCGGAGCCGAGAATGATCACCTTGCGCCGCGCGGACGGCGGCGCCTCGTCCTCCTCCTCGTACGTCGAATAGAGGTAGGGCGTGTGGGCCTCGAACTCCGCCGCGCACGTGTCCACCGTCTTGAACGTGGCGGTGATCCCGTGCGACGTCCGGAGCCGGCGGACGTCGAGCTCGCTCCTCCCGGTGAGCGCGGCGATGCGCCGGTCGGCGAAGCCGAGCTGCTTGGCCCGGCGCAGCGTGGCGGGATCGGTCAGAGCCTCGCGGGCGATGTCGGCCTCGAAGGCGACGATCTCGCGGATGTTCTCCAGGAACCACGGGTCGATCTTCGACAGGCCGTGGATCTCGGCCGTCGTCATGCCGGCCCGGCAGGCCTCGCCGAGCGCAAACAGGCGGTCGGGGTTCGGCACGCGGATGAGGTGCTCCAGCTCGTCGGCCTCGACCGGACGGTCGAGCGTCAGCCCCCAGCGGTCCTGCTCGAGCGAGCGGACGGCCTTCTGCAGCGCCTCCTTGAACGTCCGGCCGATCGCCATGACCTCGCCGACCGACTTCATCTGCGTCGTCAGCGTGCGGTCGGCCTCGGGGAACTTCTCGAAGGCCCAGCGCGGGATCTTCACGACACAGTAGTCCAGCACGGGCTCGAACGAGGCGGGCGTCTCGCGCGTGATGTCGTTGCGGATCTCGTCCAGCCGATAGCCGACCGCGAGCTTGCTGGCGATTTTGGCGATCGGGAAGCCCGTGGCCTTGGAGGCCAGCGCCGAGGAGCGGCTGACGCGCGGGTTCATCTCGATGACGACCAGGCGGCCGTCGTCGGGATTGATCGCGAACTGGATGTTGGACCCGCCCGTCTCCACGCCGATCTCGCGGATGATCGCGACGGCGGCGTCGCGCATCAGTTGATATTCCTTGTCGGTGAGTGTTTGCGCCGGGGCGACGGTGATGGAATCGCCCGTGTGCACACCCATTGGATCGACGTTCTCGATCGAGCAGATGATGACGACGTTGTCGGCGAGGTCGCGCATGACCTCGAGCTCGAACTCCTTCCAGCCGATCACCGACTCCTCGATGAGCACGCTGCCCACCGGCGACATCTGCAGACCCCAGCGCACCGCGCTCTCCAGCTCTTCCGGGTTGTAGGCGATGGAGGCGCCGGTGCCACCGAGCGTGAACGACGGGCGGATGAGCGCGGGATAGCCCGTCGTGCGCACGACGTTCTTGGCGTCCTCGATCGACTTCGCATAGCCCGAGCGCGGCAGGGCCAGGCCGATGCGCTCGATGGCGTGCTTGAAGAGCTCGCGGTCCTCGGCCTTCTTGATCGCCGGGATCTTGGCGCCGATCAGCTCCACGCCGAAGCGCTCCAGCGTGCCGTCCTCGCTCAGCGCGACGGCCAGGTTGAGCGCCGTCTGGCCGCCGAGCGTCGGCAGCAGCGCGTCCGGCCGCTCGCGCTCGATGATCTTGGCCACGAACTCCGGCGTGAGCGGCTCCACGTACGTGCGGTCCGCCATCTCGGGGTCGGTCATGATCGTGGCGGGATTCGAGTTCACCAGCACGACCTCGAAGCCTTCTTCCCGCAGCGCCCGGCAGCCCTGCGTACCCGAGTAGTCGAACTCGCAGGCCTGGCCGATGACGATCGGCCCCGAGCCGATGATCAGGATCTTGTGGAGGTCGGTGCGCTTGGGCACTTATTCCTCGACCAGCCCGTAGACCACGGAGGTGTCGGGCGCGGCTTCCTCGCGCTTGTAGAGGACGTCGTCGAGGCGGCCGCCGCCGACCCACACGACCTGGCCGTCGCCCCAGAGCTGCTCGCCCAGCACGCTCATGCGCTTCTCCACGCGCTCCTTGATGGCCTTGGCCTCCAGCGACGCCTCGTTCTGGGCGGTGAACGACGCCCACTCCGGTTTCTGCCCGGCGCTCTCGACCTTGCGGTACGAGATCAAGTACTTCGGCATGGATCAGCCTCCCATGAGATCGGTGAACCGTGCGAAGAGGTAATTCGCGTCGTGCGGCCCCGGTGAGGCTTCGGGGTGGTACTGCACGCAGAACACCGGCAGCTCCCGGTGGCGCAGTCCCTCGCACGTGTTGTCGTTGAGATTGAGGTGGCTCGGCTCCCAGCCGCGGCCGGCCACCGAGGCCGGATCGACCGCGAAGTTGTGGTTCTGCGAGGTGATCTCCACGCGGCCGGTGGCGAGGTCGCGCACCGGGTGGTTGGCGCCGTGATGGCCGAACGAGAGCTTGTACGTGCGCCCGCCCGCGGCGAGCCCGAGGATCTGGTGCCCGAGGCAGATGCCAAAAATAGGAACCTTCCCGATAAGGCCGCGCACCGACTCGACCAGATATGGAACGCCTTCGGGATCCCCCGGTCCATTCGAAAGGAAGACCCCGTCTGGCTTTCTCTCCAGCACGCCCGCGGCCGGCGTGTCGGCGGGCACCACGGTGACGTCGCAGCCGGCCGTGCTGAGTTGGCGCAGGATGTTGAGCTTGATCCCGGCGTCGTAGGCCACGACGTTGAAGCGCGCCGGCGGCGGCGTGACGTAGCCGCCAGCACGCTTCCACTCGCCCTCGTGCCAGCCGAAGGGCTGGGTGACGCTCACTTCCTTCACGAGATCGCGGCCGACGATTTGCGGCAGCCCTCGCGCGCGCTCGCGCAGCCGCTCGACGTCGCGCTCGACCGTGGAGACGATGCCGTCCTGCGAGCCGTGATCGCGCAGGTGCCGGGTGAGCGCGCGCGTGTCGATTCCCTGCAGGCCGACGATCCCGTGGGCTTTCAGGTAGTCGTCGAGGCTCACGCGCCCGCGCCACGACGAGGGATAGGGGGACGCCTCCTTGACGATGAGGCCGTTGACCCAGGGCTTGCGCGACTCGACGTCCTCGTCGTTCAGCCCGTAGTTGCCGATCATCGGGTACGTCATCGTCACGATCTGTCCTCGATAGGACGGATCGGTGAGGATTTCCTGATATCCCGACATCGCCGTATTGAAAATGACTTCTCCGGCAGTTTCCCCTTCGGCGCCGAGCGCCTGGCCGCGGAACACGCGGCCGTCGCGCAGGACGAGGATCGCCTCTCTCATTCCCATACGATCCGCCCGCCGACGATCGTCTTCCACGGCCGGCCGGTGACCGTCCAGCCCGCGAACGGCGTGTTGCGGCTCTTGGAGGCGAACCGCGCGGGATCGACCGTCCACCGCGCCTCGGGATCGAGCAGCGTCAGGTCCGCCGGCGCACCGGCGGCGAGGCTGCCGCCCGGCAGGTGCAGCAGCCGCGCCGGGTCGCGGCTGAGCCGCGCGACCAGCGTGGCCAGGGGCAGGGTGCCGGGCGTCACGAGCCGATCCATCAGCAGACCAACCGCGGTCTCCAGCCCGACGATGCCGAACGCCGCGCGGTCGAACTCGCCCTCCTTCTCGCTGGTCGCGTGCGGGGCGTGGTCGGTCGCGATGCAGTCGATGGTGCCGTCGATGAGCCCCTCGACCAGCGCCTCGGCGTCCCGCTTGGTGCGCAGCGGCGGATTCATCTTGGTGTTGGCGTCGAAGGTGCGCACGGCCTCCTCGGTGAGGAGCAGGTGGTGCGGCGTGACCTCGGCCGTCACGCGCACGCCCCGCGCCTTGGCGTCGCGCACCAGCCGCACGGCGCCCGCCGTCGAGAGGTGGGCGATGTGCACGTGGGCCCCCGTCAGCTCCGCCAGCAGGATGTCGCGGGCCACCATGACGTCCTCGGCCGCCGCCGGCGCGCCGGGCACGCCGAGCTCGGTGGACACGACGCCCTCGTTCATGGCCGCGCCCTGCGAGAGGTGATGATCCTCGGCGTGGCTGATCAGCGGCGTGGCGAAGGGGAGCGTGTATTCCATCGCGCGGCGGTAGAGCGCGGCGTTCATCACGCACTTGCCGTCGTCGGAGAACGCCACGCACCCGGCCTCGGCCAGCTCGGCCAGCTCCGCCAGCTCCTCGCCGCCCAGGTTGCGCGTGACGGCGCCGATCGGGTAGACGCGCACGATCCCGTCCGTCTCGGCCCTGGCGCGGATGTAATCGGTCACCGCGCGGTTGTCGTTGACCGGGTGCGTGTTGGCCATGGCGCACACGGCGGTGAAGCCGCCCGCGGCCGCCGCGCGCGTGCCGGTGGCCACCGTCTCCTTGTATTCCTGGCCGGGCTCGCGCAGGTGCACGTGCAGGTCGATGAAGCCCGGGCACACGATCTTGCCGGTCGCGTCGAGCACCTTCGTGTCGGCCGGCACGGCCAGCGTCTTGCCGACCCGCTCGATGCGGTCGCCCTTCAGCAGCACGTCCTGGACGGAGTCGACGGAGCCGGCGGGATCGATCACGCGGCCGTTCCGGATCAGGAGGCTCATGCCTGCTCTCCCGCCTTGCTGCCGGCCAGGAGGAACAAGACGGCCATCCGCACGGCGACCCCCTTGGCCACCTGGTCGAGGATCACCGAGTACGGACCGTCGGCCACCTCCGGCGAGAGCTCCACGCCGCGATTGACCGGGCCCGGGTGCATGATCAGCACGTCCGGCCGCGCCTGCGCGCGCAGCTTGTCGAGCGTGAGGCCCCAGTAGCGCGAGTACTCGCGCAGCGAGGGGATGAGGCCGGCCGTCATCCGCTCCTGCTGCAGGCGCAGCATCATGATGACGTCCACGTCGCGAATCGCGTCCTCCAGCCGATAGGCCACCTTCACGCCCAGCTCCTGCACGAAGGGCGGGATGAGCGTGGGCGGGCCCGCCACCGTGACCGTCATGCCCAGCTTGCGCATGCCGTGGATGTTCGAGCGCGCCACGCGGCTGTGCGCGATGTCGCCGACGATCGCCACGTTGAGCCCCTCGAAGTGGCCCTTGTGCTCGCGGATGGTCAGGAGATCGAGCAGCGCCTGCGTGGGGTGCTCGTGGGCGCCGTCGCCGGCGTTGACGATCGAGCACGGCAGCGTCCTGGCCAGGGTCTCGGCCGCTCCCGCCGAGGAGTGCCGGACGACCACCACGTCGGGGCTCATGGCGGCGATGTTCCGCGCGGTGTCGATGAAGCTTTCGCCCTTGGCCGCGCTGGAGCCGCTGGCCGAGAAGTTGATGACGTCGGCCGACAGCCATTTCCCCGCGATCTCGAACGACGTGCGGGTGCGCGTGGAGTTCTCGTAGAATAGGTTGACGATCGTCTTGCCGCGCAGGGCCGGCACCTTCTTGATCTCGCGCCCGGCGATCTCCTGCAGGGAGGCGGCGGTGTCGATGAGCAGCACGATCTCTGTCGCGTCCAGCGCGCGCATCGTCAAGAGGTCCTTGCGGGTCCACCCCATGTCAGGCCTCCTCCGGTTCTTCGATCACCACGCGGTCCTCGCCGTCGTGCTCCTTGAGCCGCACCGCCACGCTTTCGCGCCGCGAGGTGGGCAGGTTCTTGCCGATGAAATCCGGGCGGATCGGCAGCTCGCGGTGGCCCCGGTCGATCAGGATCGCGAGCTGGATGGACGTCGGGCGCCCGAGGTCGATCAGCGCATCGAGCGCCGCGCGAATCGTCCGGCCGGTGTAGAGGACGTCGTCGACGAGCACGACCGTCTTGTTCTTGATGGAGAACGGGATGTCGGTGCCGCGAATGACCGGCGCCCCGCGCATGTCCAGGTCGTCGCGGTACAGCGTGATGTCGAGGGTGCCCACCGGCAGGGCGGCGCCGTCGATGGCGGCGATCTTGGCGGCCAGGCGGTGGGCCAGGGTGACGCCGCGGGTGCGCAGGCCCACGAAGGCCAGGTCCTTGGCGCCGCCGTTACGCTCCAGGATCTCGTGCGCGATACGGGTGAGGGCGCGATCGAGGGCTGCGTCATCGAGGACCTGCGTTTTTTCGCGCAGGCGTGGCCGAGTCGTCATCTTCTCCCCTTACGAGCCTCTCCGGGCTCACTTAAAGGAAAGCACCGAACTGCACGTCACTTTACCCGGCCTCGCGCGCTCCTGTCAACGGCTCGTCCCGCGGCGCCAGCAACGCCATGAGCTGGTCGAGGTTGATGGGCTTGGTGACGTGCGCGTCGAAGCCGGCCTCGATGGCCGCGCGCACGTCCTCGGCCTGGCCGTAGCCCGTCAGCGCGATGAGCCGCGTCCCGGAGAGCGCGGCGTTGCTGCGCAGCCGGCGCGCGACCTCCATGCCGTCGATGTCGGGCAGCCCGATGTCGCACAGCACGATCTGCGGCGAGACCCGCTCGGCGGTCTCCACGCCGGCCAGCCCGGTGGCGGCCGACTCCACGCGCGCGCCCTCGGCTTCCAGCATGAAGCAGAGGACGCCGCGCGTGTCGTCGTCGTCCTCCACCACGAGCACGGCGCGGTCGTCGAGGCGGCCGGCCGGTCCGGGACCCGTGCGGCTGGTGGCCGGCGGCGTGGGGGCCAGCGGCAGGTCCACGATGAAGGCGGCGCCGCGGCCCGCGCCCGCCGAGCGCACCTGCACGCGGCCGCCGTGCAGCTCGGTGAGGCGGCGCACGAGGTCGAGCCCGAGCCCGAGGCCGCCGGCACGCGGGTCCTTGGCCTGGCGGAAGGCCTCGAAGATGTGCGGGAGGTCGGCCGGCGCGATGCCCTCGCCGGTGTCCTCGACGTCCAGCCGCACGCGCTCGCCCCGCGTGGACAGGCGCACCGCCACGCGGCCGCCCGCCGGCGTGAACTTGATCGCGTTGGAGACCAGGTTCGTGGTGATCTGCTGCAGCCGCGCGCCGTCGCCCCACACCAGCAGGGGCTCCCGCGGCAGCGCGATCGACATCCGCACGCGCTTGAGGCCGGCGGATTCCTCGAAGGCCTCGGCGGCCGTGCGCACGGCCTCGCGCAGGTCGACCGTCTCGAAGCGCAGCGTGAACTTGCCGTGCACGATGCGCGAGAGGTCGAGCAGGTCGTCCACCAGCCGTACCTGCTGGCGGATGTTGCGGTGGATCGCCTCGAGCGCGCGCGCGGTCACGTCGTCCAGGCCGCGGTGGCGGCGCAGGACCTCGGTCCAGCCCAGGATCGGCTGCAGCGGCGTGCGGAGCTCGTGAGACAGCGTCGCCAGGAACTGGTCCTTGAGGCGGCTGGCACTCTCCGCCGTCTCGCGCGCCGCCTCCAGCTCGCGCCGGCTGCGCGTCTCGGCCGTCACGTCCTTCCACGTCACCAGCGCCGCTTCCACGCTGCCGTCGGGCCGCCGCAGCGGGTGCGCGCTGATGCGCACGTGGCGGCGGATTCCGTCGGGATGATCGACGATCAGCGGGACGTCGTTGACCATCTCGCCGCGCAGGCCGCGCGCCGATGGATAGGCCTCACGCGGGAGCGGTCGCTCCCCGGCATCCAGCAACGGCGCCTCGCGCGCCCGGTCGTCCAGGCTCATGCCGTCGGAGAAGCCGAGCAGCCGCCGGCCGGCGTCGTTCACGAAGACGAGCCGGTTCTGCGCGTCGAGCACGGCGATGCCCTCGTCGACCAGGTCGACGATCGCCTGCAGGCGCGCCGACTGGTGCGCCACCTCGCGCTCCAGCCGCGTCGCTTCGGTGATGTCGTAGAACACCGCCAGCACGCCGGCCGCGGCCCCGCCGTCCGCGGCCGGCAGCGGCACGGCGTTGATGAGGCACGTCAGCGTGCGCCGCTCGACGTCGAGCAGCAGCTCGGCGCCGATGACGGCCTGGTGCTGGGCCAGCGCGCGGGCGATGGGGTGCATCGAGGCCGGCAGCGCTTCGCCGTCACCGGTGCGGAGGCCGAGACGCGCGAAGTGCTCGGCGAGCGGACGGCCGACGTCGCGGTCGGCGCCCAGGACCTGGACCGCGGCGGCGTTGGCGAGCTCGACGACGCCGTCGGCGCCGACGACGAGCACGGGTTCGACCAGCGCGTCGAGGATCGCCCCGAAGACGCCCTGCACGTCGAGCGGCCTGCGGGATTCCGGGCTCACGTGGATGTCCTGTCGGGGTTGTTGCCGAGGATAGCACGCCGGTCGAGGCAGGGCCGGGCGCGCGCCGTCAGGCGCGCCAGCGCTCGATCACCTCGCGGCGCGCCTCGATCGTCACGCGGCCGCGCTTCACGACCAGCGTGCGCGGCGCCAGCGTGGCCACCGCCTCCTCCGGCCCCGCGCAGTCCCACACGACGAGATCGGCGCGGCAGCCGACCGCCAGCCCGTACTCCGGCAGCCGCAGCAGCCGGGCGGGGTGCACGGTGATCGTCTCCATCAGCGCGCGCAGGTCTGCCGGCGTGCCCATGTGCGCGGCCACCGAGGCCAGGAACGCCATGTGCGCGAGGTCGGCGGTGCCGACCGGCGTGAACGGGTTGCGGATGTTGTTGGAGGCCAGCGCCACCGGCACGCCGGCCTCCAGCAGGCGGCGCACCGGCGTGAGCCCGCGGCGCACGTTGAACTCGTCCTTGCGCCCCATCAAGTAGAGGTCGGTCGCGGGCAGGCAGACGACGCCGAGGCCGGCCTCGAGCATCTCGGCGATGATCTCGTCCTGGCGAAAAGGGGGCACCGCGCCGAGCTCGGTGAGGTGGCCGACGGTGACGCGGCCCTGCCAGCCGGCGCGCACCGTCTGGGCCGCGATCTCGCGCACGAGCAGGTGATCCGCATCGTCGAAGAAGTCCACGTGGAAGTCGGCGTCCACGCCGAAGGCGGTGGCCAGCCCGAATACGATGCGGATATGCTCGACGCCGTCGCTGTCGTTGTACGGACAGCCGCCGACGAGGTCGGCGCCCAGCGTGAGCGCGCGGCGCAGCAGCCCCTCGGTGCCCGGCGCCTTCACGAGCCCTTCCTGCGCGAAGGCGCAGAGCTGCAGGTCGAGGGCGGGCGCGTACTCCTCGCGCAGCGCGAGCATCGCCTCCACGCCGGTGAGTCCCACGATCGGGTCGACCTCCACGTGGGTTCGCATCGCGGTCGTGCCCGCGCGCAGGGCCAGATCGAGGACCTCGCGCGCGCGGCTCGTGATGTCCTCGGCGGTGAACGCGCGCTTGGCCTCGGCGGTGAGCCGGAGCGCCTCGTCCAGGGTGCCGGCCGTGGCCGAGATGCGATCCATGAGCAGCGCCTTGTCGAGGTGGATGTGCGCCTCGACGAGCCCGGGCGTGACGAGGCGGCCGCCGAGGTCGAACGTGTCGCGAGCGGGCCGCGCGATGGCGTCGATCGCGACGATCCGCTCTCCCTCGATGGCGATGTCCACGAGCCCGTCGCGACCCGTGAGCCAGGCCCCGCGCAGGAGCAGATCGACCGTCTCGGCCACGCCCGCACTGTACAATCTCTGGCGCTGGATGACGACCCTCGCGCCGCTCGCCGGCTATCGTGTGCTGGAACTGGCCCACCTCATCGCGGGGCCGGTCTGCGGCCTCTATCTGGCCGACATGGGCGCCGACGTGGTCAAGATCGAGGCCCCGGGCACCGGCGATGCCTCGCGCAGCGCGTACGGGGCCCAGCTCGGCGGCGAGAGCGCGGTCTTCCTCACCGTCAACCGCAACAAGCGCAGCGTCGCCCTCGACCTGGCGCGCCCGGAGGGGCGGGCGGCGTTCGAGCGGTTGGCGGCGCGTGCGGATATCGTGCTGGAGGCCTATCGCGGCGGCGTGGCCGAGCGGCTCGGCATCGACTGGGCGCGCCTGCAACCGCTCAATCCACGGCTGATCTACTGCTCGCTCTCCGCGTTCGGCCCCGACGGCCCCTGGCGCGACAAGCCCGGCGTGGACATGCTGGTGCAGGCGATGGGCGGCCTCATGGCGGTGATGGGCGAGCCCGACGGCCCGCCCGTGCTCTGCGGCGCGCCCGTGCTCGACACGATCGGCGCGCTGATGGCCGGGCAGGGCATCCTCACCGCGCTCGTGCATCGCGAGCGCACGGGCGAGGGCCAGCGGCTCGACGTCTCGCTGCTCAACGGCACGCTGCTGGCCCATGCCGCGCGCCTCTCCATCTTCCTGGCGACGGGCGAGGAGCCCGGACGCTGGGGCAGCGGCCATCCCTACATCGTGCCGTTCCAGGCGTTCCACGCGCGCGACGGCTGGGTGTACGTCGCCGTCTGGATCGACCGGCTGTGGAAGCCCTTCTGCGAGGCGATCGAGCAGCCGGCCCTGGCGAGCGAGCCGCGGTACGCGACGCGCGCCGATCGCCTCGCGCATCGTGACGAGCTCGGCGCCCTCCTGAGCAAGATCTTTGTCACGCGCACAGTGGCCGAGTGGATGGCGCGCCTGGAGGCGCACGACGTGCTCTGCGCGCCGGTCAACCGCTACGCCGACCTCCCGCACGACGCGCAGGTGCAGGCGACCGGCATGCTCGTCGAGCAGGAGCATCCGCGCGCGGGCCGCTTCCGCACGCTGGACACGCCCATCCGCTTCTCCCGCACGCCCGGCACGATCCGCGCGCCGGCCCCCGCGCTCGGCGAGCACACCGACGCCGTCCTCGCCGAGGCCGGCCTGACCGCCACCGAGATCGCCGCCCTCCGGAAGGCGGGGGTCATTTGAAGAAGATCCTGGTGGTGGACGACTTGCCGTATCTCCGGGAGGTCCAGGTGTTGCTGCTCAACGAGGCCGGGTACCAGACGACCGCGCTCGGCGACGCGCGCGAGGCGCTCGAGCGCCTGCCGGATCTCAAGCCGGACCTCATCCTGCTCGACGTGGCGATGCCGGGCATGGACGGCCGTGAGTTCCTCGCCCGCTTGCGCGAGCATCCGCGCTGGCAGCGGCTGCCGGTGATCCTCACCACGGGCCGGAGCATCGAGGAGATCGAGGACGACACCGGCTGCGAGGTGCTGGCCAAGCCGTTCACCGAGGGCGCGCTGCTCGACCTCGTCCGCCGGGTGCTGGGCGAGGGCTAGGCGCTCGCCACCAGGGCCTCCAGCGCCGCGGTGAAGCAGCCGAGCGGCGCGCGCGCCACGCCCGCGCCGACCTGCCCCGTGCCGGCCTTGCGGCCGGCGATCCCCGTGTTGATCAGCGGCGTGATCGAGGTCTCCACGACGCGGCGGACGTCGATGCCCACGGGCACGCCGCGCTCGTCCAGGCCGGGCACCCGGAAGATCGGGTGCTCGCCCACGCAGATCTCGCGCATCTCCGCCGTGGCCGCCAGCGCCTCGCTGACGCCGCCGGCGCCGAGGAATCGCGCGACGGCGGGCGAGGCGGCCATGGCCCCGCCGCCGAGGCCGATCGTCTCCACGATCGCGCTGTCGCCCATGTCGGGGTTGGCGTCGGCGGGCCCGAAGCCGGGCAGGTAGAGTCCCACCGGCATCTCGACGGGCGCCGTGAACCAGCGGTCGCCGAGCGCGGAGACGCGGACCCCGAACTCGGTGCCGTTGCGGGACAGCGCGGTGATCAGCGTCGAGCTCGCGACGCCGGCGACGGGATCGGCCATCGACTTGCCGGCGGCCATGGCCAGGTTCAGGAAGAACTGGTCGTGGCCCGACAGGAACTCGCCCAGCCGCGCCAGCGCGTGATGGCGTCCGCCGACGTGGGCCGCGTGCGGCATCAGCGCGCGCACGAAGAGCGCGGAGGCGGCGAGGTTGCGCTGGTGCATCTCGTCGCCCATCCGCAGCGCCTGCGCCATCAGCGCGCGCAGGTCGATGCCGCCCGTGCGGCGCAGCGCCGCGCCCAGCAGCGGTCCCGCCTCGGTAGCGAGCCAGCGCAGCCGCGCCACCACGGTCTCGTCGTTGGCGCCGTAGCGCAGCACCTTGCCCAGCCCCTCGTTGATCGTCGCGTGCGCGCGATTGCCGCGCGCGCGGTTCTCCACGACGAAGACCGGCATCGAGCGCGTGACGACGCCGGCCATCGGCCCCACGGTGCGCCAGTGGTGGCACGGCTCGAGCCGCACGGCGCCCGTCTCGACGAGCCGCCGCGCGGCGTCGTCGTTGGCCGCCCACCCCTCGTAGCGCGCCGCGCAGAGCACGGCGGCCTGCATGGGCTCGCACATGCGCTCCCACGCGATGGGCGGGCCGGCGTGGAGCACCGTGCGCTCCGGCAGCTCGAGCGCCTCCCAGGCCGGGCGGCAATCGACGAGGAAGGGCTCGCCGCCCGTCAGCCGCGCGAGCGCCTCGGCGTTGGCGCGCTCGATGGTGTCCGCGCGCGCGTCCAGCCGGGCCAGCAGGTCGGCCAGCCGTGCGTCGCCGCCGGCGGGCGGCGTCCACGCCAGGTGCACCACGGAGACGTCCAGCGTCTCCAGCGCGCGTGCGAAGAGATCGAGCCCGAGGCTGATCACGCGGGGCGGCGAGGCGAGCAGCGGGCGGCTCATCGCGAGGCCGTGGCGCCGGCGCGGCGCACGATGAACATCTCGTGCGAGCGCACGAGCATGGAGTCGAGCACCTCGGTGCGCACGGCGCCGTCCTCCTTGATTGGCTGCCACGCCTTTGCGGTGGCGACGAGCACGGGGCGGTCGGGCCGTGCCAGCCACTCCGCCAGCGCGGACTCCGTCCGCACGGACGTCAGCGCACGCCCGAGGTAGAAATCGATCGAGAAGAATCGCCCCCCGATGATGCCGACGGGGCTGCCCACCGCGTGACGCTCGACCAGCGCGGCCAGCGCACGGTAGTCCTCCTGGCGATTCGTCGAATTCGTGTAGATCCACACGCCCGGCGCCAGCAGCAGTGCCATCCCGAGCGCGACGCCGGGAACGAGCACGGAGGCCCGGCGCCGCAGCGCCCACACCAGGAAGGCGCCGAGCGCCACCGCCCCGGCGGCGATGAGGCCGGCTTTCCACCAGAACCCGGCCACGGCCGCACGCTCGGCCGGATCGAGCCACGGCAGCGCCGTGACGGCGAACGCGGCCACCACGCCCACGCAGGAGAGCGCGCTCACCACCCTCACCGCGCGCGAGCGCTCGCCGCCGCGCGTGTCCATCCACCAGGCGATCATGAGGGCGGCGGCCGGATACGTCGGCAGCAGGTATCGCGTCCGGTGGTTCTGCGAGACCATCATCACCACGAAGGGGACGAGCCACGCGAGGAACGCCAGCCGGACCGCGCCCGTGCGCCACTGGCCGCGTACGGCGAGGAGCGGCAGCAGGAACAGCGTCGTCCACGGGATGAGCCCCTTGGCCGCCTCCAGCCAGAAGTTCAGCACGCGCAACGGGTGCGGACCGCCAAGGTACCAGCCCAGCCAGTCCTCCCACACGACGCTGCGCGCGAAGGTGCGGCCGCCGGCGAAGACGAAGGGCACCAGCCATGCCAGGCTGAGGGCGACGAAGGCGACCGCGCCCGCCTTGGAGCCGAGCCGCCGCAGACCGCGCCAGCCCTCCTCGGTGAGCAGCCACGCGACGGCGACGAGCAGCGGCAGGGCGCCCATCGGACCCTTGGCGAAGATGCCGAGGGCGACACACGCGTAGAAGGCCACGAGCGCGCGGGGGCCGGGCGGGTGGCTCATCGCCGCCCAGAACGCCGATAGCGCCGCCATGCCGAAGGCCACCACGAGCATGTCGGGCAGGAGCGTCTGGCTGTGCGCGAAGAACGCGTAGCTGGTGGCGAGGATCAGGCCCGCCCAGACGCCGGCGCGCGCGCCGAAGAGCTGCTGGCCCAGGAGCGCGGTGAAGAACACGGCGCCGATCGCCCCCACGGCGATCGGCAGGTGCGCGGTGGTCTGCGTCACGCGCCCGCCGGGCATCGACAGGAGCTTGATCGCCCACGGGTACATGAATGGCTTGTTGCGATAGCGCTCCTCGCGCACGCGCGCGTCGAACCACGTGCCGCGCGTGAGCATGTCCTGCGCGAGCAGGGCGAAGCGCGCCTCGTCGCCGCTCACGATCTGCCGCGCGCCGACCGATGGCAGCACGAGCACGGCGGTGAAGAGCGCCGCCAGCGCCGCGCGCGTCAGCCGCCGGCGGCGCTCCACGGCCGTCGGGCTGGGCCGCGGCGACGCCGACTCGGGGATCATGCGAGGCGCGCGGCCACCAGCGCGGCCAGGCGCGCGGCCTGGGCGTTGGAGTCCATGACCGCGACGCCCGCGCGGCGCAGCGCCGCCACCTGCGCGGAGCGCCGCTGCGGATCCTGCTCGGTACCGGTGACGCTGGCGATCACCGCCAGGCCTCGTCCGGCGGCGTTGGCGGCACGGCGCGCCTCCTCGACGACCGGCCGCAGCTCGCCGGCGGGGTCGCGATGAGCGCCGTAGCCGAGCACGACGTCGAGAAGCAGGACCGCGGTGGTTGGATCGGCGGCCTCGCGGGTGATCCACTCGCTGCGAATGGCGCCGTCGATCATCGGGTGCGGGCGCCCGACGGTGAAGACGTCCCCGCCGAGATCGACGACCCGATGCCCCTTGCCCTCGCCGCTGACGCCAGCGGCCACGTCGTCGAGACGCTCGGCCAGCAGCGCGGCGGCTTCCCACGCGAGCGTGCCGCCGGAGTAGAGGCCGCGCACGAAGCGCTGGCCCTTCGCGAGCCCGCGGGCCTGCGCCTCCACCAGGTCGTCGAGGTCGCCGGGTGGGATCTGCAGATCGCGCGGCTCGGCGCGCGCGGCGAGGCCGGCGGCGATGACGGCCGCCCCCTCGAGCGTGCTCGCCACGTGGACGTCGCGGGGCGCCGGGATGGCGTGCAGGCCCATGATGGCCAGCACGACCGGCTTGCCGAGCGTCTCCAGTGTGTTCACGAGCCGGCCGATCACCGAGGCGCCCGGCGGCTTGGCGATGACGACGACGACCTCGGTGGCCGGATCGTCGCGCAGCGCGGCCAGCGCGGGCAGCGCCATGGCGCCGCCCACCTCGTCGCTCAGATCCCGCGAGCCGACGCCGATCGCGTGAGAGACGCCTTCGCCCTCGGCGGCGAGCAGGCAGGTGACCTCCTGCAGCCCGGTGCCCGACGTGGCCACGAGCCCCACGCGGCCGCGCGGCACCGCGTTGGCGAAGCCGAGCGGGATGCCGTGCAGGATGGCCGTGCCGCAGTCGGGACCGAGCACGAAGAGCCCGCGGGCCGCGGCCTCG
>Ga0066710_100001865_pt1 | contig 16330 bp, 16 predicted proteins | sample GraSoiAngelo_159_FD_79666 | JGI IMG/M metagenome (GOLD analysis project Ga0066710, IMG submission 79666) | Grasslands soil microbial communities from the Angelo Coastal Reserve, California, USA - 14_1009_16_40cm | ecosystem: Environmental > Terrestrial > Soil > Grasslands | place: USA... | reverse complement strand
GGCCCGAGCTGCGGGCGCACGTCCATTCAAGCGGCGACCTTCGGTCGCCGAAGAGCCGCGTCCTCGCTCGGGCACTTCATTGCCATTTCGCCTCGCCTGGAATGAATCCAGGCTCGGCAAGAGTAGGCCCGAGCTGCGGGCGCTCCAACCGCGCTACTTCTTCTCCTTCTTCTCGGGCTTCTCCGCCCGCTCGGGCTTCTCGGGCTTCTCCTCGGCCTCGGCACCCTCCGCCACGGCCTTGCCCTTCTTGATGACCTCGGGCTCCGCCACCGCCGCGCCCTCGACCGGCACCGCCTCGGCCACCGCCGGCGCGACCTCCTCCTCCGCCCGCGGCGCCACCACGTGGACGATCACGACGTCGGGCTCGGTGAGGACCTTCACCTTGTCGGGGACCTGGAGGTCCGACACGCGCAGGTGCTTGCCCAGCTCCAGCTCCGAGACGTCGACCACGATCTTCTCCGGGATGTCGGTGGGCAGGCACTCCACCCGCAGCTCGCGGGTGACGAAGTCCAGCACGCCCCCCTGCACCTTGACCCCCACCGGGGTTCCCCGGACCTCCACGTGGACGTCGACCTCGATCGCCTTGTCGAGGGCGACCTCGTAGAAGTCGGCGTGCAGGAGCCGGCCCTTGATGGGCTCGACCTGGAACTCCTTCAGGATGACCTTGCGGCGGCTGCCGCCGAGGTCGAGGTCGAACAGGGTGTTCTCACCCGTGGCGCTACGCAGGATGGAGCCGATCTCCTTGGGAGAGACCGCCACCGGCACCGCGTCCTTCCGGGCCCCGTAGAGCACGCCGGGGATGAGTCCCTGGGCGCGCAGGCGCCGGTTGACGTTCTTTCCCTTCTCGGTCCGGCTCCGGGCCGAGACGACGATTTCGGTCATACGATCGGACTCCTCTTATACGAACAGGCTCGTTACCGATGCCTCTTCATGGATGTTCCGGATGGCCTTGCCCATCAGCTCGGCGATCGTGAGGGACACGATCTTCGGGCTGCGCTTCTTCTCCTCGGACAGCGGGATCGAGTCGGTGACGATGAGCCTCGACAGCGGGCTGCTCTCGATGATTCCCATCGCCTGGCCCGACAGCACGGCGTGGGAGCAGGAGGCCAGCACGTCGCGCGCCCCGGCGTCCTTGATGGCCTGGCCCACCTTGCCGAGCGTGCCCCCCGTGTCGACGATGTCGTCCACGATGAGGGCCGTGCGGCCCTCCACATCGCCGATCACGTGGTGCACCTCGGCCACGTTGGGACTCTCCCGCCGCTTGTCGACGATGGCCAGGCTCGCCTCCAGCCGCTTGGCGTAGGCCCGGGCGCGCTCCACACCGCCCGCGTCGGGCGACACCACGGTCAGCTTCGGCAGCTTCAGCTTGGACACGTAATCCATGATCACGGGCGCGGCGAAGAGGTGGTCGACCGGGATGTCGAAGAACCCCTGGATCTGGGTGGCATGGAGGTCCATGGTGAGGATGCGGTCGGTCCCCGCCACCGAGAGCAGGTCGGCCACCAGCTTGGCCGAGATGGGCACCCGCGGCTTGTCCTTGCGGTCCTGGCGCGCGTAGCCGTAGTACGGCATCACGGCCGTGATGCGGGACGCGCTCGATCGCTTGAAGGCGTCCAGCATCACCAGCAGCTCCATCAGGTTCTCGTTGACGGGAGGTCCCGTGGGCTGGATGACGAACACGTCGGCCCCGCGCACGTTGTCCTGGATCTGGAACCAGACCTCGCCGTCGCTGAAGCGGGCGAGGTGGGCGCGGCCCACGGGAACGCCCAGGAAGCGGCAGATGGACTCTCCCAGCGCGGGGTGGGCACTGCCCGTGAAGACTCTCAGCTCCCTAGCCACGAACCCTCTGCGCCCCCTGTTCCTTCTGCGTCCTCTGCTGGCCCGTCGCGCCGTCTTTTGCGCCCCCTGCGGATGATTCCCGGCCGGCGATGGCTGGGGCGGAAGGATTCGAACCTTCGTATACGGGGTCCAAAGCCCCGCGCCTTACCGCTTGGCCACGCCCCAACCGAACACGACGTCCGAGGCGTTTCAGGACGACGGAGCCGGCTCGGGTCCCGACGAAGAGCCGCCGCTTTCCGAGCCGGCGGGAGCGGCGCCGCCCGGCGCGGCGCCTCCGGAGGGCGCGCCTTGTGGCGCGGGCTGCGCGGCCACCTGCTGCCGGTAGACCGAGAGCACCTTTTCCTCCAGGTACTGCCGCATCTGGTTGTTGAGCGGGTGCGCGATGTCCTTGAACGTACCGTCCTTGCGCTTCTTGCTCGGCATCGAGACGAACAGGCCCTTGGGGCCGTGGATGACCTTGATGTCGGTCACGACGAAGCACTGGTCAAACACGATCGACACGAAGGCCTTGAGCTTTTCGTCCTCCACCGGGATGACCTTGACGTCTGTGATCTCCATGGTGTCCGCTCCTTGACTGGTTCGAACCCCGTACGACGCCGGACGCGCCCAACGCCCGAGCCCACGATGCCCGGTACTGCTGGAGGGAGACCAGTCGCGCGCGCAGGACGCGGAAGCCGGCCGCCGCCAGCGCGGCGTGAGCCCTCCGGGCCCGCCGCCCGTCGTCGTATAGACCGAAGAACGACGACCCGCTCCCGGAGAGCGACGCCAGCACGGCTCCCTCCCCGACCAGAATACCCCGGATACGCCGCACCTGCCCGGCCAGCTCCGGCGCCTCTTCCAGGGCCGCCTCCTCGAGCTCGTTGGTGAGGATGGAAAAGGCCCTCAATCCTTCCAAGTCACTCGATACAAAGCGGAAAATTGTATGACTATTTTGTCGCTCTGTCAAACTTTGGTCCACCCGCGCGAAGACGGCGGCGGTCGAAATGGGCCGTCCGGGGTCGACGAGCACCACGTGTCCGCGGACCTGCCGGCGCAGCGGGTAGACCTCGTCCCCCCGGGCGACGCCCAGGGCCGTGCCGCCGAGCAGGAAGAACGGAACATCGGCCCCGAGTCGCCGGGCCAGGCCGTGCAGGCCGGCCGGTCCCAGGCCCAGGCCCCACTGGCGGTCGAGCGCCATCAGCACCGCCGCCGCATCGCTGCTTCCGCCCCCCAGCCCGCCTCCCACCGGTATGCGCTTGGTGATCGCGATCTCGGCTCCCCGCTCGATGCCGGCATGACGGCGCAGCTCCAGCGCGGCCCGCAGGGCGAGATTCCGCTCGTCGCGCGGCACGGCCGGGTGGTCGCACCTCACTTCGAGCGTGCGGGGCCGCGGCCGGATCACGATGTCGTCGTGGAGGTCGATCGTCTGGAAGAGCGAGCGCAGCTCGTGGTAGCCGTCCGGGCGCAGGCCGAGCACCTCGAGGCCCAGGTTGATCTTGGCGAAGGCAGGGACGAGCAGCCCGCCGCGCGGCACGCGGACCCTCGGCCGCGCCGTCACCGGCCTCCGCTCCACAGGCTGCGGGCCTCGTCGGCGTCCACCGCCCGGTAGCCCTCGTGGCGTGGCTCGGCGAAGGCGGCCTCGGACAGGGCGGCGCCGGCCTCGGCCTCTTCCACCGTCACCTTGATCTTGCCGCCGTCGGGCAGCGTGGCCTCGATCCGCCGGGGCATCGCCGGTCCCCAGACCGCCCGATAGCTCCTCAGCCGGCTCGAAGGCACGCCGACGAGCAGGTCCATCACCTCCGCCGGCTCCAGCGCGACTCCGAGCAGCGCCTGAAGCTCGCCGGCTCGCGCGTTGCCGGCGTAGACGGCCCTCTCGCTCGGGAAGACGGCGGCCAGTCGCCCGCCTCGCGCCACCGCGAGCAGGCGGGGGCCGGTGGGGCCGGGGACCTCGATGCGCAGCCCGTCCGGACGGCGGAAGGCCACGAGGGCGGCGGTGCGGGCCCGCACCCCCGGCCCCTTCAGGGAGACTCGGAGGCGGGCGCGGTAGGAGAGCGCCTCGCGGGCCCGCGCCGCGATGCCGGCCGGCGGCGGGAGCGACGCCGTGGCGCACCCCGAGCTCAAGACGGTGAGGAGAAGGGCCACGGCTGCGAGCGGAGCGGGATTCACTCCCCTCGGGGCCGCGAAGCGGACCCGCTTGATGAGCGGCGGCGAATTCACTTCGCCGCCGCGGAAGGCGCGAGCGGGGGACGCGGGGGACGCGAAGTCGAGCGAAGCGAGACAAGCGTCGACCCCGCGCGTACGATGCGACGCGCCAGCGTCGCACCTTGTTGCGAGGGGGGGTCTGGGGGGCGCGCCGCGAGCACCCCCCAGCTCAAGACGCCGCACTACGGCCGCTTCACCTGCCCGCCGTCGTTCAGGCTCGCCTGCGCCTCGCGGATCTTTCGCTGAACGAGGGCCCGGTCGAGCTCCTCTCCTTCGTCCTCGCCGTCCAGGGCCTTGCGCCAGTAGACGAGCGCCTCCTGGACGTTCCCCCGCCGCTTGAGGATGTCGCCGAGGTGGTCGAAGACAACGGCGCTGCTGCGCTCCTTGACCACCGCCCGCCGGAGGTACTGTTCGGCCTGGTCGAGCTGGTCGAGGCGGTAATGGGCCCAGCCGAGGCTGTCGAGATAGGCGCCGTTCTCGGGGTCGAGGTTCACCGCGTGCTGGATGAGCTTGACCGCCTCGTCCACCTTCACGCCCCGGTCCGCGTTCATGTAGCCGAGGTAGTTGAGGATGGGCGCGGAGTCGGGCTGGACGGCGAGGGCCTCGCGGAAGACGGCCTCCGCGTCGTCGGGCCGCTTCTGGCGCTCGAGCGCGGCCCCGAGCTGGAAGAGGATCCGCACGTCCTTCGGATTGAGCTTGCGCGCGTCGCGCAGCGTCGTCTCGGCCTCCGCGTAGCGCTTGGCCCGCTGGTAGAAGTCGGCCACCTCGACCAGCACCGCCGCGTCGGGGGGCGTCTTCTTCCGCAGCGCTTCCACGATGGCGATGGCGCCGGCCATGTCGCCCTTCAGGCGCAGGATGGTCGCTTCCTGCGTGGCGAGGTCGGCGTCGTCGGGGAAGCGCTTGCGCGCCGCGCGCACCTCGGTGAGGGCCCGGTCGTAGTCCTTGGCGAGCGTCAGCGCGTCGACCTGGTGGCCGAGCAGCGCGGCGTCGGGGTCGCCGCCCACTGCCTTGGCCTTGGCGAACGCCTCGGCGGCCTCGGCATAGCGGCCGAGCTGCTGGTAGTCGAACCCGAGGTGGAGGAGGAAGATGCGGTCGTTGTTGCCGGACTCCTCGGCGTCCTCGCCCTTGTGGTCGCGGGCCATGATCTGCTCGAGGGTGCTCGCGGCGCCGGCGAAATCCCGCCGCGCCTCCGCGATCGTGACCTTCAGGTAGGCGGCTTTGAGGTCCTTGCCGTCCTGGGCGAGGGCCTGGTCCGCCACCTCCCGCGCCTTGTCGAACTCCTTCAGGTCGCGCAGCGCGCGCCCCTTGAGGTCGAGGGCGAAGCGGTTGTGGACGTCGCTGGCCAGCACCGCCTCGGCCTCCGCGAGCGCCTCCTTTGGCCGGCGCGCGCGGTAGAGGACCTCGCCCAGGCTCAGTCGCAGGCGCAGGCTGCGCGGCTCGATCTCGAGGGCCTTGCGATAGTTGAGGACGGCCTGGTCGGTCTGGTCGGCCCGGGCGTAGATGTCTCCCAGCGCCTGATAGGCGCGGGCGGAGCTGGGTTGCAGCTCGAGCGCCTTCTTGAAAGCGGTCGCGGCCTGTTGTGAATCGCCCAGCGCGAGGTACTGGGCCCCGAGCTGCACGAAGCCCTCGAAGCTGCCCGGGTCGAGGGCGAGGTAGCGCTGCCAGATCCGGGCTCCGTCCTTGGGCTGGTTGAGCTGGCGGTAGACCTCGGCCAGGGCCAGCAGCGTCTGGCCGTCGGCCGGGTGCAGGCGCAGGACCTCCTCGTACTCGGCCGCCGCGTGCTTGAGCGCCTGCTCGGCGCCCTCCCCTTCGGCCTGGGTCCGATAGAGCTGGGCCAGCGCGATGTGGGCCTCGACGCTGTCGCCGGTGAGACGCACCGCTTCCTTGGCTTCGGCCACCGCCTCGTCGAGCCGCCCCGCTTCCTGGAGCAGCCGCGCGATCTCGGCCCGGATGTCACCCGCGCCCGGGTCCAGCTTCTGGGCCTTGCGGTACTCCTGCAGCGCCTCGGTCACGTCTCCCGACAGCCGGGCCTGCTGGCCGAGGCTGAAGTGGTAGTAGGCCTCCGCGCGCTCCGTGCTCGCGCTGCTCGGGGCCGGAGCGGCGAGCGCCAGCAGCAGCCAGATCCCGGTCGTCACCATCGCGATCGCGTGCCCCCCGCAGGATTCTCACACGCCGCGCGACGACGAGTCAAAAAGACGAGTCGGGGGCCTCTTCGGCCCCCCGACTGCCCGGCGGGCTCGCTCAGGCCGCCCGCGAGCGGGCCCGGAACTCCTCGAGGATCCACTCCTTCACGCGCTTGGCATCGGCGGCCACGCCCTCGACCGACCTCAGGTAGTCGAAGAAGCGCCGGTCGTTGCCGACGCCGCTGGACCGCGAGGGAAACGTCACGAAGACCTCGCCCTCGGGGCTGCGCCACAGGCTGAAGCCCACGAGCTTCATGCCCGCCAGCGGTCCCGCTTCCTCGCCGAACACGATCTCCGCCTCACAGACCAGACGCTCCGGCCGGCTCTCCCTCTCCACGAACTGCACGCGCATCACGACCTCCTCGGCGCTTGTCAGCGTCCTCGATCAGATGCCGGCGGGAGAGGCCGGCGCAGGGCGGGCAGGGGCTCCACCCGCCGTTGTCGCGTGCGACGGGGGAACGGCCGACGCGAATGCTAGCCTGGGGGCTGGCCAGGGAAGGTCCGGTTATCGCCGCGGTGGGGCGTACGCTACACTCCTCCCATGGCCATCCATCCCGATCTGCTCGAGATCCTGGCGTGCCCGGTCTGCAAGACCCCGGTGGAGCCGGTCAAGAAGGGGAACGGTCTGCGCTGCAAGCAGTGCAAGCGCGTCTACCCGGTGCGCGACGACATCCCCATCATGCTCCCCGAGGAAGCCACCATCGAGGGCTGAGACCGGTTCTTGAACCTGGAGCGCGTCCAGCGCGGGCTCGTGGCCGCGGTGGCGGCCACCTGTCTGGTCTCGATCTTCGCGGCCGAGATCTTCCTCGGCCTCGCGGTGGCCGCCTACCTCGCGCGCCTCGCCCGGGGCGCCGTCCGACTCGAGCGGCTTCCTCTCGACGGGCCGCTGCTCGCCTTCGCCGTGTGGTCGATCCTCTCCGCCGCCTTCGCGCCCGACCCGCTGGCCGCCCACAAGAGCATCAAGCAGCTCGTCCTCTTCTCCCTGCTCTACCTCGCCGTCGACACGCTGCGGGACGAGGAGGTGCGCGAGCGGGTGATCGACGTGGCGCTGCTCGGCGGCGTGGTGCTCGCGGCGGGCGCGATCCAGCAGTACTGCTTCCTCGGCTTCGACACGCTCGAGCACCGGCCGCGCAGCTTCCTCGGCCATTACATGACCGCCTCGGGCCTGGTGATGGGGGTCCTGGTCGTGGCGGCGGCCCGCCTGGCCTTCGGGCGCGGCGAGCTGCCCCGGCCGTGTCCGCGCGACCTTCGCGCCCTGGCCGCGGTCGTGGGCGGCCTGGCCATCCTCACCCTGATGCAGCGCGCCGACCTTTTCGCCGTGAAGTCCGAATGGGTGTTCGTGGCCGGACTCTCGGCGGCCGCGCCGGCGATGGTCCTGGCGCGCGGCGGCTGGCCGGACCGGAGCACGGGGACGCTGCTCGCCGTGCTGGCGATCCCGCTGGCCACGGTGGCGCTGCTGCTGTCGCTCACCCGCAACGCCTGGCTGGGCGCGCTGGCCGGGCTGGCCACGCTCGCCTTCCTCCGCGCGCCCCGGGCGCTGTGGCTGCTGCCGGCCGGCGTGGCGGCCGCGATCGCGCTGGGGCCGACCCGGGTGCTCGACCGCCTGACCGTCACCGACGCCAGCAGCCGTGACCGCTACTACATGTGGCAGGCCGGCGTCGACATGATCCGCGACAAGCCGGTCTTCGGGCAGGGGCCGCGGATGATCCAGGCCGTGTATCCCTCCTACCGCTGGCCGGAGGCCCCCAACCCCGTGACGCCCCACCTGCACAACAACGCGCTGCAGATCGCCGCCGAGCGCGGCCTGCCCTGCCTCGCCTGGTGGCTGTGGCTGGTGGCGGCGGTGCTCGCCGACGCGTGGCGGGAAGCCCGCCGCGGACCGTTCGGCGCCGGATGGGGCGCGCCGGCCGCCTTCGCGCTCCTGGTCGCGGTCCTGGTCGCGGGGCTGTTCGAGTACAATTTCGGCGATTCCGAGATCCTGATGTTCCTCCTCCTCGTCAGCTCGCTTCCGTACGCGCTGCGCCGGCAGCGGGCCGCCGTCGCCGCCGCCGACGGCGAGTGAAGCCCCTCTCCACCGACGTCGCCCGCCGGCTGCTCGACGCCCTGCCCGGTCGCAAGGTCCTCGTCCTCGGCGACGTCATGCTCGACGAGTTCCTCTGGGGGACCGTGGCCCGCGTCTCCCCCGAGGCCCCGGTTCCGGTGGTGGAAGTGGCCCGGCACAGCTTCCATCTGGGCGGCGCCGGCAACGTGGCCCACAACGTGCGCGCGCTGGGGGGCGAGGCGGTGCTGGCCGGCGTCGTCGGGCGCGACGTGGCCGGGGACCGCGTGCGGGAGGCGCTGGAGGTGGCGGGAGTCGTCTCCGCCCTCGCGGTGTCCGACGCCGACCGGCCCACCACGGTCAAGACGCGCATCGTGGCCCATCACCAGCAGGTGGTGCGGGCCGACCGCGAGCGGGCGGACGACATCCCCCGCGGCGTCGAGGACGCGCTCATCGAGCGGGTCGGACGCGCTCTCGCCGGCTGCGGCGCGCTCGTGCTGTCGGATTACGAAAAGGGCGTCGTGACCGCGCGGGTGATGCGCGCGGCGCGAGCGCTGGCCCGCCGGCAGCGCGTGCCGGTCCTCGTCGACCCCAAGATCCGGCACTTCCGGCTGTACCGCGGCGTGGCGGTGGTCACCCCGAACCAGAAGGAGGCGGAGCAGGCGGCGGGCGTCGCGATCCGCACCGACCGCGACCTGCGCGCGGCCGGCGAGCGCATACTGGAGATGCTCGGGTGCGGGGCCGTCATCGTCACCCGCGGCGAGCACGGGATGAGCCTCTTCCCCTCCGGCGGCCGCGCCGTCCACCTCCCCACCACGGCGCGGGAGGTCTTCGACGTCACCGGAGCGGGGGATACCGTGATCGCCACGGTGGGGCTGGCCCTCGGCGCGGGCGCGACGCTGGCCGAGGCGGCCATGCTCGCCAACCACGCCGCCGGCGTGGTGGTGGGCAAGCTCGGCACCGCGACCGCCTCGCCGGCCGAGGTGCTGGCCGCCGTCCACGGCGCGCGCGCGTGAGGGCCGCCGTCGTCGGCGCCGGCCCGGGCGGCGCGCTGCTCGCCTGGCGTCTCGCCCGCGACGGGGCCTCGGTGACGTTGTTCGACGCGTCGCACCCGCGCGAGAAGCCGTGCGGCGGCGGCGTGACCGCTCGCGCCCTCGACCTGTTGCCGCCGGCGCCTCCCGACGATCCGCTGCCCGTCCGCCTGGTGGAGACCTGCCGGTTCGAGTCGGGGATGGGAGAGGGCGTCGAGGTCCCGCTGACGCGCCCGGTGGCGGTGGCCGCTCGCCGCGAGCTGGACGCCTGGCTCTTGCGGCGGGCGGTGGCGGCGGGAGCGCGACACGTGGCCGAGCGCGTGACCGGCGTGGACGGCCGCGGACGCGTCCGGACCTCCGCCGGGCGCGCGGACGAGTTCGACGTGGTGGCCGGCGCCGACGGCGCGGGCAGCGTGGTGCGGCGGACGATGCTCGGACCGACACCGAAGGAGCGTCTGATGATGGCCGCCGGCTGGTTCGCCCGCGGCACCGCCCCCATGGTCGTCCGCTTCGTCACCGAGCTGTCGGGATACCTGTGGCTCTTCCCCCGCCGCGACCACGTGGGGGTCGGCATCTGCGCTCCCCTCGGCGCGGTGCCCACCCGGCTCATGCTCGACCGGCTCGAGCGCGAGGTGGCGCGCAGCTTCCCGGCGGCGCTCGAAGAGGACGCCGGGCGCTACGCGCACACCATCCCCTCCCCCTCGGAAGACCCGCGCTCGATCCTCGAGATCGCGGGGCCGCGGTGGGCGCTGGTGGGCGACGCCGCGGCGCTCGCCGACCCCATCACGGGCGAGGGGATCTTCTTCGCCCTCCGCTCGGCAGCCGTGCTCGCGGAGACGCTGAAGGAGACCGGCTCGCCCGCCGGCTATCCCGAGCGCGCCCTCGAAGACTTCGGACGCGAGCTGAACAAGGCGGCCACGCTCCGCTCACGCTTCTACTCGGCCGGCCTCGCCCAGCGCATGATCGCCTATGCCGCGCGCAGCCGGGCCATCCGCCGCGTGCTGGCCGACCTGGTGCTCGGCGAGCAGGGTTACCGGGGGCTCAAGCGCCGGCTGCTGCGGGCCGGCCCGCGCTTTGTCATGGAGAGCTGGGGGGTGCTAGCGGCGCATCCCCCAGACCCCCCTTCGCAATAAGGTGCAACGCTGGCGCGTCGCATCGTACGCGCGGGGTTGACGCTCGTCTCGTTGCGTGATCTGGATGCGTTCTCTGCGGCTTCTGCGGCCTCTGCGTTCAGAAGCAACGCCTCTAGAGGCGGCCCGCGCCAGAGCTCAATGTCAATGCAGGCGCTTCACCACCAGCTGGCACTCGGAGCCCCCCTTCAGCATGCAGGTGGGCTCGGTGAGGGAGACCTTCTCGCCGTAATGGCGAGCCAGGCCGCGGACGATGCCCTTGGCCACTCCGCACATGCGGCGCGGCGAGGAGTAGTGGATCACGACTTCGTCCGGCCCCTTGCGCGCGCACTTGAGCCGGGGCGGACTCGCCTTCGGGTTGTCGCGCCGCACCGCCTTGTGGATCGCCTCCTCGGTGTGCTCGAGCAGGTCCAGGGTCCGCCACCCGGGAGCGATGATGTGCGCGTACATCCGCACCAGGTCGGGAGCGATGAACTCGCCGTAGTCCTGGAGCACCGCGTCCGGGGCCAGCCCCGTCTTGCGCGACGCGACGCCCACGATGGCCCCCGCTTCCTGGTCGGGATAGTCCTGGCCGGGCGCATACAGGGGACGGGTCACCCCGGCCTCCCGCAGGAGGGGACGCCAGGCGTCGGCGCCCAGCCTCGTCTCCGCGTATTTCTTCAGCTCGGCGAAGATGACGGCTTGCACGCGCCCACCCTAGTGTCGGAAATGACGCACCCCCGTGAAGACCATCGCCAGCTTGTGCTCGTCGGCGGCGGCGATGACCTCCTCGTCCTTCACCGAGCCTCCCGGCTGGATGATGGCCGTGGCGCCCGCCTTGGCGATCTCGTCGACACCGTCACGGAACGGGAAGAAGGCGTCCGAGGCGGCGACGGCGCCTTTCACCGGCAGCTGCGCCTTGAGGGCCGCGAAGCGCGCCGAGTCGACCCGGCTCATCTGCCCCGCCCCCACCCCCACCGTCTGCACGGGGTTGGCGTACACGATGGCGTTGGACTTGACGTGCTTGGCCACGGTCCAGCCGAGCTGGAGCGCCTTCCATTCCTCGGCGGTGGGTCGCCGCTCGGTGACGATCTCGCACTTGTCCTTGTCCAGCCGGTGCAGGTCCCACTCCTGGGCCAGCAGCCCTCCCATCACCCGGCGCAGGTCGAAGCCGGTGACGCGGTGGATGGAGGTCGTGTCCATGTCCATGACGCGCAGGTTCTTCTTGGGAGCGAGCACCTCCTTGGCCGCCGTCTCGTAACCGGGGGCGATCACCGCCTCCACGAACACCCCGGCTAGCGCCTCCGCGGTGGCGCGGTCCAGCTTGCGGTTGAAGGCGACGATGCCGCCGAAGGCCGAGACGGGGTCGCCCGCCCACGCGCGCCCGTAGGCCTCGAGCGGCCCCGAGCCGACCGCGGTGCCGCAGGGATTGGTGTGCTTGATGATGGTGCAGGCCGGCTCGACGAACTCGGTCACGAGCTGCCAGGCCGCATCCAGGTCGAGGATGTTGTTGAACGACAGCTCCTTGCCCTGGAGCTTGCGGGCGGCGGCCACCGAATAGAGCGTCGAGCCGAGGTCGCTGTAGAAGGCGGCGCGCTGGTGGGGGTTCTCGCCGTAGCGCAGGTCCTGCACCTTCTCGAAGGAGAGCGACAGGCGATAGGGGAACACGTCCTCCGACTCGGCCACCGCGTAGCCGCCCTCCCGGGCCTCGACCTGCGCGAAGTAGCCGGCCACCGCGGCGTCGTAGCGCGCGGTGTGCCGGAACGCCTTCTGCGCGAAATACAGCCGCGTGGCGGCGTCGAGGCCGGAGTCGCGGTCGAGCTGCTCGAGCAGCAGCGGGTAGTCGGCCGGGTCGACCACCACCGCCACGTGCCGGAAGTTCTTGGCCGCGGCCCGCACCATGGTCGGGCCCCCGATGTCGATGTTCTCCACCGCCTCCTCGAAGGGAGCGCCCTTGGCGACCTTGTCCTCGAAGGGATAGAGGTTCACCACCACCACGTCCACCGGGACGATGCCGTGGTCGGCCAGCGCCTTGCGGTGGGCGGGATCGTCGCGGCGGGCCAGGATGCCGCCGTGCAGCGCGGGGTGCAGCGTCTTGACCCGCCCGTCGAGGATCTCCGGGAACCCGGTGGCTTCCGAGGCGCCCGTCACCTTGACCTTCGCCTTGCGCAGCTCGTCGGCGGTGCCGCCGGTGGAGACGATCTCGAAGCCGCGCGTGGAGAGGCCGCGGGCCAGCTCCACCACGCCGTCCTTGCGGTAGACGGAGACGAGCGCCCGGCGCGCGCTCACTGGTGGGCTCCGCCGCGGGACGGCGGGGGGGACGGCGAGCCGGAGACCGCCGGCGCCTCGCGCGGGCTCACCACGGCGGGGGCCGGCATGCGGGTGAGGTCGCCGTTGGCCTGCCGCCACAGGGCCAGCCAGGTGGCGGCGATGGCGGTGACGGCGCGCGAGTACGAGAGCGAGCCCACGCCGAACACGGGCGAGCGGTAGTCGATGGCGCGGTGGTCGACGACGCGCCCGTTCTGGAACAGCTCGGTGCGGATGACGTCGGACTGGCTGCGGCTGCGGTCGAGGATCGATTGCCAATAGGCGGGCAGGCCGCGGCTCGACAGGCGCAGCGCCGACGCGTCGTCGAGCACGACCGGGATCTTGTCCAGGCTGCCCGCCACGAACGCGTAGTACTCCCGGACCACACCCGACGGGTATCCCTCGGCACCGGCGGAGAGGACGGGGTCGGAGAGGTCGGCCGGGATGCGCAGGAGGGCCCCGAGCTTGATCACGCCCTCGCTGGCCCGCTGCTCCCGCAGCAGCTCCACCGCCTCGGAGGCGCGGCCCTCCAGGGCGGCGACGGTGGCGGGCTGGAGCACGCCCGAAGCGAGGTCGGCGGCCAGGGCGTGGGCGATCTCGGGCGGGAAGCGCTGCGCCTCGAGCAGGATCTCCGGCTCGCGCTCGGCCATCAGGCGGGCCAGCGAGCGGGGCACCAGGCGGCGGGCGTCCCGGGCCAAGCTTTGCACGAGGGTCGCCGGCCACGCTCCCGCATCGGAGGCCAGCGATGCGGCCACGAGCGCGGCCAGCAGCGTCCGGGTCATCCTTGTTTCACGACCTTGGCCTTGAGACTGACCTTTCCTTCCTTCGTCTCCAGCCGGAAGTCAACCGCCTGGGCGCCCTTGTCGGCCATGATGCGTGAAGCCTGCTGGCTGATCAGCTTCTGGAAGCTGTCGAACTTCACGGTGCCCTTCTCGCCCGCCTGCTGCCGGGCCTCCAGGAAGCGCTCGTACAACGCGCGCACGGCCGACTCGTCCTTCTCGGGGCTGCGGACGCGGAACTCGCCCCGGCCCGCCGAGCCGGCGGCGCGGGCGGGGGCCGCCGGCGGAGCGCCGGACGCGGCGGCCGGCGGCGGGACGTGGCCATGAACGCCGACCGGGCGCCCCTCTTCCAGCGCGCGCAGGCGCTTGTTCCAAAGCTCGCTGAAGGTCGAGTAGCGGGCGGCCAGGGACTGATAGCGGAAGCGCTCGTTGTTGTTCCGCATCTCGGCATACGCGTAGCGCCGGATGAGGGCCTCGACGCGCGCCTTGAGGTCGTTGGGCGGCTTCTTCTCGACCCGGCCGAAGAACTTCTCCCACTCGATCTGCAGCTGCCGGAGCATCGTCTCGAGCTGGTCGAGGTCCTCCGCGATGGCCATGTGCGCTCAGGCGCCTTCCCGCACGAACATCCAGAAGAGCGGCAGCCACAGCTCCCGCGCGTAGGGCGCCTTCTTGCCGTCCACCAGCACGTCGGTGCCGGGGCGCTGGCCGACGAGCTGGAACAGCTCGCGGAGCACTCCGGCCCCCGCCACGTCGAAGGCGGTCTCGTGACGCAGCTCACCTCCCCGCTCGCTCTCGCGGTAGACGGGGGAGCGCCGGGCCAGCTCGACCGCCCGCGCATGGTCGGGCCCGTCGAAGGCGTCGAAGGCGATGCCCATGCGGAAGGGACGCGGCCGCCGGCCGGGATAGAGGATGTCCGCCATCTCGTCGGACAGGTGGGAGATGTCGTCCTCTTCCTTCGGAACCACCGGGGGAAGCCGGTCGGCGAAGGTCCTGGCTCTCTCCCGGGCCATATGGCCGCGAGAATAGGGCACGGCCTGCTAAACGTCAACGGGCTTCACGGCATGGACTTCACGGCGTCAGGAACTCGTCGCGCGGGAACAGGTCGTGGTTGAGGTCCACGGCGCGGCGGCCGGTCCGCACCAGCGGCTGGCACTTGAGCACCCGCTTGCGCACCTCCTGCGCCAGCTCCTCCCCCAGGTAGGACACGACGGCTCGCGAGGTCGCCCGCTCGGCCCAGGTCTCGGCCTCGATCGGGATCGGATCGTTGCTGCCCACGACGATCGCGCGGTTCTCGAGGCCCACCACATGGGGGAAGGCCTTGTGGAAGGAGGCGTAGATGCGCGGAGTGGGCGCCCAGGTGCACACGATGCCCCCGGGCTTCAGCTTGCGGGCGCAGCGGCTGAAGAACTCCACCGAGTACAGGTTGCCACTGTAGGCGCGGTCCGGGAAGATGGGATCCGCCTCGATCAAGTCGAACCGTCCGGGCGCGTGCTCGAGGGCGTTGCGGCCGTCCGCCACGTCGATGCGTATCCGCGGGTCGCGGAGGAACGACTCCAGGGGCGGGTAGAGATCGAGCCGTCGAAAGCCGGCGAGCAGCCGCCGCTGGGGGCCGAAGATCTCGTATATGGTGACGGCCGTCGTCTCCGGCCGGCAGGCGGCGGCCCACGCGGGGGCGCCGGGGCCGAGGGCGCTGGTCGCGATGGCTCGAGGGGCTGCGTGCAGGATCGGGGGCACGGCGCCGAGCAGCGTGTGCCCCTCGAAGAACGGCAGCGCGCCCTGACCCTTCCCGTTGCAACTGAGCTGCCACTCTCCCGGCTGCCAGGGGCTGAGGGTGAGCGCCCCCACGCCGGTGGCGTCCTCATCGACGAGCACGGGGCCGCCCTCGCGACCGTGGAGGCGGCTCCAGAAGCGCCCCTGGCCCGGCATGCCGGCGGCCAGGACGACGAGGACGGCGCCCAGCGCCGCGAACCGTGACCGCAGGCCTTCGTTGCGGGCGCCGATCGCCGCGAAACCGACGCCCACCGCCAGCAGCAGCCGTACCGTTCCGGTGGTCCCGATCCAGTCCAGGAGCACCAGCCCCACCACGAGGCTGCCCGCCACGCAGCCGGCGATGTTCGCCGCCTGCAAGAGTCCCACCTTGCGTCCCGCCGTCCGGAGGTCGTCCTGGACCGCCCGCTGCAGGATCGGGAACGACAGGCCCATCAGGAACGTGGGCAAGGCGTAGAGCACGCCGGGCAGCAGGAGGTAGAGCCGGGCCAGGCTCAGCAGGTCTCCGCTCTGGCCGAGGCTGAAGCCGTCGTAGCGGCGCCAGTACGCGAAGTACCAGCGATAGAACCAGGCGTCGGGAGGAAGCAGAGCCAGCAGCACGAACACGGCCCCCGAGTACGCGAGCAGCAGGCACTGACAGCTCAGGAACGCCCGCAGCGGTCGCGCGACGTGATGCACGACGGCCGCCCCGGCCAGGCTGCCCGCGGAGGCCCCGAGCAGATAGATGGCGAGGACCGTGCCGAAGGTGTAGGCACGCGACTTGACCGCCACGTCGAGCAGGCGGAACCACACGATCTCGAGCGAGAGGGCGCAGAAGCCGCTCAGCGCATAGAGTGCGATCCAGAGCGGGAACGGCCACGATGTCGCGGAGCCGGGGGGTGCTAGCGGCGCACCCCCCAGACCCCCCGCCGGTGGCTCGGCGCCGCCCCCGCGCCACCAGGCGTTCAGCCCCAGCGCGGTGAGGCCGGCGGCAAGGTTCCCGAGGGCGGCGGTCGCGACCGCGCCCCGGATCCCAAGGTGCCGGATGAGGACCCAGGGCGTGAGCCACGCACCCACGCTCGCTCCCAGCATGTTGATCCCATAAAGGAAGCCGATC
>Ga0066710_100001864_pt1 | contig 16333 bp, 13 predicted proteins | sample GraSoiAngelo_159_FD_79666 | JGI IMG/M metagenome (GOLD analysis project Ga0066710, IMG submission 79666) | Grasslands soil microbial communities from the Angelo Coastal Reserve, California, USA - 14_1009_16_40cm | ecosystem: Environmental > Terrestrial > Soil > Grasslands | place: USA... | reverse complement strand
GGTCGCGGTGGTCGCCTGGAGTCCCGCGCCGGGCGACTGGAGTGGGATGCGGACGCGGTGGCGGAAGCGGCGCTGGCTGCGGGTGCCGACGATGCGCAGGAACCACATCCCCGCCGCGGGAACGCCGAGGGCGATCGCGGTTAGGCGGAGCTTCGTCGCGTGCCCGGCAACGGCGGCGTCTGCCATGAGCTTGAGCCAGAGCGCGAGCAGCGCGTCGGGCAGCGCCGCGAGGAGCGCGAGCACGAAGGCCCACACCATCAATCGCGGCTCGTACTGCAGTCCCAACCGGCAGAGCCGCCACATCGAGGACAACGCCGGCGGCAGGTCGTCTTTCTTACGAGAGGACGTCATGCGTCACGCCCTCCTCTTCGTCGGCCTCGCCGAAGCGCTGCGCCTGAAGGTCGAACATCGTGCGATAGCGTCCGCGCCGAGCCATCAGCTCGTCGTGCGTCCCGAGCTCCACCACTTTGCCTCGCTCCAGGACGCAGATCCGGTCGGCGAGACGCACCGTCGAGAAGCGATGCGAGATCAGTATGGTGGTGCAATGAGACGTCGCCGCGAGAATGCGCTCGAAGATTTCTGCTTCGCCGCGCACATCGAGCTGCGCGGTCGGCTCGTCGAGAATGACGACACGCGCGCCGGTGCCCACGGCGCATAACGCGCGGGCGAGGGCGACGCGCTGCCACTGTCCGCCGGACAGATCGGTGCCGCCGGCGTAGGCGCGCGAGAGCACCGTATCCAGCTCGGCGAGCGAAGAGGCTCCAGCAGATGCCAGTGCCTCGCGGATCGTCGCGTCGGGCGCACCGCCGGGCGCGACGTTGTCGCGGAGCGACAGCTCGAACTTTATGAAGTCTTGAAAGACCGCCGAAATCCGGCGGCGCCACGCGGCGAGATCGAAGTCGCGGAGGTCGACACCGTCGACCTCGATCGTGCCGGCCTGCGGGTCATAGAGGCGACAGAGCAGCTTGGCGAGCGTGGTCTTCCCGGCACCGTTCTGCCCGACGATCGCGAGCGACGAGCCCGCCGGAATCGTTAGGTCGAAGTCGTCGAGTACTGGCCCCCTGTCCCCGGGTCCGGCGTACGCGAAGCGGACGTTGCGAAATCGGATTTCGCGCGCGGGAAGCGCGCGCGGATCATGATCGCCCGACACCAGAGCGCCCTTCGGCGCCATCGCCAGCTCGAGCCGGAGCACCGCTGCCACCGGCGCCGAGGCGCCGTCGAGGGCCCAACTGAAGCCACCGAACGCGATCAGCGACACGCCGACCGCGCACTGCGCGTAAACGACCAACTCCCCAGTCGAGAGTCGCCCATTCGACACGGCGGATGACAAGGCCCAGAACACCGCGACGTTCGCGGCGACGACGAGGAGCAGACTCCACACGACGGGCCGCTCGCGGAGTCGCGTCGCCTCGTACTGGAGCCGGTGCAGCGTCGTGCGGTGCGCGACAAAACGCTCGATCGTCCACCCCGCGAGCCCGAAGAGTCTCAGCTCCTTGCTCGCCGGCGGATCGACGGCGAGGCGGTACGCGTAATCGGCGTGGCGCTGCGCGGCGCGCACCTCCGGCGTGTTACGGTCTCGCCAAATCCCGCTTTCGCGCAGCAGCCAATGTGTGGCGAGCCAAGCCCCGACGAGGGTGATCGGCGCCCACCACGAAAACGCGGCCAGGATGACGGCGGATGCAATGCCGCCGATCATCTCCGCCATGCCGCCGGCGATGAAATCCATGGAGATGCTGAGCGGAGGACCCGTCATGCCCAGATCGAACTCACGGGCGACCGTTAGGTCGCTCGTGAGCTCGGGGTCCTCCAAGTGGGCCACGCCGGCCGGCCGGACGCAGGCTTCGGTGAGCCGGTCGTAGAGCCACGCCGCGGTGCGATCGCCCAGGTTCGCGCCAACGGCGGTGTGAATGGGCGGCAATACCTGCAGCAGCACGAACACGACGCCCGCCGCCGCGAGCGGAGCGGCGAGGCTCCCCCCGCGCTGAATTGCCGCGACCAGCACCCCCATGACGATCGCGAACGCCGCCGGCAGGATGCCACGCAGGATGAGCGCTGTCCACCAGGCTGCCGCCAAAGCCGCGTCGGCTTTGGGCAGCACGGCGAAGAACTGCCACTCCTTCCGTTCGGTGATAACTTCCCTTCCCAATGTGCGGACTCTCATGACCTCACTCTCGCGCGTGCTCCGTGGTTCGCTCGCTCTTCTTGTCGGTGTCCTGGCACCTTGCCCCGCCGTCGTCCTCGCCCAGCCTACGCCGACCGGTGCGCGGACTCAAGCCCAGCCCGTATTGGGGTCGCGCAACGCCCCGGTCCTCGAGCAGGGCGGTCTCCGCTTCCGCGACCTGAACCGGAATGGTGCCCGCGACCCGTACGAGGACTGGCGTCTCAAGCCCGGGGCGCGCGCCCGCCATCTTGTCAAGCGCATGACGCTCGAGGAGAAGGCCGGTACCATGATGCACGGCACCGCGCGCAGCACGGGACCGACGGGCGCCGTGGGCATGGGCGCGCGCTACGACACCGCCGCCAACCGCACGCTGATCGCGGGGGCGAAGGTGACGAGCATGATCACCCGCTTAGGTGGCGATCCGACGTCACTCGCGGCGGAGAACGACGCGCTGCAAGAGATCGCCGAGCGCGCCCGGCTCGGCATCCCCGTCACCATCAGCACCGACCCTCGACACCACTTCCAGTACGTCCTCGGCGCCAGCGACACCGCCGTCCGCTTCTCCCAGTGGCCGGAGCCGCTCGGGCTTGCCGCGTTAGGCGATGCGGCGCTCGTGCGGCGTTTCGGCGACATCGCGCGGCAAGAGTACCGCGCGGTCGGGATCCACATGGCCCTTTCCCCACAAGCGGACCTCGCGACGGAGCCGCGCTGGAGTCGGATCAACGGCACCTTCGGCGAGGATGCCGATCTGGCCGGAGGGCTCGTTCGGGCGTATGTGCAGGGCTTCCAGCACGGCGCGGCCGGCACCGACAACGTCGGCGTCGCCGCCGTTGTCAAGCACTGGGTGGGCTACGGTGCGGCGAGACAGGGCTACGACAGCCACAGCTTCTACGGTCGCTTCGCGACGTTCCCAGGGCAGAACCTCGAGTACCACGTGCGCCCCTTCCTCGGCGCGTTCGCCGCGCATGTCGCGGGGGTGATGCCGACCTACTCGATCCTCGCGGGCGCGCGATGGGAGGGCCGCATCATCGAGCCAGTCGGAGCTGGCTTCAACCGCCAGCTCCTGACCGGTCTGCTCCGCGGGCGGTACCGCTACCAGGGAGTGATCCTCACCGACTGGGCCATCACGGAGGACTGCACGTCGCGATGCCGCGCCGGAGCGCCCGCCGGCGAGCGGCCGTCGTTCGCCGACGTCGGGATGCCCTGGGGTGTGGAGGACCTAACGATGCGCCGGCGCTTCGTGAAAGCGGTGCGAGCCGGGGTGGACCAGTTCGGCGGCACGGAGCGCGCCGACATGCTCGTGCAAGCGGTGCGTGCCGGCGAGCTGACGGAGGCGCGCATCGACGAGTCGGTCGTGCGCGTGCTCGCGCTGAAGTTCGCGCTCGGACTCTTCGAGAACCCGTACGTCGATGCGACTGAGGCGGCGGGCCGCGTCGGTACCGAGAGCTTCCGGGCAGCCGCGCTCGATGCCCAACGGCGCGCACTAGTGCTGCTCGAGAACGGCGGCGGCCTCTTACCGCTGAAGTCTGCGCAGGCGGGCGCACCGCTTCGGGTGTACGTCCACGGTATCGCGACCCAGGCCGTTGCACGGCAGGGATGGACGGTAGTCGCCGACCCGAAGCAGGCGGACGTCGCGATCATGCGTCTTAGTGCCCCATTTCAAACGCTGCATCCCGCGTACGTGATCGGTGCAATGCAGCACGAGGGCAGCCTCGCGTTCCGCGACGGCGATCCGGAGTACGAGGAATTCAAGCGTGTGAGCGCCGATGTGCCGACCGTCGTGACGGTGTACCTGGACCGTCCCGCGATTCTGACTCCGCTCCGAGACCGCGCGCGTGCCGTCATTGCGAACTTCGGCGTGAGCGACGAGGCCCTGCTCGACGTGCTCGCCGGCCGCGCGAAGCCCGAGGGGAAGCTGCCGTTCGAGCTGCCCTCGTCGATGGAGGAAGTAGAGGCACAGCGCTCCGACGTGCCGCACGACAGCGCACGCCCACTGTACGGTATCGGCTTCGGACGGAGCTACTGAACGAGAGCAAGCCGACAGATGGCGTCGAGGCTCCGCTCCACGTCCTCGTCGGTCGTCATCCACGAGCTCACGCTGATTCGCATCGCGGGTCGTCCCTTCCAAACCGTCTCGCCCGCCCACATCGTGCCGTCCTCCTGGATGGCGGCGATCACGCACCGCGTGCGCCTGTCATCGCCGAACGAGACGAGCACCTGATTCAGCACGACGTCGTTCAGCACCTCGAAGCCTGCTTCCGTGAGTCGCGCGCCGAATCGACGCGCCTGGCGGCAATTTCGTTCGACCAATTCCGCGAGCCCCGAACGCCCGAGTGACCGCAGCGCCGCCCAAACGGTGACGCCTCTCGCGCGACGCGACAGCTCGGGCGTGTAATCCGATGGATTGCGCCGATCGGTCACGGTCGGGAGATACTCCGCCGTCACGGCCATCGATACTCGCAGCGCCTCGGCGTCGCGCACAAGCGCAATGCCGCTGTCGTACGGAACGTTCAGCCATTTGTGACCATCGGTCGCCCATGAGTCGGCGCGTTCCACTCCGTCCACGAGGTACGCGCGAGAGGGCGCGACGCGCGCCCAGAGCCCGAACGCCCCGTCCACGTGGACCCACGCCCCGTGTGTATGCGCGTAGTCGCAGATCTGCGGAGCAGGATCGCTCGCTCCGGTGTTGACGTTCCCCACCTGCAGACAGACGATCGCCGGTCCGCTCAGTGAAGGGAGCGCGTCTGCGCGCATGCGTCCCTGACCGTCCGTCGGCACCTTGACGATGCGCTTACGGCCCAGCCCCACGACACCGAGCGCCTTGAGGAGTGTCGGATGGGCTTCCTCGCTCACGACGACGGTGATCGGCGGCGCGCCAAACAAACCGTCCGCCTCGACGTTCCATCCTACTTTCCCGAGTACTGCGTGGCGCGCGGCGGCGAGCGCAGCGATGTGAGCCACCGTCGTGCCCGTGACGAACGCGCCCGCACTCTCGGCAGGTAGCTGCAGCGCGTCGAGCAGCCAGCGCAGCGCCACCTGCTCGATGTGCGATGTGCCGGGGGTGGAGTTGTAGAGTCCCGTGTTCTGATCCCAGGCAGACACCAGCCAGTCCGCGGCGAGCGCCGCCGGGAGGGAGCCGCCGATCACGAATCCGAAAAAACGCGGACCGGGCATCGCCATCGTCGCCGGCGTCACGCCCGCGTCCAGCTCCTCGATCACCTCGTGCGCATCGATGCACTGTTCCTGCAACGGCAGGTCGAACCGAGCAAGGCGCTGAATCGCTTCTGCCGTTGGTGCGACACGTCGTTGGGCGAGACTCTCGACGTACCGCTGCGCGAGATCGGCGGCGAAGGAGAGGAGTGGTTTCATTTACCGAATATTAAGGCCACGCCGCTTGTCCGCCGCCGTCCTACAGCGCTCTCGTCGCAACACTGACGGACGCTCTACGCGCCGTCCGATTTGTTGTCGAGTAGTGGAGTCCTAGCCTTCCCTCGCGTAGGAATCCTTCACATCGACTCGAACAGGAGAGCATCGCCATGAACCGCTTTCTCGGCCGCAGCATCGCCCTCATCGCCGGCATCACCGCGATGAGTGCCTGCGGCAACGACTACGGATCCAATCCAGTCCAGCCAAACCCAGCGCCGGTTCCCGTTACTCTTTCCGCGACGGGCAACATTACCGTCAGGGTGGACGAATTCCGCGCCCTCTTGGGCGATCCATCCAACGGAGGCACGGCCGGCGAGCAGGCGGCGGGCCGCCGCGAGATCTCGTGGGACGGCGCCGGCGCCAACCCGTTCAACAACAAGAACGACTTCCCCGCAGCGTTCTTCAACACGAACGTCAAATCCGGCGCCGTTTTCTCCACGCCGGGCACCGGCTTTCGCAACGACAGCCTGAAGTTCGTGGAAGTCAACGCAGAGTACGCAAGCGAGTTTGGTACCTTCAGTCCGACGAAGATCTTTTCGCCGATCGGCAGCAACGTCATGGACGTTCTCTTTCAGGTCGCTGGCCAACCGACGCCCGCGCAGGTCACCGGTTTCGGGGCGGTATTCAGCGATGTCGATATCGCCGGTGCCACGACGATCGAGTTCTTCGACGCGAACGGAACGAAGCTCGCGAGCGTCGTGGCTCCCGCCCGGTCTGATGCCGCCGGCTTGTCGTTCGTCGGCGCCAGGTTCGAGCAGGCGATCGTCGCCCGCGTCCGTCTCACGTTAGGCACGGGCTCCCTGAGCGCCACCGCCAACGACGTGTCGGCCGGCGGCAGCGCGGATCTCGTCGTGGCCGACAACTTCATTTACGGCGAGCCGAAGCGCATTCAGTAACATTCGCCCTCACTTTCAGCACTCGAGACGGACGGCACGTCAGCCGTCCGTCTGAATCAACCAGAGTCCCGTGACCGCATCGTTATTTGCTCGCGTCCCCTTCGACGATCGACGCCCCCGCGGACGCATCGAGCTTCGCGCGGACGCCCCTGAGCGCATCAGCACGCAAGCATTCGACTGGCCCGCGATGTTGCTGGAGGCGGGGCGCAATCAGGTCACGGCCGTCGAGGACGTCGCCCTCGCACATCATTACCTTGCGCTCAACAGCGACCACCGGCCGGTGACCCTTCACGGAGTGAACGATTCCAATGGCCGGCGCGATGTTACGCTGCGGCCCGGAACCGCCTGGGTACTACCGGCCGGCGACGCAGTGACGCTCAGCCTCGATGCGCTGTTCACCTACGTGCGCGTGACGATCGACCCGCGGCACGTCGACGAATTGCTTCGAGGCACACGGCCTCAAGACGGCGTCGAGCTGCGCCGCACGTTTGGAATCAGCTCAGCGCAACTCAGACACCTATTGATGGCACTCGTGGCGGAGGCCGATGCGCGCAATCCGGGCGGCCTCGCGTTTGTCGAGATGCTCACCACGGCAGTCAGCCATCAGCTCGCGCTGCACGCCGGCGTGGAGCGACCGGGGCCTCAGCCGGCACGCGGTGAGCTGTCGCCGGCCACGCGCCACCGCGTGCTGGAGCTGATCGATGCGAAGCTCGATGCGCGGTTGAGCATCCACACCCTCGCACGCGAAGCCGGTCTGTCACCCGCGCATTTCGCCCGCGCCTTCAAGCAGACCATCGGCTCTCCCCCTCACCGCTTTCTCCTTTCGCGCCGTCTCGAGCGCGCGCGCCACATGCTCGAACGCCCAGAGGCACAACTGTCCGACGTCGCGCTGCGTTCTGGGTTTGCCGATCAAGCCCACTTCACTCGTCATTTCAAGCGACAGTTTGGCATGGCGCCTGGCGCGTTGACGCGGCGACGTCGCCGCTGAGCGTGGACGGACACCGTGCGTCTAGCCAGTGCCGTCACTCGCGGCGCGCTGGACCGCGTACTCGATGAGTCCATGCTCGGCCGAGTACTGCACGAGATCCGCATTGGTTGCGAACCGCATCTTCTCCATGAGCCTCGTGCGGTAGGTGCTCACCGTCTTGGGCGATAGCTGCAGCTCTTCGGCGACCTGTTTCACGGTGCGCCCCGACCCCAGGCCGCGCAACACGTCGAACTCGCGATCGGAGAGCTGCTCGTGGGGCGCTCCGACGAAGTCCTCGCCCAACTGCGCCGCCAGCCGCTCCGCGAGCGTCTGGCTTACATACCGTCCGCCCCGATGCACTCGCCGAATGGCGTCGAGCAGTTGCTCCGGAGAGTGATCCTTGGTGAGGTACCCCGATGCGCCGCCGCGGAGCGCGCGAACCGCCCATTGATCTTCGGGGTGCGCGCTGAGAACGAGAATGCGCACCGTGGGGTGCTCCTCGCGCAACCGGCGGAGCGTCTCCGTGAACGGTGAACCCGGCATGGATACATCTAGCAAGACGACATCAGCGACATGCTGTCGCAGCGCGACCAGCGCGGCGTCGCCGTTCGGCGCTTCGGCGGTCACCGCGATGCCGCGATCGTCCTCGGCAATGCGCCGCAGGCCGGCGCGGACGATCGGATGGTCGTCGACGATGAGAACACGAATCATCGCGCTATCGCCGGCAACGGAAGTCTGAGCGCCACGGTCGTCCCGCACTTCGTGCCGCGACTGATCGTGACGCTCCCACCCAGGGCGATCGCGCGCTCGCGCAGTCCGAGCAAGCCAAGAGAGTGCGAGCCGCGGAGCTCGTCGTGCGTGATGCCTCGTCCGTCGTCGCACACGTCGAGCACAAGCGAATCCGGTTCGATGCGCAGAGCCACGCGTACGCGGGTCGCGTTGGCATGCTTCGCGACGTTGTTCAGCGCCTCCTGCAGCATCCGGAACACCGCGGACGCCACTGTCTCCGGAGGCGAGGCGCCCAGGCAGTCGATGTCGAGCTCGAGAGCCAGGCCCGTGCGCGACGCGAAGTCGTGTGCTTGCCACTCGATAGCGTCGGCAAGCCCCAGCTGATCGAGCACGCTCGGTCGCAGCTCGGTGACGATGCGCCGCACGGAAACCATCACCTCGTCGAGGCGGCCAAGCAGGCTCGCGCAGCGGTCGACGAGCTCGGACTGAGAGTGCCGGTTGAGACGGCGCTCCATCCATGCCAGATCGAGCTTGAGCCCCGTGAGCGCCTGACCCAGCTCGTCGTGCAGCTCACGCGCGATCCGCGTGCGCTCCTCCTCGCGCACCGTCTCGAGGCGCGCCGCCAGTGCCCGCAACTCTTCGCGCGATCGGGCGACTTCTTCCGCGGACCGATGACGATCGGTGATGTCGCGCTGAATCCCCAGATGGCCGGTGATCCGTCCCTGCTCGTCGTACACACAGAGATAGTGACCCTCGATGCGCACCGGAGTGCCGTCCATGCGTCGCTCGTCGGTCTCCACGTGAGAGTGGCCCGCGTCGAACATCGCGCGCCACCCGGCCTTACCGCCGTCGAGATCGTGCGCGAAGAACTCGGCGGGCGTCTTGCCGATGAGATCTTCGAGTGAAACGCGATACTGCTGAGCGTACGCTTCGTTGGCGATCGTCATCCGTTGGTGCTGAAAGACATGGTCGAGCAGCGCGTCCTTGTCGGCCGCGTCGTTCCACTCGATCGGCTCATCGAGCATCATGATGAAGAAGCCATCGATCGATTGCGCGAAGAAGAGCTCGCGCAGGCTATCGGGCGAGAGCGACACGGTCGTTTCCGCCGCTGAGTATCTCACGTCGGGAGTCTCCTGAAAAGCGGCGCGCGGCGTAGCGCGCTGTCCGACAAAAGACTACACGGATCAGCCCTCCGCCAGAGTCGGACGGCGTCCTACAAAGGCTTGCCTTCACAACCCACACGCGATTGCGCAGCGCGACCGATGCTCGGCGAGCTGCGCCGCGATTAGTGTTTGCGCCATGCCAAACAACCACCGTTCGCGCGCGGCCGCGCGTCCGAGAATCTACAAAGACAAGGCGCTCGAGACGCTGATCGTCGATGGCCGCGCCGTTGCGTATCAGGACGTCGGGAGCGGCCCCACCGTCATTCTCGTACACTGCTCCGGCGCGTCGCACCACGTTTGGGCCCCGCTCGTCGCCACGCTGAGTGCCCGCTATCGCGTGCTCGCACCCGATCTACTCGGCTACGGACAGTCTGAGCCCTGGCCGATCAACGCGCCTCTGCGTCCGTGGTCCGATCTCTCGGCCCTGCTCGCACTTGCCAAGCTCGCGAACGAGCCGGTTCACCTCGTCGGACATTCCTACGGTGGCGCCGTGGCGCTCGAAGCGGCGCGCGTACTGGGCTTGCGAGCCAGGAGCTTGACGCTGATCGAACCGGCCGCGTTCCATCTCCTCAAGCTGACCGGGCGAACGCGGGAGTGGCAGGAGATCACCGACGTTGGCCGACGAATGACGGAGGCACTCCGCCGCCGCCGCGATCGGGAGGCCGCCGGTATCTACATGAAGTACTGGGTCGGGCGACTGCGATGGTGGACCATGTCGCCGCGAGCGCGGCGACGGGTGGGAGCGACGGTGGGCAAGGTCGGCGCCGAGTTCGAGGCAATCTTGCGCCTGTCGAGTACCGTGGGCGACTACCAGACCATCCACGCGACAACGCGCCTTATAGCTGGTCAGCGAACACTGAAGCCGGCGCGCACGATCGTCGAAGAGTTGGCGACCACCCTGCCCGACGCCCATCTCTACGTGCTCGCGGGAGCGGGACACATGAGCCCATTCACGCACCCAGCGGCGACATCTGCTCTCGTGGCCGAGCACATCGACGATGCCGAGGCGCGAGTCGGTTATGCCAGAAGGGCGTCGACGGACGGACAGTTCTCCCGTCGATCGATTGCGTGAACGAGAGCCGTCGGTGTTCTGGGTGGAGTGATCCTCGACTGTTAGCCAGCGCTTGCTTGGCCTCGGCTCGTCGGTTGTCGCGACGACATCCACACACCAGCCAGCACCAGCACGCCGCCGAGGATCGCGATGGGTGCGATCGCTTCGCCGAGGAGCACCACGCCGCTTACGACACCGATCACCGGAGCGAGGTTGACGAACGTGCCAACGAGGCTCGCGTCGAGCTCGCGCAGGGCGCGACCGTAGAGCAAGTAGCCCAACGCCGAGGCCAGCGCTCCGAGGTAAATGATTCCGAGCCAACTCGCCCCGGAGATCGACGGCGACTCCGTGTATGCGCCTTCCAGCAGCGCCGCCGGGATCAGTACGATCGTTCCAATGACCGCGACGCATGCGGTGATCGCAATGACGTCGACGTCGGCGACGCGTTTAGCGAGGATCGTGTAGATGCCCCAGACGAGCACCGTTCCAAACATCAGCAGATTACCGATGAGCGGCGATCGCGCGCTGGCGTCGGGGCTCGTGCGCGCGACGATCAGGAGCACACCGGCGACCGCCAGCACGATTCCAACGATGCGCTGCGTGGAGAGACGCTCCTGCAGCCAGAGCGCCGCCATGATCGCCGTGATAGCGGGTATGGAGCTCTGGACGAGGGCACCCTGCGACGCCGTCGTGTATGTGAGGGCAAGATTGAACCCGGTGTAATAGAGTCCGACGCCAGTGAGGCCCATGAGGAGCAGCGTGCGCCAGGGCGTCGGACGGGGAAGCCGTGTCATCCCACCGCGCAGCAGCGCCAGCGGCACGAGCACAAGCGACGCGACACCGAAGCGCAGCAGGGCGAAGAGCATCGGCGGGATCTCCTCGACGCCGTTTTTCGTGACGACGTAGGTGCCGCCCCACAGCACCACGGTGACGAGTAGCAGAGCGATGGCCAGGGCTCGTCCGCGTGGAGGGTCCTGATGATTTGACATCCGATGGCGACGTGACCTCAAACGCGTTCCGCCGGCGGCATGTGTTACGCGCGCAGCGTAACGTGTAATCGATGCAGCATTGAACGACCCTAATGTAGGATCGATGCAGCACTTTCGCGCGCGGTCGCGGTCAGGCGCGTACTTGAACTGAGTGATGGCATAGCCGTTGCCTTCTCACCCGGCACCTGCTGAGCGAGGACGCGCAGCGATGTTTACGGGACGCAGCAAGGATAGGCGACGCAGCTATTCCTTCGGAGGACGCTGCTATCGCGTTAGGCATGAGAAAGGACGCAGCCGCACCTGGCTGTCACGCGTCGCGACCTCCGTCGCCCTCGCCAGCATGGCGCTCGTGGGCTGCGACAGTCCCCCCATCACGAGAGCGTTGTCGCCTGGAAAACCGACGGCTCTGGTGATCAGTACGCCGGAAGTCCGGGAGACGATTGCGTTCGAGACGAGTGATCCGTGCCCGCCTTTCGAGCCTATCCAGGCTACGCTCGAGACTCGGCAGACGGCCGACTTTGATGGTCAGACGCCCCACCAGACCGTCCACATGAGGTGGAGGTTCGCGGGCACTGGGCTCAGCGGCGCCTCGTACAATGGGAGCGGGGAGCACAACGAGGAGGTCAATGCAAACTTGAACGTGGACAAGTTCGAGTGGACGACGAACGATGAGTTTCGAATCTTCGCCACCAACTCCTTAGACGAAGCGATAGACGACTTCGTGATGCACGCGAATTTTCACATCACTCTCTTCTTCTCCCCGCCACGCATGACGTCGCACGTAGACAACTTTTATATGGACTGCAGATAGACTCGTCCGGCGGCCCGGCAGCGTCACTTCGGGTGCGGTCTATAGCAGGCCGCTGTCTCTCTGCAACGCACGAGGTAGTGAACACTCGACATCACTTTCTGGACGGCTAGTGCCCCGCCGATGGCGCTTGCGCGCGGTGGACGTGACCACATCGAGCAACACCGCCGCAAGCAGGAGCTGGAACCCGAGGATGACCGGGAGCGCCGCGAGGAGCACCGTGCCCGCAGTGGCTGGCCTTCCGGTGCGGATCGATGCGATCCAGTGCATGGCGCCAAACGCCACGCCAAACGCCGCCAATGGGAGGCCGGTCAAAACGCACACTGAGGTGACGCCGAAGTCCTCGATCAAGTAGCGCCAGTAGAAGCGACGTAACACCCCGCGCACGAGGAGCCCCGGGAATGTCAGCAGAACGCGCGACGCGCGCAGCGAGCTCTGTTCACTGCCGTACCGCGCCGGCATCTCGACGTCGGCCACCACCGAGCGAAGGATGTTGAGCTCGATCAGCATGCTCGTCTCGAAGAAATACCGCTCGCTCAATCGCCCGAACTCCATGCGACGCAGTGCCGCGCTGCGGATGGCGGTGAAACCGTTGTTGACATCCAACATGTTCCAGTAGCCGGAAGCGAGCTTGCTTGCGAATGAGAGGAGGGCGTTCCCGACTAGCCGTGCCTTGGGCATTCGATGCAGCGCCCGCAGGTCGACAAAGCGGTTGCCCTTCGCGTAGTCGGCAGTGCCCTCGAGGAGCGGCGCCACCAGATCGTCGAGATCCTCGCCGCACATTTGCCCATCGCCGTCCATCTTCACGCAGATCTCGGCGCCGCGACGCAGCGCCTCCAGGTAGCCTGTCTTCACCGCGCCCCCGACGCCGCGGTTCCGCCGATGGCGAATGAGGGTGACGCGTGCATCCGCCACCTGCGCGATGACGTCGGCCGTGCCATCGCGAGAGCAGTCGTCGACGCAGATGATCGTACGGTAACGTTGTGGAATCGAGCGAATGACTTCGGCGATGTGGGGCGCGACTTGGAAGCAAGGAATGACGATGGCAATCGAGCGGAACGCGACCGCTGAGTACTCCAGAGCCGCGGTGTCCGTTGTCCGCTCAGCCACAGAGATCAGGGTCATGGTCCCCCCCGCGATGCGGTCGTGTCGTGCTGCGCACGAAGGCTCGCCTCGTACCTCGCGAGGTGCTGCGCCGCATCCGTAGGTCTGCCGAGCTTCTCGAGACAACTCGCCAGATGGAAGTGAGCTGCTGGGTAGACAGACTGCAGCCTGAGCGTCCGCTCGAATTCACCCACGGCCTCAGAACAGCGGCCCTGCATCATGAGCGCGTGCCCAAGATTGTAGTGCGCGTTCGTCCAGTCAGGGCTTTGAGCGAGAAGCCCGCGATAAATGCGGATTGCTTCGTCGAGGTGACCTGATTGCTGCAGCGCAAAGGCGCGCCTGAACAGCACTCCGGATCGTGCGTCCTTGGCCAGAGCGAGGTTGTTGACGGCCCGCACGAGATCGGGCTGTAACCGAAGCGCCGTCTCATACGCCGCAATGGCGTCGTCGTAGAATCCCAGCTCCGCCAGGGACCACCCGAGGTTGTTCCAGGCATCCGTACTGCGGGGGTCGAAGCTCAGCGCCGCGCGATACGCCTGGGCCGCTTCGAGATGTCGTCGCAGAGCGGTGAACCGCAGGCCGAGTTCGAAAAGGCTCTGGTAGCTCGGCCTCGTCACGGGATATGGGAACGTGTCCGTCGCGTACGCTCGAGCCATTGTTCCGTTGCCCGCAAGGTGAAGCGTCTCGAACGCGAGTGACTTGAGCTCCGACGTGGCTCCGCGCGCCGCATGCATATTCATGAGGAGCTCGCGCGCGTCCGCGTCCCCTGGGCTGAGCGCGATCGCTTTCTGCAGGTAGGGGAGCGCCTCGGGCGCCTGCTGGTGCTCCACCAGCCAGCGCGCGTAGTACAGGTGCGCACCCGCATAGTTGGAGTCGAGGGCGAGCGCTCGCGCGAAATGACGCTCAGCAGCAAGCCCGTCCTGCAGCGCGTCGCTTACGATCCCGAAATTGACCTCGAGAACGGCATAGTTGGGAGCGAAGGCCTGGGCGCGCGTGAACAGATCCTTGGCGAGCGCGTATCTCCCGTGTTGCATCTGTGAGAGCCCGTAATTCATCAGACCGCGCCCATTCGCGGGACTCTTCCTGACGACATCGGCCCATAGCGTCTCCTCGCTTAGCCAGACGCGGTTCCGCCGATAGGTGCCGATGGCATGTGCAGCGAGCAGCAGCATGGCTATGGCGCAGACCGCTCTGGCGAGGGTCCGTTGAACCGGGACCGTGATATGGGCTGCTCGATTTCGGAGGTGTGCGCAAACCCACCAGACTACCGCAGCCGCGAGTCCCATGAATGGGAAGAACGGACGGTGGTCGTTGGTCACTTCGGCGAGCGGGAAGATCGAGGAGGCAGGCACGAGGGCGAGCCAGTACCACGCAAGGCCAAAGGCCGCCGGCCGCAACCGCCGCGTGGCCGAGGCGCGCCAGAGGCCGACGAGCATCGCCGCAGCGACCAGCACGCCGAGCGCGACGCGTGGGTCCCGCCACGTGTTGAAGAGCGTGAGGTCGGTGTCAGCTGACAGACCGGTTGGCACGAGGAAGAGGCGTTCGTAACGCAGCCAGACCCATGTCTGCGTGAGGAGGTACTGAAGTCGTCCCCCGCCGCCGTAGGTCTGCCCCGGGCCGTTCATCGCTTCGATGAAAAGGAAAAGGGCGAGCGCGAGAGCGAGTGCCGGAAACGAAGCCCTCAGGGCCTTGCGCACCTTGGGCCAGCCGTCTCTCGAGAAGACCTCGCGGATCGAGAGCTGCTCTTCGATCAGCAGCTTGTAGGCGAGAAGCAGCGGCGCGAACATCACCGCCGGCGATTTGGCGAGCGCGCCAAAGATCATCGGCAGCAGGTATAGATGGCGACTCCGCGTTCGAGGCGCGTACAGGTAAAGAAGAAACGCCCCGAGCACGCCGATGGCAGAGAGCAGTTCCGAGCGCGACGAGATGTAATTGCCGACCTGCGTATTCGCCGTGTGCACGCAGAACAGCGTCGCAGTGAGCAAGGCGACCCAACGGTGCCACCGCCATCCACCGGCGCTTTCGAAGAGCTTGACGTAGAAGAGGACGAGCAGCGTTCCGACCGCGACCAGGAGCAGGAGCTGGGTGATGTGGAATGCTGTTGGGTTCAGCCCACCGCCTAACCAGTAGTCAATCGCGAGGGTGAGTGTGACAACCGGCCGATAGTCGGCGTTGTTTGGCGCACTGCTGAAGGTCCGGGCGTCGGTGAAGAAGCGCGGGATGTTCGCGAGATCGCGGATAAAGATGTTCCGCTCGATCGAGTAGCTGTCGTCGAAGTGAAAAGAGTTATGCACCGAGTTGGAATAGGCGCCGAGCACGAGAAGGAGGGCGCCGAGGGAGGCGGCGGCGAAGGCCCACCGTGACCTCCGTGCGAAGGCGTCAACGTCGCGACACGACGTGATCTCGTGATCGAACGAGGGGGGCGTCGTTACAGCCATCTTACTCCTCTCATAAACCAACTCCCTGCGCGTGGTGTCGCGCAGGGAGTCGGTGGTTTAACGGCGCGCCGCGGCCGCTACTGATGCTTCGCTACACGCCGCACACGGCGTAGGCCAGAATGGTTGGACGGCTGCCGTTGCTGCCGTTGTTCGCGACTTGGACTGCGGTAGCCGTCCAGCCAGTCGGCGTGCCCGTCGTCGAATTTGGCGACGACGTCTGGACCGCCGCCTGAGCGTTCACGCCTTGGGTAATGATCGCGCCCCCGCCGACCAACTTCGGATGATCCGCCGGGCACACCGCGCTCGAGGCGCTCGAGGCGCTCCCGTTCGCCGAGTTGCCGCCGAACGCTCCGGCAGTTGCAGAGGCCTGGACGATAGTGTTAGCAATCGTGCCGGTAGCGCCGGTAGCGCCGGTAGCGCCGGTAGCGCCGGTAGTGCCGTTAGCGCCCGTAGCACCCGTTGATCCAGTCGGTCCCGTGGCGCCGGTAGCGCCGGTAGCGCCAGCCGAGCCAGTTGGACCGGTCGGACCCGTTGCTCCGGTAGCCCCAGTTGTCCCCGTCGGACCGATCGTGCCCTGAGCGCCGGTCTCACCCGTCGCGCC
>Ga0066710_100001863_pt1 | contig 16342 bp, 12 predicted proteins | sample GraSoiAngelo_159_FD_79666 | JGI IMG/M metagenome (GOLD analysis project Ga0066710, IMG submission 79666) | Grasslands soil microbial communities from the Angelo Coastal Reserve, California, USA - 14_1009_16_40cm | ecosystem: Environmental > Terrestrial > Soil > Grasslands | place: USA... | reverse complement strand
CTTACATCATCCCGGCGCAACTGTTCGCGGCATTGCTGGCCGAAGCGAAAGGTCTCGATCCTGATCAACCTAGATCATTATCGAAGGTTACGAGAACTTTGTAGTTCATGCAGCGGCCAAGAAAATCGGAAGGTGCCGTAAGCACGACATATTTGTAGAAAAGGATGCTAGTTAGTCCTCTTCCTGAATTCAGCAAAATGCCGCCGCATTTCATTGAATTCGGAAATATGATTTTGGGCGCCGGGAACTATAAATATTTCGCCGCTACGCGACTTTTTCCTCCAGCCACTTGATGAAGCACACTGTCAAAGCTACTCGAGCCCCAGAGCCCGGCACTTTACTCCGCGTGCTCGGCGTCGGCTTCGGACTGGCCGTTACAATCGGCGGCACGATCGGCATGGGCATCCTGCGCACGCCTGGCGAAGTCGCGAAGCAACTCCCCACGCCGACGCTTTTCATCGGCATATGGGTTGTTGGGGGAGTCTATGCGTTGCTCGGAGCAATCTCAGTCGCCGAACTGGGCGCGATGATTCCGCGGTCGGGAGGCTTCTATGTGTTTGCCCATCGGGCGCTCGGGAATTACGCCGGGTTCGTAGTCGGTTGGAGCGACTGGATGTCGACCTGCGCGACAATCGCGGTAATTTCGATGGTAGTCGGCGAATACTCCGGAGTTCTTTTTCCGGCGCTCGCCAATCAAACGAAAGCGATCGCGATTGCGGTCACTTTGCTTTTCGCGTTGTTACAGTGGCGCGGGATTCGTTGGGGCAGCTTCACCCAAAACTTCACGAGCCTAATTAAGGTGATCGCCTTCGCAGCATTCGTAGTTTTTGCTTTTCTTTATCAGCCTGCGGCCCCGCCTCAAAGCGCTACTTTGATTACACCGCACGGGTTCGCGCTGTTGGCCGCAATCATTCTGGCGTTGCAAGGCGTGCTTTACACTTACGACGGTTGGTACGGCGTCTGTTACTTTGGCGGAGAGGTTCGCAACCCCAAACGCGACGTGACAACATCGATGTTCGGCGGCGTGTTGGCGGTGATCGCCATTTATGTGCTGGTAAATTTAGCGTTGGTCCATGTGCTCGGAATTTCTGGCATCGCCGGAAATCAACTAGCCGTCGGCGCCGCCGCCAGCGCAATCTTCGGCACCTACGGCGATACAGTCATTCGCGTCCTGGCAATCAGTTCGATGTTAAGCACGATCAATGCTTATACGTTGAGCGCGCCGCGAACTCTCTACGCGATGAGCTGTGATGGTCTATTTACACATCACGCGACTACGGTGAACAAAGGCGGAACGCCGACTATCACTTTACTGGTCAGCACAATTGTTGCTGTGCTTTTCATCGTGAGCGGCACATTCAACAAAGTGCTGGCAGTGATCGCCTTCTTTTTTGTTTCGTACTATGCGATGGCGTTTCTCTCTGTGATCGTCCTGCGCCGGCGCGAGCCTGATTTGCCGCGTCCGTACAGAGTGTGGGGTTACCCCTGGACGACATTGATCGTGCTGATTGGATCGATAGCATTTCTCGCAGGAGCTGTGGCCGGCGACACGCGAAATAGTCTGTGGGCGTTGGCGCTGCTGGCGGTGAGTTATCCAGTCTATTTGATCGTGAAGATCCTGGCAGCGCCAACCAATCCAACTGCTTAGAATTCGGCGATACTCTCTTGGCGGTCGGGCTTCTGACACGTTGACCTCGCTGTGTTATGCTCGCTTTTTGGTTGATTTGCGAAAGTGGCGGAATTGGCAGACGCGCCAGACTTAGGATCTGGTACCGAAAGGTGTGGGGGTTCGAGTCCCCCCTTTCGCACCAAAAGACAGAAGGCACTAAGCAGACGGCAGTAGGCAGGAAACACAGTTCAGAGTTCAAGCTTTAGCTTGTCTTATTCGAAGGTGCAACCTGAAGGCTGAACTCTGAACTTTCTTTTTATGAAAACTGAATTAAGAGAAATCTCTCCAACCCGGAAGCAAATCGATATTGAGATCGAAGCCGACGCGGTGCGCATCGCCTACGATCGGATTAGCGATAAGTACGCGAAAGCCGCGAGCGTGCCGGGCTTTCGTCCTGGTCACGCGCCGCGCAACGTCGTCCGGACGCGATTCAAAGATCAGATTCGCACCGAAGTCTTGCGCGAGTTGGTGCCGGCAGCGGTGCAAGAAGCGATCGGCGAACACCGGCTCGAAGCGTTGGGGGAACCCGAGCTGAATCTCGATAACAGCGAAGGGCTGGATCAACTCGGACAGAAGTCGATTACATTCAACGTCAATGTCGATGTGTTGCCGGAAATCAAATTACAAGAATACAAAAGCCTTGAGGCAACACGACGCACGCGTCCCGTTAAGGATGAAGACGTTGATCGCGTGATCGAGCAATTGCGCGAAAGTTCGGCATCGCTCCAACCGGTCGAAGATCGCGGCGCGCAAATTGGCGACACGATCACAGCAAACTTTCACGGCACATTTGTTAACGAGCCGAATGCCGAACCCATCAATGTCGAAGATGTTGACGTTGTCCTTGGCGGAGAAGGCATCGTGTCGGAGATTACCGACAACTTGATTGGCGCGAAACCGGATGACGAAAAGCAGTTTTCCGTCAATTATCCTCCGGATTTCAGCGCAAAAGGGCTTGCCGGGAAGCAAATCGATTACAAAGTGAAAGTCAGCGCCGTGCGGATAAAGGAGCTGCCGGCTGTCGATGACGAATGGGCGCAAAGCCTGGGAGACGACGTCGAAACGCTCGCTCAACTAAAGGAAAAAATTCGCATCGACTTGGAAGCGCAGACAAAGAACGAGGCCGAAGGAAAGCTGCGTACTGATCTGTTGCGCCAGGTCGTCGAGAGTCATCAGTTCGAATTACCCGAACGGCTAATCGAACATCAAACCGAACATCGTTTCGAATCAGTGATGCGCGACATGATCTCTCAAGGCATCGATCCGCGCAATCCGCAACTCGATTGGGAGAAGGCGCGCGAATCTTTGAAACAACAATCGACGTTTGAATTGCGGAGTTCGCTTCTTTTGGAACGGATCGCCGATGAAGAGAAAATCGAAGTAAGCGATCAGGAAATCAATGACGAGATCAATGCTATAGCCGACGCGTCGCGACAGTCGCCGGAACAAGTTCGTGCTGTCTTGACAAAGCAAGGGGGCGACCGTAGCATCGCTCCGAGGTTGCGCAATCGCAAAGCGCTTGACTTTTTAGCCGCGAATGCGCGCGTAACCGATGAAGAGTGGAAAGAGGAAAAACAGGAGTCAGAGGTCAGCAGTCAGAATTCAGAATGAACCGCGCGATCGTTTTTTCTGCATACTGCCTACTGCTTACTGCCTCCTGATTTATTTATGGCGCTGATACCAATGGTCGTCGAGCAAACGTCGCGTGGCGAGCGCGCGTTTGATATCTACTCGCGACTCCTCAAAGACAACATTATTTTTCTCGGCACTCCGATCGATGATCAAATCGCCAACTTGATTGTTGCTCAGTTGCTCTTCCTCGAAGCCGAAGATCCGGAAAAGGACATCAATCTTTATATCAACTCTCCCGGTGGCTCGGTCACCGCGGGTTTGGCGATCTACGATACGATGCAATTCATTCGTCCCGACGTGACTACGATTTGCGTTGGCATGTGTGCATCGATGGGCGCAATGTTGTTGACGGCGGGCGCCAAAGGCAAGCGTTTCGCGCTACCCAATTCGAGTATTCTCATTCATCAACCCTCGGGCGGTATGCAGGGTCAGGCTACGGATGTGCGCATTCACGCTGAAGAACTCATACGCATTCGCGAGCTGACTTCGCAGATTCTTGCCAGGCATACAGGCCAAACCATGGAGCAGATCGAAAAAGATGTTGAGCGGGATCGGTATTTATCTGCCGCCCAGGCCAAGGATTATGGTTTAATAGACGAGGTGATTGCTCACCGCGAGTAGTGCAAGTTGGGCTTATATGATCGCAAGGATGAAAGGATCGGGAGTTCGCTGCTCGTTCTGCGGCAAGTCGCGCGGCGAAGTTGCCGAGATTGTCGCGGGCGCTCCTCATGCCGCAAAAACACGGCGTCCAAAGAGTTCCTTTATCTGCAATGAATGTATCCGTCGTTTTAATCAACTTCTGGCGAGCGATGAAGCAACGCTCGTCTCGGCCTCAACTCTGAAATAGCCCCGGCCAGTCTCAAAGGATGGAGTTCCCCAGACTATGGTAAGAAGAACTGACGACACGCTGCGTTGTTCCTTTTGTGGTAAGTCGCAGAACGAAGTCAAAAAACTTATCGCGGGCCCGACGGTGTACATCTGCAACGAGTGCATCGACATCTGCAATGAGATAATCACCGACGATCAGCAGGCTGAGTCCGTAGCCTCGCGACCGCCTCTGCCAAAACCGGGCGAGATTAAGGACTTTCTCGACGAGTACGTCATCGGCCAGGACGAGACGAAAAAACAGTTGGCCGTTGCCGTCTATCAACATTACAAGCGTATCGAGCTGGCGCGCCGGCGGTCAGATGTAGAAATTCAGAAATCAAATATTGTTCTGATCGGACCTACCGGTACAGGTAAGACTTTGCTCGCGCAGACACTCGCACGCATGTTGAGTGTGCCGTTCACGATCGTCGATGCCACCACCCTGACGGAAGCCGGCTATGTCGGTGAAGATGTCGAGAACATCATTCTCAAACTCTTGCAGGCTGCCAACGGAGATGTCGAACGCGCTCAACAAGGGATCATCTACATCGATGAGATCGATAAGATTTGCCGCAAGGATGAGAATCCTTCGATAACCCGCGATGTTTCCGGTGAAGGCGTCCAGCAAGCGCTGTTGAAGATTCTTGAAGGCACGGTCGCAAATGTGCCGCCGCAAGGTGGAAGAAAACATCCGCATCAGGAATTCTTCCCGGTTGATACGACGAACATTCTGTTCATTTGCGGCGGGGCCTTCGTTGGTTTGGAAAAAGTTGTCGAGCGACGTCTGCGCAACAAATCGCTGGGTTTCCATGCCGAAGTAAAAACAGGTTCGCAACGACAGGCCGATGCGCTGGCTCATGTGCAGCCAGAAGATTTAATCAGATACGGGTTGATTCCCGAATTTGTTGGACGCCTGCCAGTCGTGGGTGTCCTGCATGAGTTGGATGAAGCGGCGTTAATTAAAATACTGACCGAACCCAAAAACGCGCTCATCAAGCAGTATCAAAAGAAATTTGAGTTTGATAGCGTCAAGCTCCGTTTCACTGACGATTCATTGCGGCGTGTCGCACAGCAGGCGCTGGTGCGAAAAGTTGGCGCGCGCGGATTAATGATGATTCTGGAAGAGCTATTGCTCGACGCGATGTACTCGTTGCCATCGCAGAAGCGCATCAAAGAGTTCGTCATCACGAGCGAAATGGTTGAACGCCACCGAGCGATGCCGGGCGAAGGACTCGCCGGGGTGGACGACGCGGCGGCCTAAGCTAAGAAATTCAGTGTGAATACTAAAACGGCAACCCCGGATATCCGGGATTGCCGTTTTGCTTTGCGTTAACAGGCTATGATTCTCATTGCCCGCACCGCGCGTGGGGTTCTTCGCTAGCGATTCGTCGCCAGAATCACCACTTCTTCGTAGACGTTTCTCGTATCTCGGTTAGCAGCGATGCGATTAAGTTCGCGTTCCATCGCGCGTTCTTGTTTCGACTTGTTCAGGTGCCAGCCACCTTCGCCGCCACCCTCCGACACTTCGGAAAGAAAATAGGTGTTGCCGTAGCGATGGAAAACTAACTTCGCCCTCTTGTCGCGCTGCGGCGCTGTCGCGTTCGTCAATCTGATCGCTCTATTCTTCGCATCAGCGCTCTGAATCGATAATGCTTGCCCCGCATCGCCGATCACTCGCATGTTGTACTGTCCCGCGGTTAGTGTTTTGGCACCCACGATGAATTCAAACGGAACTTTGCCAGCTACCGCGTGTCTGCCTTGTCCATTAGCAGTTGCTACCGCGGTGGCCAGTGCCAGCGTCAACAGCAGCATCACCATCGCCAATCCTTTTACTATTTGTCGCCCCATGTTTCCTCCTCTTGCCTTCCGGCCTGGTCGAGATTTCGATCGTCAACTTTCTTACTCGATCCGGCCTGCGCCTTTTCGAGATTCGATGACGTCACCTGCTAACGACGTGCCACACGCCGATTAGAAAGCAGAGTTCGAGACTGATTAAGACTTAAAGCAGTTTCCAACAGTCAGTTAGATAACCGATAACTTCATAATAGCCACCTGTGATTTGCGCTTTGGCTTCACATTTCAACTATCCGATCAGATAGCGCTCCTAACCTTTCGGTTAGCAAGAATTGATCGGGACATCGGGTAGCAAAAAATCTTGCTCGATTTAGCTGACGCGCGTACACTGTGGCGACTGAAACGCCCACAACTTCATAAAACACGTCGATGAAACCACGACTCGCGGCCATCACTGGAAAGTTAAAGGATACGGTTATCGCGATGAATGAAGGCCCTGTCCTTATTGGGCGGCAAACTGGCGCGAGCTTGCGGATTAAGAACGCCGCAGTGTCTCGACGCCACGCCATGATCCAAAAAGATGGCGACAAATTCATCATCGCTGACCTCGACAGCCGGAATGGAACTTTTGTCAACGACACGCCAGTCAAACGTTGCGAGCTTCACCACGGCGATCGCGTGCAGATTGGCGAATCACAATTCTTTTTCTTGCTGGAAGAAGGCGATGAGCACGCGCAAACGAGCGAAATTCGCTTTGAAGACAGTCAAATACTCGGCGGCTCTGCCGTGCGGATGACTTACAGCGACGCGCTTTATCTTATGGCGCGCGATTTAAGCGCGCTAATGAAAATCAGTACCACGATCAATTCGATCCGCGGACTCGACGAACTACAGAGGCGACTGCTGGATCTTCTCTTCGAAGTCGTGCCGGCAAGGCGCGGTGTGATTTTACTCAGAGCCAGCCAAACCGGTCCGCTCGATGAATTCGTATCCATGACCGGGCTTGATCGGGTCAGCGGAACCACGCAGGCCATAAACGTCAGTCGTACGATTATCCGCCGCGTCTTGAAAGACGGCGCAGCATTGTTAATTGGCGATGAAGATGAAAGCGAAAGCTTGAATACGGACAGCTTGATTGCGGCCCAATCGAGATCAGTATTATGCGTTCCGCTAATGATGGTCGATCGCGCACTGGGTGTTGTCTATCTGGATACCGACGACCCGCAAGCCAAATTCGACGAGAACCACTTGCAACTGGTGACCGCGATCGCTGCGATCGCCGCGGTTGCGCTTGAAAATGCTCGGCATATTGAAGAATTACAAAGCGAAAACGAGCGTTTGCAACGCGACGCAAATATCGAACACAGCATGGTAGGTGAAAGTCCGCTGCTGCAAAAAGTATTTCAGCTCATTTCGAAAGTGGCGCCGGCCGACTCAACTGTCTTGATAAGCGGTGAAAGCGGCACCGGGAAAGAATTGGCCGCGCGCGCAATTCACCGGAACAGTAAGCGCGCTGATAAACCCTTTGTCGCCGTAAACTGCGCTGCCCTGGCCGAGTCCCTTCTGGAAAGCGAACTCTTTGGTCACGAGAAGGGCGCGTTTACCGGGGCGCTCGCGCAGAAGAAGGGTCGTTTGGAGATGGCGGATCGAGGTTCCATCTTCCTCGACGAAATTGGCGAGCTTTCGCCAATGCTGCAGATAAAACTGCTGCGCGTGCTACAGGAGCGCGAATTCGAACGCGTGGGCGGCACCCGCACGATCAAGATTGATATTCGCGTGCTCGCGGCAACTAACCGGAATCTTGAAGAGGCTATTGCTGCCGGCAGTTTCCGGAAGGATCTTTATTTCCGTTTGAATGTTGTGCAGTTACAAATGCCGGCTTTGCGTGAAAGACCGGAGGATATTCCGCTTTTGGCGAATTACTTCACGCGCAAGTATGCCGAGAAGTGCAATCGCAAAATTCACGGAATTTCGACTGAAGCACAGCGGCGCTTAATGAGCTACGACTGGCCTGGCAACGTACGCGAACTGGAAAACGCAGTCGAGCGCGCAGTTGTGCTCGGGACAAGCGATCACATCCTCGCCGAAGATCTGCCTGAAGCGATTCTCGAAGCTAATGCCGAAGCAATTCACTCTTCAACGTCAAATTATCACGAGAACGTCGTGCGCACGAAAAGGCAGATGATTGTCGACGCTATGAAGGAAGCTAAAGGAAACTACACCGCCGCGGCAAAAGCGTTGGGCGTACATCCGAACTATCTGCATCGGCTGATCCGCAATCTGAACCTAAAAAGCGAACTCAAGAGTTAAACGGTCTTCGGCTCCGCTTTCTAAATAAGGGTGGTGCCGTATTTTGAAAATCTGGCACTGGCGTCCCGCCCGTGAATCCACGCGCAAGATGCGCGTGCCACCTCAAACGAAGTCACTATTTAAATAAGAGGTGGTGGCACGTTCTCGACAAATAGTTTACAATCGGCGCAGCGAGGAAAAAGGGCGAGGCGACCAAGGGCGACTCGCCCTTATTAGCGACTTCGGTAATGGGAGAAGCAAATTGAGATAAACACCGCATTCGTCATTTATTTCATAGTTCCCGACAAGAAATTCAGTGAGTTTTCATAGGTCAAATCCGTAGTAGCAATCATGGAAGAATATTCAGATCGTACCCCTGCTGACGTCGCGCGCTATCCGATGGTGCCGATCCGCGATGTGGTTATCTTTCCGTTCACCAAGGTCGCCTTCAAGATCGGCCGTCTCGGATCGGTGCGCGCGCTTGAGATGGCGCTCGCCTCTGATCGCACAATCTTTCTTTCTACCCAACATGACGCAACCGTTGACGAACCCGCGCCGGAACAGATTTATCGCGTCGGCACTATCGCCCGAATTCTGCAATCGCAAAAACAGGAAAACGGTCAAATCAAAGTTGTAGTCGAAGGCCGCGAACGCGCCACCACTATCCGCGTGGAAAATAATAATGGAGCGTTTACTGCGTTGGTGCGGCGCGCTCCGATGGTCAACGAAGAAGGGGTGCGCACTGACGCACTGGTGCAAAAGGTTGCGCAGCTAATTGAACAGCATCTGCGCCTGGCGCCTGATGTGCAGCCGGATGCATTGCAGACTGCGATGCGCAATGCAGATGCTTCGCACATGGCGGACGCCTTGGCGTCGCAACTTCGGATTTCGGTTGAGGACAAGCAAGGGCTATTGGAATTATTTTCAACCCAGGCACGTCTGGCTCGCTTGATCGAAATTCTTGAAATTGAATTAGAGAAGCGCCAACTGGATCGCACCATCCAGACGCGCGTGAAGCGTCAGATGGAAAAGGCGCAAAAGGAGTATTACCTCAACGAGCAAATCAAGGCGATTCATAAGGAATTGGGGCGTAAAGACGAACGGGCGGAGCTCGACGAGCTGAAGAAAAAGATTGAAGAAGCCGGCATGACCGAGGAGGCGAAGGAAAAGGCGCTTCAGGAACTGCACCGACTGGAAGCAATGCCGCCGATGTCGGCTGAGGGGACGGTTTCGCGAACCTACATCGACTGGCTCTTAAGTGTGCCGTGGAAACAGAAGTCAAAAGAGATCAAAGATCTGACCAAGGCAGAGGACGTTCTTAATGACGATCACTTCGGCTTGGAGAAAATCAAGGATCGCATCCTTGAATATTTAGGGGTGCGACAGTTGGTAAAAAATCCAAAGGGATCGATTCTCTGTTTTGTCGGACCGCCGGGCGTCGGCAAAACGAGCTTAGGAAAATCGATTGCGCGCGCGACGGGACGTAAGTTCGTGCGCTTATCGTTGGGTGGCGTGCGTGACGAGGCCGAGATTCGCGGACATCGTCGCACCTACATCGGCGCGCTTCCGGGACAGATTATTCAAATGATGAAGAAGGCCGGAACCGTTAATCCGGTGCTGCTGCTCGATGAAGTCGACAAGCTGGGCACCGATTTTCGCGGCGACCCAAGTTCGGCTTTACTTGAGGTTCTCGATCCGGAACAGAACCACATGTTCCAGGATCACTATCTTGACGTGGAATACGATCTTTCGAAAGTCTTCTTCATTGCGACCGCGAACGTGTTGCACACGATTCCGCCAGCGCTCCAGGACAGGCTTGAAGTGCTGCGACTTTCCGGTTACACCGAACGCGAAAAACTAGAAATTGCGAAACGGCATTTGGTGCCGAAGCAAGCGGAGGCCAATGGCTTGGGCGCGGAACAGTTCGCGTTTACTGATGAAGGAATTTTGGAAATCATTCGCCACTACACCCGCGAGGCTGGGGTGCGTAATCTCGAGCGTGAACTCGGATCATGCTGCCGTAAGATCGCGCGCAAGTTTGTAGCTGAGAGCGTGGCTGCCGATTACAAAGATGAGATTGGCGTGGATCGCGTTCAGGAAATGCTCGGGCCGGTCAAATTCCGTCAACAAGGCATCGCCGCCGAAAGCGAAATAGGGCTGGCGACAGGTTTAGCCTGGACGGAAGTTGGCGGCGAAGTCCTGCAAATTGAAGCGACGCTGGTAAAAGGCCGTGGCGCCGTGACTTTGACCGGAAAACTTGGCGAAGTTATGCAGGAATCAGGACAAGCCGCGTTGACTTGCATCAAATCGCGCGCTGAACGCCTGGGAATGAGTTTGGATTTCATTCGCAAGCGCGATTTGCATATTCACATTCCAGAAGGCGCGATTCCCAAGGACGGACCATCGGCAGGCATCACGATTGCTACGGCCATGGCGTCGGCGTTAATGCGCGTGCCAGTGCGGAGGAACGTCGCCATGACTGGCGAGATTACCTTGCGCGGGCGCGTGTTACCAATCGGCGGCGGAAAAGAAAAACTAATGGCGGCGCATCGATTCGGCATCGACATGATCATTCTGCCGAAGGACAATGAGAAAGATTTGCCCGAAGTGCCCGCAGAGGTGCGCAGTGCAATGACCATCAATTTGGTTGAAACCATCGACGAGGTGATCGCGCTCGCCATGGAAGATCAAACTACGCAGGTAGAAATCAGCGAGGAAGAAAAGGCTCCGCCTATCTGGACGACCGAACCGCCGCCAGGTTTGCAGACGCCGGCTGAACAATAACATCGCTGGCAAAACAATTCCGTTCGACCTTAGTTCTTAGAGCGAAAACGCGCAGCGTACACGGTCGGTGTGTTCTGCCCTTCGCATTAACTATCTTTCATCAAAATGAGGAGAAACAAGTAATGGGTAAACATGAAGATGCAGATCTGATTCTGAAACTGTATGACCTTCGTCGCGAGAAAACGATGCGCGAAGCTCGGACCTGGTTCTTTGGTTTCAATCCAACCAGCGTGCAGGACTTTATAGATACGCTGTTTGGCGAAAACAGCGGCTACTATCGCATGGTCACGTCCTACTGGGACATGGCTGCCTCGCTGGTCAACCACGGCGCGATCGATGAAGCAATGTTCAATGAGAGTGCCGGTGAAATGATTTTTGTGTGGGCAAAGATCGAGCCGTTCGTCGGCGAGCTGCGCACGATGTTCAATAATCCGGAAGCGTTTCATAACCTGGAATCGCTGGTCAAACGGGTGCCGAACATCGATCAGAAGATTGCGAACATGCGTGAGATCATGAAGCGATTCTCCGCCCTGCGCGCCGAGCGCGAAGCTAAGGCAGCAGCTGCCGGCCAGTCTTGATCGGGCACGTGCTGATCCAAATTCGAATGGAGGCGCTCGTTGAGAAATGAAAATCACGAGCGCCGAATTTCTCAAGAGCGCACTAAAAGAAGCGGATTGGCCCCGGGACAAGACACCTGAGATCGCCTTCCTCGGGCGATCTAACGTTGGCAAATCCAGCTTAATAAACTCACTTTTGAGCATTCGCGGTCTGGCGCGCACGTCTTCAACGCCAGGCCGCACCCAGGTACTCAATTTTTTTCTTATCAACGACAAGTTTCGATTTGTCGACCTGCCTGGATATGGTTATGCTCGCGCGCCGAAAGAAATAAAGGCAAAATGGAGCGAGGCGGCCAGAGCTTATGTTGCCAAGCGGGAACAGCTTGTGCTATCAATTCACATCGTCGATTCTCGTCACGAACCCACGAAGCAGGATTTGCAGCTCCATGATTGGCTCGAGCATTACCAGAGACAGTATCTGACCGTGGCAACGAAGGCCGACAAACTTTCAAGTAATGAATTACGACGCAATCTTGAACGCATGCGCCGCGCGCTTGGCAGAGAGGTGCTCGCCTATTCGTCAACCACGCGCCGCGGACAAGAGAAGATTTGGCAGGCTATTGAAAGCGCTTTGAACCAATCTCGGGCCGAGGAAAAAGGCGACCGATAGAAAAACTTTGAGTTTAGGTAAGTTACCACTTGCGATTTTTGAAACTTCGTTTAGAATAAAAGTTCCTGAACCGAATCAGACCTTAAAACAAACTTTTAGAGTAGGGCGTCCGACCCGGCATTATCTGATCTGAGACCACGCGTATCCCGCCAGCGGCATCCAAACCAGCGATTAGTTAGAAATTCTGGATTCCGACCCTGGCGGCAAGGTTGGCAAAAGCCGAAGAATAACGGTGGAAGCCCCCACATGAGCTTCCCCGATTTGCGACGAACTTACCCTTTAACCGGCATCGTTAAAATCAATTGACAGGATACTGAAACCAACCGCGCACCGCCTCTGGAGCGCATGAAAGAATTGAAATGGCAAACAAAAAACGCACAGGCAGCAACGGCAGTGATAATGGCGGCGGCGTAGCGACCGCTGAAGCACCTGCAGATTTGGCACCGAGCAGGGACGGCAAAGAAGAGATTTTTAATTTGTCTGAGCTGAAAGATATGTCGATCTCTGCGCTCACCCAGGTTGCAAAAGGCATGGATGTGCCCGGCGCGACTGGGATGCGCAAGCAGGAACTGATCTTCAAGGTCCTGGCCGCGCAGACCGAAAAGAGCGGCCTCATCTTTTCCGAAGGTGTGTTGGAGACGCTGCCGGATGGCTTCGGGTTCTTGCGGGCGCCGGAATATAACTACCTGCCGGGACCGGATGACATTTACGTCTCTCCTTCGCAGATTCGCAAATTTGACTTGCGGACCGGCGACACCATCAGCGGACAGATTCGGCCTCCCAAGGAAGGCGAGCGCTATTTCGCGCTGATCAAAGTTGAGGCGATCAATTTCGAGTCGCCCGAACAAGCGCGGGAAAAGGTTTTCTTTGACAATCTGACGCCGCTCTATCCGGACGAGATGCTGCGAATGGAAGTGGCGCCAGACAACCTTTCGGCTCGCGTCATCGATCTGGTCACACCGATTGGTAAAGGCCAGCGCGCGCTCGTCGTCTCGCCGCCACGCACGGGCAAAACCATGCTGCTGCAAACGATCGCGAACTCAATTGCCCAGAATCATCCCGAAGTAACGTTGATCGTGTTGCTGATCGACGAGCGGCCGGAAGAAGTCACCGACATGCAGCGGTCGGTCCAGGGCGAAGTCATTTCCTCAACCTTCGACGAACCACCTACACGACACGTGCAGGTTGCCGACATGGTGATCGAGAAAGCGAAACGATTGGTCGAGCACAAGCGCGACGTGGTTATCCTGCTCGATTCGATCACGCGACTTGCCCGCGCTCACAACGCCGTGGTTCCGCCTAGCGGCAAGATCCTTTCCGGCGGTATCGATTCCAATGCGCTCCAGCGACCTAAACGATTCTTTGGTGCAGCGCGCAATATCGAAGAAGGCGGTTCGCTGACAATTATCGCAACGGCGCTTATCGACACCGGATCGCGCATGGACGACGTAATCTTTGAGGAGTTCAAAGGCACCGGCAATTGCGAAATTCATCTTGATCGCCGGCTCAGCGACAAGCGCCTGTTCCCGGCTATCGACCTGCAAAGGTCCGGTACGCGCAAGGAAGAGCTGCTCATTCCGAAAGACGACCTCAGCCGCGTTTGGGTGATGCGTCGAGTCCTGAACCCGCTATCGCCGACTGAGCAGATGGAAGTCGTGCTCGAACGGCTTGAGAAGACAAAGAGCAACGCTGAGTTCCTCGCCTCGATGCAACAGTAAAAAGCAAGCATGAAGGATGAAGGCGGAAGAATGAAAAGCTTTTGACCCGACCACTAGCCTTTCATCCTTCATTCTTTTGACTTCATCCTTGCTCGTATGCGCATCGCCATCCTTTCATCGGAAGCACTTCCCTTCGCGAAAACGGGTGGCCTCGCCGATGTTTCGGGAGCCTTAACGAAAGCGCTTCATGCTGAATCTGTTGATTCCCTGCTCATACTTCCGCTTTACGATCAGGTCGATCGAAGCCTGCTGGCTGGCACCTTCGTCGAAGATCTCGAAATAGAATGGCGCGGCAGAAAACTCCAGATTCCGGTTCGCATCAGTGATGCGCTGGGCGCGCCCAGTTACTTAATTGAAGCATCTCATTATTTTTCACGACCTTCCATCTATGGTGCGCCCGACGATTTCGAACGCTTTGCCTTCTTTTGTCGCGCGGCTATCGCTCTATTAGAACGAATCGGCGATCGAACGGATGTCATTCACTGCAACGACTGGCCGTGCGGGTTTGCGTCCGTCGAGATGCGCGCGCGCCGGCGACACGAGAAATTCTTCGCGGACACAAAGATTCTTTTTTCGATTCATAATCTCGCATATCAGGGTTTTTTCAAGTCTGAGGATCTATGGTGGCTTGATTTCGCAGCGTATGCGGACGCTTTCATGCTGAAAGGCGCAGCGTCGGCGCTGAAGGCCGGCATCGTCGCTGCCGATGTGCTCTCAACGGTCAGTCCGACATATGCTCGTGAGATTCAAACTTCAGAACAGGGTTACGGTCTCGATTGGCTTTTAGGCGCCCGTCGCGACCGGCTTATAGGAATTACTAACGGTGTCGATTATGACATTTGGAATCCTGAGGCTGATCCGCATATCGCGACAAATTTTTCCGCCGAAGACTTAAGCGGTAAGCGTGAATGCAAACTCGATCTTCTGCGACGCTTCCGATTACCTGAAGAGGTGGATCGTCCAATTATCGCGATCATCTCGCGCTTAGTTGCACAGAAGGGTTATGACTTAATTCGCGAAGCCGCACCCCAGATTCTCAACACCGGCGCGTTTTTTATCGCGCTCGGAGCCGGCGCGCAGGAATACGAAGACTTTTTGCAGTCGTGGCACGATCATGCGCCGCACCGAGTTGGCATTTATAAGGGTTATGCGGGCGAGCCCCTCGCGCATCAGATCGAAGCGGGCGCCGATATTTTTCTTATGCCCTCGATGTACGAGCCGTGTGGCCTTAATCAAATGTATAGTATGCGCTACGGCACTGTTCCCCTGGTGCGGGCCACGGGCGGCCTTGACGACACGGTGCAACAATTCGACGAAAGGACCAATCAGGGAAATGGATTTAAGTTTGGACCTTATGCAGCCGCGGCCATGCTTGAAAAAATTCGCGAAGGGCTTTACTTTTATAACAAGTCGGACACATGGAAGAAGATACAACACAATGGAATGATCGCAGACAATTCCTGGTCTGCCGCAGCCAGGAAATATATTCAGCTTTACGAAGCGATGCTTAACTGACTGATAACGGCAGCACCTACCGCAATTTATTTAATTGTTTGAACTAAGGAGTCAAGAGTAATGAGTGAGAACGTAAGAGATACCACTGACGGGACTTTTGAAACCGATGTGCTTAAATCAGATCGGCCCGTGTTAGTAGATTTTTGGGCCGCCTGGTGTGCGCCCTGCCGTATGCTGGCGCCCACGGTCGAAGCGATTGCCGACAAATACGCAAGCACGGCCCGCGTGGTGAAACTGAACGTAGACGATAATCCCTCGGTATCACAGCGCTACGGTATCAAAGGAATTCCCACGTTAATTCTTTTCAAAAACGGCAAGGAAGAAGAACGCGTGGTGGGGGCAACTTCCGAAGCGGCAATCTCGCGCATGCTGGATAAGCACGTGACGACAGCCACCGCAGCGTAATTGAACAAAGAGCCAGGCGCGGTTTCAGTGTTTAGTCACACAGCCGCGCTTGTTTTGTGTCTAATTCTGGAATTTGGAATCTTGAATTTGAGATCTGGAGTCTGATCTCTGACCTCTGATTATGGTTATCGCAGTCATCGGGGCCCAATGGGGCGATGAAGGCAAAGGCAAGATCGTCGATCTGCTGGCCGAACGTTTTGACGTTGTCGTGCGCTATCAGGGCGGCCACAACGCGGGACACTCGGTTCAAATCGGCGATCGATCCTTTGTGCTGCATCTCCTGCCTTCGGGAGTTGTTCATCAAGGCAAGACATGCGTGCTGGGCAACGGAATGGTCATCGATCCGAAAGCGTTCTTTGAAGAAGCCGATCGGCTGATGTCGCAAGGCATCACGATCACGCCCGAGCGAGTCAAGGTCAGTTCGCGCGCGCATCTGATTCTT
>Ga0066710_100001861_pt1 | contig 16343 bp, 11 predicted proteins | sample GraSoiAngelo_159_FD_79666 | JGI IMG/M metagenome (GOLD analysis project Ga0066710, IMG submission 79666) | Grasslands soil microbial communities from the Angelo Coastal Reserve, California, USA - 14_1009_16_40cm | ecosystem: Environmental > Terrestrial > Soil > Grasslands | place: USA... | reverse complement strand
GGCGAGCCGCGCCGTCTCGGGCACCACCGCCGTGGGGCGCAGGACCACCTCCTCGCACCACAGCCGGAGGCCACGCTCGAGCGGCAGCGGAGTCCCTGGCGCCGGGCTCTGGCGCACCACCGTGCCGCTGCCCGCGATGATCGCGCGCACCTCGAGCGGCGCCAGTCGCCGCAACGCCTCGCGCAGCGTGAGCTGCGTCACGTCCGGCAGCACCCGGCTTCCCGAGTCGTCGGGCGCCGACAGCCACAGCGCCACCGCTCCCCCGCGCTCCGCCTCGGTCCCCGCCGCCGGCTGCTGGGCGAGCACGCGCGCGCCCTGGCTCTGGAAGCTCGCGCGCAGACCGAACTCGCGCAGCCTGCGGGCGGCGGCGTCCGGCAAGAGCAGGTGGACGTCCGGCACCACGACCGGCGCGGGCGAGGGCGGCGGTGCCGCCACCGCGGTAAGGTCGCCGCGGAAGTCGTCGCGCCACAGCCGGTGCAGATCGAGCAGGATCTCGCGGAACACGGGCGCCGCCACTTCGCCGCCGTAGTACTTCCTGCCGCCGGGCTCGTCGATCACCACCACTCCCACGAGCGACGGGTTGTCGGCGGGCGCGAAGCCGACGAACGACGACAGGTACTTGCCGGCCCGGTAGGTGCCGAGTGCCGCGTCATACTTCTGCGCGGTGCCGGTCTTGCCTCCGATCGAGAGCCCGGGGATGCGCGCCGCCTTCGCGGTGCCGCTGTCCACGACCGCGGCGAGCATGCCGCGCAGGAGCTCGGTGGTGCGCGCGCCCAGCACCCGCTGTGTGGCGCGCGGGCTCGAGCGCCGCACCACGGTGCCGTCCGGCTCCCGCACCTCGCGCACCAGCATCGGCTCCATCAGCAGGCCGCCGTTGGCGATCGCGGCGTAGGCCAGCGCGAGCTGGATCGGCGTCACCGAGATCTCGTGGCCGATGGCGATCGTCGGGCACGAGCGCGCCGACCAGTGCGAGGGGCTGCGCAGCTTGCCGCCGGCCTCGCCCGGGAACGCGATCCCGGTGATGCCGCCGAAGCCCAGCGTCGTGGCGTAGCGGTACAGCCGCTCCGGCCCCAACAGCAATCCGAGCTTGCCCATCACGATGTTGCTCGACCACCGAATCGCGTCGCGGAACGAATACGCCGCCTGCTTGTGCACGTCGTGAAACACGGCGCCGGGCGCCAGCAGCGCCTTGCCGTCCGCCGAGGCCTCGAACACCTGGTCGGGCCGCGCGATGCCTTCCTCCAGCGCCCCGCTGGCCGCGACCACCTTGAACGTCGAGCCGGGCTCGAACTGGTCGGTGAAGTTCCAGTTTCTCGCCTTGCCGGGCGGCAGGTGCGGCACGTTCACCGACGCCAGCACCTCGCCGGTGCGCGGATCGAGGAACAGCGCGAAACCGCGCGCCGCACGCAGCGTGTCGACCGCGCGCGCCAGGTGGTTCTCGGCAATCGACTGGATGTCTTCGTCCAGCGTGAGCACGACGTCGCGGCCGTCTTCCGGGCGCCGCCGCTGCCCGCCGGGCAGCGCGTGCGGGAGCCCGCGCCCGTCGCGGAACAGTGTCGACCAGCCCGGGCGGCCGCGCAACTCGTCGTCCAGCTCGAGCTCGAGCCCGTCCACGCCGATGTCGTCGAGGTTCGTGCGCCCGATGATCTCGCACGCCGCGTCGCCGAGCTGGTCCGCGCGCCGGGTCTCGGGGCTCACGTACACGCCGTGGCGGTTCCACGCCGCGATCGCGAGCCCGCGGTTCGGGTCCGCGCGCCGCGTCACCCACAGGAACCGCGGCCGGCGCGCGAACTCTCGCTCCAGCCGGCGCGGATCGAGGCCGAGCACGCGCGCCAGATCGCGCGCGGTGCCGCGGGGGTCGGCCATCTCGCGCGGCGCCGCCGACACCGAGTAGCTGACCACGTCCCGCGCCAGCACGTGTCCGAACCGGTCGAGCAGCCGGCCGCGCTCGGGGCGCACGAGCACGTGCTGCTCCTGGTTCCGCTCCGCGCGCCCGGCGTAATAGCCGTGCCGCGCGACCTGCAGCCACGCGATACGCAGCCACACGACGAGGAACCCAAGCAACAGACCGGCCGCAGCCACCAGCACCCGACTCCTGCGCGTCTCCCTGTGGGCCAATCTTCCTCCCTGGAACGGCGGTTCACGCCAACCGCCGGCCCGACGTGCGCGGTGCGGTGGTGCGGCCGGTCACACTTCGATGGGTCGACTCCCTGCCGGGGGGCGCGGGGCCCGCGGGGGCGAGCGCGAGGGCGGCCGTGGCGTGCGGCCGCTCCGCGGGATCGCGTCGCGGAACCTCGAGCCTCTCCGGCTCAGCTGCCCGAGCGGCTGCGGGCGGTGGCCTCGGGTATGAGCGCGCGCGAGACACGATCGAGCCACGCCATCTTGGACGGGCTCGATGCCGCCTTGACCGCGCCCTCGCTCGCGAGATAGCTCGCGGGCAGATCGATCTGCTGCACGCTCTCGACCGGCACCAGTCCGATGCGGGCGGCGATCGGCTCGAGCTCGGCCCGGGTCAGGTCGCCTTCCAGGCGCTGCCGGTCGTACTCGAGCCGCGAACGCTCCTGCGCCAGCGCCCTGCGCAGGCGATCGAGCTTCATGCAGTCCTGTGCCAGGCGCGCGGACTGCCACACCTGGACCAGCAACATCCCCACGACCACGACGGCCATGGCCCACAGCTCCGGCCGAGCGATGCGCGCCTCGGAAGCGCGCCAGAACGGAGCCTTGCGGCGAAACCCTGGGATCATCCAGCCCTCCTGCGGAACGCCCGGAGCCGCGCGCTGCGCGCGCGCGGATTCGCGGCGATCTCGGCCTCCGATGGAACCACCACCCGGCGCGTCAACTCCTCCCACGGCCTGGCGGGGGGCCGCTCGCGATGCATGTCCGGCAGTCGCCGCGAGGCCCGCTCGGGCCGGCCCCGCACCGCCTGCTTGATGATCCGGTCCTCGCCCGAATGGTAGGCGAGGGTCACGACCACTCCCCCCGCGCGCATCGCGCCGGGGAGCCAATCCAAGATCGCCTGCACCTCCTCCGCCTCCTGGTTGAGCCACATGCGCAGCGCCTGGAACACGCGCGCGCGGTGGCGCGGGTGCGGGCGTCCGCCAAAGCTCCGGTCGACGACCCGCACCAGGTCGCGGGTCGTGCGCAGCCGGCCGCCGCGCGCCGCCTCGCCGATGGCGCGCGCGACGCGACGCGCCGGGCCCACGTCCGCAAGCCGCCGCAGCGCGTCCGCGATCGCGTCGTCGGACGCGTGGGCCAGCCGCTCGGAGGCCGGCGCCCCGCGGGTCGGATCCATGCGCAGGTCGAGCGGCCCCTCGGCCATGAAGCTCATGCCGCGCGCGGGATCGTCGATCTGCCGCGACGAGAGGCCGAGATCCAGCAGCGCTCCGGCGAGCGGCTCCGCGACGGCCAGCGCCGGCAGCTCGCGGAACGTGGCGTGCGCGATGCTCACGCGATCTCCGAAGCGCGCGAGCCGCGCGCGCGCGCCGGCCACGGCGGCCGGATCGCGATCGGATCCCAGGAGCCGCGCGCCGGGCTCGGAGTCGAGCAGCGCCTCCGCGTGCCCGCCGTCGCCGAGCGTGGCGTCCAGGTAGAGACCCGGACCGTTGCGCAGGAACGCGAGCGTCTCCGCGAGCAGCACCGGCTCATGACGCCCACTCACGCTCGCCCGCCGCCTGCGCCGGGGCCAGGGTCGCGACGGCGCGGGTCGGAGTCCGGCCGGCGTCGCTCCAGCGCAGCCGCTCGCGCAGCCGCGCCGACAGCCCGAACACCGCGAGCCCCTCGCGCCGCCCGGCGAACGGCGCGACGGCCCGCGTCAAGCGCCACACGCTGCGGGGATCGACGTGACGCAGCCGGGAGCAGTCGAGGATGAGGCCGTCCACGTCGCGCGCCACGAGGTCGGACACCGCCTTCTCGAAGCGGCCGGCGGCGACGTCCTCGACCCAGCCGCTCAGGCCGATGCGCGCCAGGTGCCGGCCGGCGCGCTCCAGCAGCTCGACCCGAGCCGCGGCGCCGTGACGGCCGTAGCTGAGCTCCAGATTGATCGCCAAGGTGATGCGGGCACCGCCCAGGTCCATGAGGGACACGGTCGTCCTATTCTTCCCCGAGCACTTCCGCCGCGAGCGCATCGAGCTGGTCCTGGCCGAGCTTGATCTCGGCCGCGAACCGCTCGGGATTCCAGATCTCGATCCGGTTCAGCACCCCGTGCAGGACGGCTTCCTTGCTGAGCCCTGCACGGCCCATCAGCGCCGGTGGAATCGTGATGCGTCCTTGCGCGTCCACCGACACCTTCACCACGTCCAGCAGGAACGCGCGCTGGAACGCGCGACCGCTGCGTCCTCCCATCGGGACGCGGCGCAGCCGCTGTTCCACCCGCGTCCACTCCTCGAGCGAATAGAGCGCGAGGCACCCCTCGAACCCCGAAGCCAGCACGAACGAGGCGAGCGGCTTGCCGCGCCCCTCGCCGCGGCGCATGGCGGCGGGTATGGCGATGCGACCCTTGTGATCGATCGCATGGGTTTCCGTGCCGAGGAACGAGGACATGCACGCATCTCTTTCCACCCCACCACCGGGGTCCACTCATCACCACAACCCACCACATTTCCCCACCGGTCGGCACCATAGGTTCGTGAATCACCCCTGTCAAAACAAAAGCTCCGCGCCGGGAAGAAAAATCCCGGTCGCATGGAGTGCACGGACGTGCACGCGGCGAAACGGCCGGCCCTGATGCGCGGGAGAGCTTTATGGGTCGGGGCGGGAGCCGGCTTCGACGGGATTGCGCTAGCGGGTCGCGCCCGAGGTCGTGTCCGCGCCTCGGCCGCGCTCGCCTCCGGCGGCTCGCGCGGCGGCGAGCGTATCCAGCACGCTCCAATCGATGCGATAGAACGTGTACACCGAGTCTGCGCGGCCGCGCTCCGCGCCGGCTGGCGCCCGCCCCAGCGGCGCGAGCGCCGCGGCGTACGGGCTCCGCTCCAGCAGCTCGAACGCGCGCGGCGCGCGATCGATCAGGAACTCGGGGCGCGCGACACGTGCGAGCGCGAGCCGCGCGACCGGGTCGCGCGCGCGCAGGGGCGACGGCTCGAGCTCGGGCGAGATCAGGCCCGTGAGGTCGAGCACGCGCGTGCCGCTCAGGAACCCGATCGCGCCGACCTCCGGTGCGGCGATCGCGGCGCCCGGCGGAGCGTGGTTCTTGAACCACTCGCCCCACGGGATCAGGCCGCCGTGGAGCAGCGCGGTCGAGCGCTCGACTTGCGGGACGACCTGGCTCTCGTAGACGCCGACGTTCACGAGCACCGCGAGCGCCGTCGCTGCGAACCCGAGTACTGCGGCCGGCACGCGGCGCGGCCGCGGCCCCGCGCCACGGGGGAGCCACCACGCGTCGGCGGCGCGCCACGCCAGCCACTCCAGCACTGGCAGCACCAGGAGCAGGTAGCGCGAATTCGGGGGAACGCCGCGCGCGGCGTACAAGAGCGGCGTCAGCAGGAGCCACAGCCACGGCAGCGCGCGCTGCGCCGCGAGCGGGCCCCGGCCGCGCACCGCCCGCGCGCCGAACGCGAGCGACGCCGCGAGCAGCAGCAGCGGCACGCCGTCCGTCTGCGCCACGACGCGCAGCTGGCCGAAAAGCCCGGGGAGGTCGAGCCCGGCGTGGACCGCGCCGCGCGCCGCCAGCGCGCGGGGCCAGAACGTGCCGAAGAACAGGCGCGCGAACAGGAGCCAGGCGCCGTAGACCAAGGCCGGCGGCACGACGCCGTACACCAGACGGCGCAGCCCCACGCGGTTGTTGGCGTCGACCAGGAGCGTGATGCCCCACAACAACAGCAGCAACACCGCCTCGGGACGCGCGAGCGCCGCGAGCGCCCACAGCGCTCCGGTCCGCACCGGCCGCGTCCCCCACTGCTTGCCTTCGGTGAACGCCACGAACCCGGCGATCACGAGCGCGACGGCGAGCGGCGTCTCCATCCCCGACATCGACCACATGAGCAGCCACGCGTTCGCCGACCACGCCACCGTCGCGAGCGCGCGCAGCGCCGGCAGCCGCACGCTGCGGCGCATGAGCTGCAGGAACAGCGGGATCGTCGCGAGCGTCGCGAGCAGCCCCATGACGCGCGCCACGCGCAGGCCGTTCAGGCCCAGCGCCATGCCGTCGGCGATGAACGCGATCCAGAGCGGGCTCGTGCAGCCGTAGACGTGCTCGCCCGTATTGAACACGGGCCCCTCGCCCTGCGCGAGATGGCTCGCGTACCGCAGGTGGACGAACGTGTCGTCGATGACGTGGTGGCGCAGCGGCCACATGAGCGCGGCGGCGAGCATCAGCCCCAGCGCGAGGCCGAACCGCTCGGCACGCTCGAGCGGCTCGTGCGCCTCGAGCGCCGGCGTCACGCGCCCGCCCCGGGCATGGGCCTCTCGGCCGCGCCGTCCGCGCACACGCGATCCAGCTCCGCGGCCAGCTGCGCCGCGAGCCGCGCCCGCGTGAGCGCCTCCAGCCACTCCGGCCGCCGCGACGGCGCGCGGCCGCCCTGCCGCCACTCGAGGTAGCGGCGCTCGATCGCCTCGGCCAGCGCCGCGCGCGCGCCAGGCGGGACGCACGCGCCGCCCGCCCGTTCCAGCAGCGCTGCCGCCTCGTCGCCGTCGCCGAGCGCCGCCAGCACCGGCCGCCCGCTGTCCAGGTACTCGTAGAGCTTGCCCGGCACCGTCGCGTCCATGCGCTCCATCTTCCACAGCACGAGCAGATCGGCGCGCCGTTGCAGCTCCCGCGCCGCGTCGTACGCGAGCGATCCCAGGAACTCCACGATGCCGGGAGTGAGGCCGAGCGCGACCGCGCGGTCGGCGTAGCCGGTCTCGTAGGGTCCGGCGAGCTTCGCGCGCAGCCGCCGGCGCGCCTCCGGACGCCGGGCCAGCAGCTCGTGCAGTGCTTCCAGGAACACGTTCGCTTCGGGCATCTTCGCCAGCGTTCCGGTGAAGACGATCAGGAACTTGCCGTCGCCGGGCTCGGGCGCAGCGTCCGCCACGCCGGCCTCGGGCGCGGCGTCCGCGCCGTGCGGCTCGAAGCCGTTGGGGATGTGCGCGACCCGGCGCGGGCGCGCTTCGGAGCGCGCCTCGAGGTCGCGGGCATGGGCGCGCGTCGCCGTCGTCACGAGATCGGCGGTCCGGAGCACGCGCCGCTCGAGCGCCGCCTGGCGCGCCGCGTGCCACGCGGTCGGAGGCGGGCGATGGTAGAGACCCATCCACGGATCGCGGAAGTCGGCCACCCACGGCAGCGCGAAGCGCTCGCGCAGGCTCGAGGCCGCGAGGTGCACGCTGTCGGGCGGCGACGTCGACAGCATGGCATCGAACCTGCCGCGCCGGAGCAGCCGCGCGCCCGCCGCGCGGCAGCGGCCCGCCCACGTCACGTAGGGATCGGGAATCAGCCAGAAGTCCGACAGGCGCCGGAGCAGCCCGAACGCGCGCTCGGGCCGCCGCCCGCGATCGCGCCGCCGCAGCTTGAGCCACGCCCACAGCGGACTGCCGCCCGGAACGCGCACCACCTCCGTGCGCGGGGAGACGCGCGCGCGCAAGCGCTCGTCCGTGATCCAGTAGTCGGATTCGCCGGCGCACACCACGCTGCAATCCCAGCCGTGGTCGGGGAGGTGTCGCGTGAAGCCCAGCACGCGGTGCACGCCGCCGCCGCCGTGCGGCGGGAAGAAGTAGCACAGCACGAGCAGCCGCCTCACGCGCTGCTCCCGGCCGCCGCGAGCGCCTGGAACAGCGCTTCGATGCGGCGCATGTTGGCGCCCCACCGGGCGCGCTCCTCCACCACGCGCCGGTTGCGCGCGCGGGCCGCCGCCGCCCACTCTGGGTCCGCGAGCGCACGCTCGATGGCGCGCGCCGCTCCCGCCGCATCGCCGGGCGCGAACAGCCGCGCCCCGTCGCCGTCGCTCACCCACTCGCGGTTGCCGGGAATGTCGCTCACGACCGGGATCGCCCCGGCGGCCATGGCCTCGAGCAGCGTGACCGAGGTCGAGTCGGAGCGCGACGCAGACAAGTACACGTCGGCGCGCCCCAGCCACGCCGCGAGCTCGGGCGGCACCAGCATCCCCACGAAGCTCACGCGGCCGGCGGGCAGCCACGCGCGCGCCAGCCGCTCGTGGGCGGCGCGCAGCCTGCCGTCTCCGGCCAGCACCAGCCGCGCCTGCGGATGGCGGTCCAGCACCGGGCGCGCGCCCGCGAGCAGCGCCGGGATGTCGTACACCTGCTCGTGCATGCGCGCGCTGAACAGGAGCCCGGGCTCGCGCGGCGGCAGGCGCTCGAACCGCTCGAGCTCCACCCCCCATGGGATCGCGTGTGTGCGCGACGGATCCGCCCCCAGCGCCCGCGCCGCCGCGGCCAGGTTGCCGCTGTCCGCGATCACGAGATCGGCGCGCGCGAGCACGAAGCGCGCGCGCGCGCGCTGGAACGCGGCGCCGGGCGGCAGCAGCAAGTCCGAGCCCCACGCGGTGATCGACAGCGGGCGGCGCCCGGACAGCGCCGCCAGCACGCCGTAGTTCGGCACGAAGTGCGCGTCGATGAGATCGGGAGCGAAGCGCTCGAGCGCGCGCCGTAGCGCCGGCGTCGCGATCGGATAGCGCAGGAAGCCTGGCAGCGGCAGCCGCGGCAGCCCGCTCGCGGCAAAGCCGGCCGCCGGCCGCTCCAGCGACCATACCCCAACCGCATGGCCGCGGGCGCGGAAGTACTCGGCCCAGCGCCGGGTGTGGATCACCGCCGCATTGCCCAGCATCGCGATCCTCATCGCCCGTTTCGCCCCGTGCACGCGAGCCCGGCGGCCGGCGCCCGGACCTCTCGCGCGCGGCGTATCCCCCCGTTCACTCCGGCCGGCCGCGCGGCAGCCGGCGCCTGCGCCACGCCTGCAGCCGGGCGACCCAGCGGCCGGGTCCGCGCGCGTGCTCGGGCTCGAGCCACCGCACGGGAAACTGGACCTGCTTCGCACCGAGCGCCTCCTTGAACGCGATCAGCGACGCGCGCCCGGCGCTGCCGCCGAGATTGACGCGGGATCGGCCGTGCGCCGCCGCCCACTCGACCGCCCTCCACAGCAGCAGCGGAAACACGTGGCGGCCGCGCGCCCGCGGGCTGATGCCGCTCCACCACGCGAACAGCTCCCGCGGGTGGTCGAGAAACAGCGTCGCCGCCACCAGCCGGCCCGCGCTGCGCAGCGTGAACAGGTGCGCGAGCGGCGGCATGCTCGCCCGCGCCGGATCGCGCGCCGGCGCACCACCGCCCAGCAGCCGCCGCGACAGCTCGAGCGGCAGCGGCACGAAGCCGCGATAGCCTCGCGCCTGGCGCGCGTGCAGCACGTAGGCCTGATCCAGCGCCTCCGGCTCGTCGGCGAACGCGAACGCGCGCGACTCGTTGCGCAGGTACTGCCGCATGCGGCGACCCAGCCGCTCGCGCGCGGCGTCGATGCCGTCCTCGAGGCGGACGAGCGCGGTCTCGACGCGCGTGGTGTGTCCCGGCACGCGGTCCAGCGCCGCCAGATCCTCCCGCCCGTCCGGACGATACACCGCCCACTCGCCGCCCACCGACCGGGCCTCGCGCAGCAGCGCCCGCAACGCCTCCGCGAACCCGGCGTCGGCGCGCGCCTGGCGACCGGAGACGGCGAGCGGCGCGCCGCCGAGCAGCCACGGCAGCGCGTGGATCCACGCGAAGCCGGCGCGCCGCTCCAGCACGACCCCCATGCCCCCGATCAGGACGCCGTCCGACTCCACCGCCAGGAACCGCACGGCGCCGCCCGGCAGCACCGCGGCCAGCGCGTCCCACAGCTCGGGGCGGTGCGAAGGCGTGGCGCTCGGATCGTCGCGCACGAGCGCGTCCCACCCCGCGGCCGCGCGTTCCAGGACGCGGAACGAATCGCTCACTCTAGTGTTCCGTACCGGAAGTCATGTCTACGCCTCGGCGGCCCTCGCGGCCCATGGCGGCGTTGCTCCTCCTCGACGTATCTTCTGGATACGACTTCGTCGTTGCGCGTTGCCCTGGGCCGCGATTGCTCACCGAGGACGTACACATGACTTCCGGTACGGAACACCTAGTGCGGCGGCGCCGGTCCGCCCATCACCGGAGCAGGGCGATGCGCACCACCGCGGAGCGGCCGCCCGCGTGCACCCTGAGGAAGTAGATCCCCGGCTGCACCCGCCGCCCGTCGCGGTCGAGCCCGTCCCAGATGCCCGCGCCGTTCGCCGCGCCGGAGAACTCGTGCACCATGCGGCCGTTCAGGTCGTAGATGGTCCCGCGGTAGCCGGAGGTGTTGCCGAGGATGCGCAGGTCGATGCCGAGCGCCGTGAGCCGCGCGGGGTTGGGATACACGCGCGCCGCGAGCCGCGACACGACCGGGGGCGGCGGTACCACATAGTTCGGGTCGTAGCGGTTGAGTCCCGCGGAGGTCCCGATCCACAGCACCCCGGTCGCGGGATCGGTGCGGATCGCACGCACGTCGTCGCTCGCGAGCGGCGAGTTGGCGGTGGTGAAGTCCTGGAGCACGGAGCCGTCCCGGCGATACACGCGGATGCCGTTGTTCGTCCCCGCCCAGATCGTGCCGTCGGTCGCGGCCTCGAGCGGATGCCCGGCGTTGTCCGAGGGCCCGGCGGGCACCGGGAACGAACCCCTGAACCCGGCGCCCTCGGTCCCGTACGCGCGGATGTCGTTCGTGGTCTGGGCCCACACCGTGCCGCCGACCGCGACCAGGCCGCGCACGTCCAGGGGTCGATCGTCGCCGGTTTCGCTTTGGAGCTGGCCGTGATCGTCCACGTAGAGGCGCTGGATGCCCTTGCCGGTCGTGCCCACCCACACCACGCCCGTCTTGTCGGTCGTGAGTGCCAGGATGCGCCCGGTCTTGACCGCGCTGTTCGAGGGGCTGAAGTTCGCGACGAACACGCCGCTCGAGTCGTAGTAGTCGATCCCGATCGGGGTGAAATCGGGAGTCTCGCGCTCGGGGCTGTCCATGCCGAACCAGTGGCCGCCCGCCGAATCGAGCGTCGCGCTGATCGCGAACGTGTGGCGCGCGCGGGCGAGCCCGCCGGGCCAGCTCGTCAGGTGCGTGAACTGCGGAGGATCGGCGGCGTCGTCCACGAGCTCGATCGCGCCGGTGGCGTCCGGGTGCGCCGTCTCTCCCCAGGCGCCGATCCACTTGGTGCCCCGCCTGTCGACGAGCAGCGCGAACGTGAACGCGCCGTTCAGGAACGTGGTGTCGGTGTCGCACGACTGGCAGGGGCCCGGCGGCCAGTTCTTCCACGCCGCGCCGTCGAAGCGCCCGACGCCCTCGTCGTACGTGTTCACGTAGAGCCGGGCGCCCTGGAGCGCGAGGTTCACGATGTTGTTGCCGGGAGGCTGCACCGGCCGGTACGTCGTCCACGGCCCGCCCGCATCCCCCTGCTCGTAGAAGCCGTCGCTGTTCGCGGCGTAGATGCGCCCGTCGGGCGCGATCGCCGGGCGCACCCAGCGCTGCACGGCCAGGCGCGAGGCCGGCGCGCCCGGAATCTGGTCGTAGCTCGACCCGTTCCAGCGGAACATGCCGCTCGACGTCATCACCAGGATCGTGCCGCGGTCGGCGTCGATCGTGCGGACGTTCGTGAGCCCGGGCGGGCTCACCCACGTGCTGCCGCTCAGCCGATACGGGACCTTCCACGTGGTGTCGCTGGAGTAGGCGAACAGGTCGCGGCCGTCGCTCACCAGCCGCTCGACGTTGCGGTTCGGCAGTCCGTCGTTGACCGCTTCCCACACGGCGAGGCTCTGGCTCTGGAGCGCGAGGTAGACGCCGCTCCCCGTGGCCACGAACAGCGCGTCCCCCGCCACGACGACGCCCCTGACGTCGTTGCTCCCGAACGGCGACGGATTCACGCCGTCGGGGAGCGTCCCCAGGACCTCGCTCCCGTCCCACAGCGTGAGGCCGGCGGGCGTGCCGATCCACAGCGTGTCGCCCTCCGGCGTCACCACGTTCACGGTGTCGGACGGCAAGCCGTCGAACTCGTTGAGCAGGTTCCAGCGCGTGCGGTCTGCCGACAGGTAGCTGAGCCCCGCGCCCTGGGTGCCGACCCACAGCCGGCCCGAGCGGTCCTGGGCGAGCGCGGTCAGATGGTTGCTGGCGAGCCCACCCGGCTCGCGCACCACGGTCTCGAGCGTCCCGGCGGCGCGATCGAAGCGAACCAGGCTTCCTTCCAGCGACGCGCACCACACCGACGAGGAGTCGGCGAGCAGGTCGGTGTAGGTGTAGGCGCGCAGGAACGTGGCCCACGCCCCGTTGGACCCGGCGTGGGCCACGCCGGGGGAAAGCGCCCCGGGGGCGAGCGGCAGCGCGGACAGCAGCAGAACGAGCGGCAGGCGGGTGCGATGCATACCCGTGAAGTACCCCGGAACCGGCCGGCGTGCTCCCCGCCGCGGCGGGCGGGACCGCGGCGCGCGCGCGCCGGTCACTCGATCCGGCCGAACAAGTCGTTGAAGCGCAGTCGCCACACCATCCAGGCCGCCTCCCACACGATCTTGCGGTTCATCTTGGACACTCCCGCGCGGCGGTCGACGAACACGATCGGGATCTCCACGATCCGGAATCCCTTGCGCCAGCACTTGAACGACATCTCGATCTGGAACGAGTAGCCGTCGGATCTTACCTTGTCCAGCCGGATCGCTTCGAGCGCCCTCCGGCGGAAGCACTTGTACCCTCCGGTCGCGTCGTTCACGGGCAGCCCGGTGACGAGCCGCGTGTAGCGGTTCGCGAGGTACGACAGGATGAGCCGCTGGATCGGCCAGTTCACCACCGTGACGCCGTTCAGGTAACGCGATCCCAGCACGAGGTCGGCGTGCTCCGCGTGCTTGAGGAACTCGCCGATGCTGTCGGGATCGTGCGAGAAGTCGGCGTCCATCTCGAAGATGAACTCGGCCCCCCGCTCGAGCGCGAAGCGGAAGCCGTCGCGATAGGCGGAGCCGAGCCCGAGCTTGGCGCCGCGCTCCATCAGGTGGATGCGCGGCGACGTCGCCATCAGGTCGCGCACGACCGCGGCGGTGCCGTCGGGAGATCCGTCGTCGACGACGAGCACGTGCAGGTCGTAGGGCAGCGCGAGCAGGCGCGCGAGCAGCGGCTCGACGTTGTCGCGTTCGTTGTAGGTGGGGACGATGACGAGCTTTTCCACGTGGGACCCGCCGCCCGTCGAGCTCACGCCCCGGCGCCGGCGGGCGCTATGGGCTTCGCCGCGCCGGGAGCGGCCGCCCGCGGTTCGCGGCGCCGGCCGGTCGCGACCCCGGCGGCGAGCAGCGCCAGCGCCACGAGCAGGCTCCCGATCGACAGCAGCAGTCCATCGCGCACCGCCCGCGACGCGAACCTGAACTCGACGCGATGCTTGCCGGCCGGGATCGGCACCGCTCGCAGCAGATAGTCGGCGCGGTAGATCGGCGCGGGCCGGCCGTCGACGCGCGCCGTCCAGTCCGGGTACCAGGCGTCGGCGAGCCGGAGCAGCGCGGGACCCGGCGTGTCGACGTCGACGACGACGTCGTTCAGCCGGTAGCGGCTGACCACCGCCGCTCCGCCCTCCACCGGACCCAGCGCGAGCTTGGGATCGTGATCGAGGAACGTGACGCGCTGGCTGTCGCTGGTGCCGCTCTTGACCGAGTCCAGGATCGCCTTCGCCGGCTGCACCACGCGGTAGGCGGCGACCAGCGTGGCGCGCGGCAGCGCCACGAGGTTCTCGTAGATGTTGGCCGAGCCCTGGTGGACGAGCTTCAGGAACGGCGGCGTGGGTTCGAGCTTCTGGTGCGACACGATGTAGCGCACGTTGAGCAGCCGCCACCAGTTGGGATCGACGACCAGGTCGCGGTTGTCGTGCTCGATGAAGTCCTGGATCAAGCGCGGCTTCGCCGCGTGGTAGCCGCCCAGCGACGCGATGCCGAATCCGGTGAAGCGGTTGTCCTGGAACTCGTCGAGCGGCATGATGCGGAACGTTCCCGAGGGACCGGCGCCCGTGAGGAAGTCGGTGACGTCGTCGCGACCCAGCTCCAGGTTGCGCTGCACCGGGTCGCCGATCACGGGTTGCATCAGCTTCCCGCTCACCGGCCATTGCTCGAGCATCAGCAGCGCCAGCGCCAGGAGCGTCGCGAGCGCCGGCGTGAGCCGGGCGCGCAGCGCGAGCCACGCAGCGCCGGCCGCGAGCAGGCCCAGCGCGCACGCGCGCCCCAGGTCGCCGGTACCGCCGCGGAACGCCTCGGCTGCGAGCTCGGGCGAGTACTCGAAGCCCGCGGCGGTGCGGTGCCGGATCGCGGCATGGATGTAGGCGCTGCGCCACAGCTCCTGGCCGAAGACCCCGGCGACCAGCAGCAGGCCAAGCGCGATCCCGGTCCCGGTCAGGAGCTTCGCGAGCCGGTCGCGGCGCTCGGGCTTGGCGCCCGCGGCGTCGAGCACGGCGCTCCATCCCCAGGCCAGCCCCAGCGCCGCCGCGAGCTGGAACAGGAGCACGATCATCACCGGGATGCGGAACTTGTTGAACAGCGGCAGGTACCGGTACAGGAAGTTGTACAGCGCGAAGTTCTTGCCGAACGACACGAGCAGCGCGAATCCCCCGAGCCCGAGCGCGAACACCCGGAGCCAGCCGGCGGCGAACACGGCGGGCAGCGCGAGCACGATCGTGACCGCGCCCACGAACGCATTGGGATAGTCCGTGAACGGCATGCCGCCCCAGTATGTGGCGCCCCCGAACCCGGCCCAGCCCGGCACGACGATCGTCGGCAGCTCGTAGGGCGCGAGCGACCACGCGGTGGCGTACTCCATGCCCACGCCGCCCTTGGCGTCGCTGCCGCCGCGGATCGAGTACTGCGCGTAGTCGCGCAGCGGCAGGTTGTAGAACCCGGCGATGCCGAACGCGAGCGCCGCCGCCACGCCCACGAGCGCGGCGCGCAGGAACCGCGACGGCAATGCGCCGCCGCGGGCGGCCGCGATCAGCTCCGCGAGCGCGTACAGGCCCACCGCCATCCAGGTGTAGAAGCACACCTGCACGTGCCCGCGCAGGAGCTGGAACCCGCCCGCGAGCGCGAGCCATCCGAGGTCGGACAGCCTGCCGGCCCGCATCCAGCGCGAGGCGAGCCACACCATCAGCGGCAGGTACATCGAGTCGACGAGCTGGCTGCCGTGGCCGTGCGAGCCGACCGCGATCAGGTTCGGCGCGAACACGAACGTCGCGGCGCCGAGCAGCGCGCCCTCGGGGCGCGCGCCCCATTCGCGCGCCAGCAGGTAGAGGAACACGCCGCCGAGGAAGTAGTAGATCAGCATCCAGGTGAGGTCGGGCAGGAACGGCAGCAGCTTCTGCACCACCGCCACCGGCCAGTCGGGCGGATAGATGAGGGGGTTGTAGGTGCCGCTCGCGAACGACGGCATGCCGAGGAACACGTACGGGTTCCACAGCGGATAGACGTGATCGTGGTAGAGCGCCTGTTCGCCGATCCGCACGAACCCGGCGGGCTGTGTCGTGTCGGGCGACACGAACGTCTTCCCGCCGACCACGACCTCGTGGAAGAACAGCACCACGAGCAGCGCGAGGATCGCGACCACCCAGCGGAGGCCGAGCGCGGGCGTCGCGGGTACAGCGGCCTGCGACCTGCGGGCGGGCTTCGCGGTCTTGCGCTCGGGCATGAGGGCGCTCCGGGTGGAAGCTCGCGCGGGGCGGCCCTAGGCGGCCACCCGCTCCTCCATGACCTGCACCATGCGCGCGGCGAGCGCGGACCAGTCGTGCGGCCGCGCGAGCGCGCGGCAGGCTTCCCGATCGCGCGCGCCGTCCAGCAGTTCCCCCACGGCGCACGCCGCGGAACCCGCATCGGTCGCGTAGCGCAGCGCCGCCGCCACCGGCTCGAGATCGAGGATCGGCGTGCTCACGACCGGCACGCCCGCGGCCAGGTACTGGTACACCTTGTTGGGATTGATGCCCTGCACGTGAGGATCGGAAGCGCGGAACGGGATCACGCCGACATCGAGCGCCTGCATGTAGGCCGGCACCTGCTCGTAGGGCTTCGCCCCCAGCACCCGCACGCCGTCGCGTGCCGCGAGCTCAAGGACCGCGCGCTCGGTCGCCGGGGTGCCGGGCCCGACCACGACCAGAGTCCCGCCGCGCCGGTTCACGCGCAGCGCCTCCAGCGTCTCGAAGTCCAGGAAGTGCGACACGAGCCCGACGTAGCCGATGAGCGGGCGGGGCAGATCGCGCAGATCGTCCGGCACCTCCTGCGCGGCCGCGAACCGCTCCCACTCCACGCCGTTCCCGATCACGACCAGCGGCCGCGCGGTCTCGCGGCTCAGCTGGCGGCGGTAGTACTCGGAGACCACGAAGAACGTGTCGACTTGGTTGCGGGTG
>Ga0066710_100001858_pt1 | contig 16352 bp, 20 predicted proteins | sample GraSoiAngelo_159_FD_79666 | JGI IMG/M metagenome (GOLD analysis project Ga0066710, IMG submission 79666) | Grasslands soil microbial communities from the Angelo Coastal Reserve, California, USA - 14_1009_16_40cm | ecosystem: Environmental > Terrestrial > Soil > Grasslands | place: USA... | reverse complement strand
GCGCCGCCGCGTTCCCGGTCGACGATGACGAGGCGAAATCCATGGTGCGCGATGCCAGCTTCTTCGAGTTGAGCTGGGCAGTCGTTCCTGAAACCAACCTGGTGATGCTCGACGAGCAGTACCGGATGGCGGCGCCCATCGGGAGCTATGTCTCGGTCGCCTCCTACGACGGCCGGCTGCGCAACTCGCCCGAGATGGCGGCGCTGCGCTCGCCGCTGCCCTGGCCGTTCAATCGCAACCTCACCTGGCTCACGATCCGCGGCCGGGAAAAGAAGGGCGGCTCGGGGAGCATCTCGAACCGCGCCGAGATCGAGGCGGTGGGCCGGGTGGTGCGCCACCTGCAGCGGCTCGGGCTCGAGCAGCTTCGGGTGGCCGTGATCGCCATGTACCAGGACCAGGTCACCCAACTGCGCCGGGAATTGCGCATGGTCGCGCTCCCGGGACTGGCCGTCGATACCGTCGATGCCTTCGAGGGCGAGGAGGCCGACGTCGTGATCCTCAGCCTGGTGCGGAGCAACGAGGCGGAGCGGATCGGCTTCCTGAAGAAGGCGCAGCGGTTGAACGTCGCGATCTCCCGGGCAAAGCAACTGCTGGTGGTAGTCGGCGACATCGAGACGATGACCGGCCGCGAAGGACAGGATCTCTACCGGCCGCTGCTCGAGCACATCGAGCGAGAAGGCCGGGTCGCCGGGATCGGCGCGCTGCACGCCATGGATGCGGCGGTCGGCGGGCGGCGGCGCGGCGATCGCCGCCGGCAACGACCGGCGGGCGCACCGCTGGGTCGACCGCGCCGGCGGCGGCGCGGGTTTGGCCCGCGACCGGTCGTGGCGGGCACACCGGGCACTCCGGTCGCGAGCAACGGCGCTGAGTCGCCGGAGGTGGTGGCTCCAACCGAAAACGGAGCGGCTCCGCCGCGGAAATTCCGGCGCCGGCGCGGTCGGCGGCGCGGAAACTTCCCGGCGACAAACGGCGCGGCCCAGGGTGGCGCGAGCGCCGACGGCGGGACGGCGGCAGCGGCGGCGTCCGCTCCCGAACCCCTGCCGACGGCCCAGCCGGTCGAGCGCGGCAGCTGACCGACACGCAAACCTATCTCGACCTGGTCGACTGGCGACGGCGGGTCGGCGACCTCTATCGACTGACCGGTCCGGATGCGCTCCACCGGTTCCGGCAGGGTCGCGACGAGTTGTTTCGAACGCACCCGCAATCGCCGCTATCGGTGGAAGCGCGGCCGAGCTTTCGGGGTCTTCGCTACTTCGAGCCGGAGCGGGACCTCAAATTGCGTTGTCGACTCGAGGCGATGGAGGCCGGTGACCCGATCGAGATCGACACCGGCGGCGAGGACGGGGTGATCACCTATCGGAGGGCAGGCCGGCTGCGATTTCGGATTGCCGGCGAGGGGTGCCAGCTCACGGTCTTCAGCCTGGTGGGTTACGGCGGCGGGTTGTTCCTCCCCTTCCGCGACGGCACCTCGGGGAAGGAGACGTATGGTGGCGGCCGCTACCTCTTCGACACCGTGAAGCACACCGATGGCCTCGCGCTCGAAATCCGGGCGGGGTCGCCCGAGGTCGGGATCGACTTCAACTTCGCCTACAACCCCTCGTGCGCATATGACGCGCGCTGGGCGTGTCCACTGGCGCCGCGCGAGAACTGGTTACCGGTCCCGATCCGCGCCGGGGAGCAAAGCTTTGTGGAGGAGCCGTCGGCATGAGTAAGACCGCGCTGATCACTGGTGCCTCTGGCGGCATCGGCTACGAGCTGGCGCTGCTGTTTGCACGCGACCAGTACGACTGCGTGCTGGTAGCCCGCAGCCGCGACAAACTGGACGAGCTCGCCGCCCGACTGGAGAGCGAGTTTCGGGTCAAGACGCTGGTGCTGGCCAAGGATTTGTCGAACCCATCCACGGTCGATGAGATCTACGAAGAGGTCACGGCCGCATCGCTGAAGGTCGATGCGCTCGTCAATAACGCGGGCTTCCCGGTGTACGGTCGCTTCGTGGAGACCGACTTGCAGGCGGAGCTCGAGATGCTGCAGGTCAACGTGGTGGCGCTGACCGCGCTCACCAAGCTCTTCCTCAGAGGCATGGTCGAACGTGGGGCGGGGCACGTCCTCAACCTGGCCTCGACCGCCGCCTTCGTGCCCGGACCGTTGATGGCGGTCTACTACGCGAGCAAGGCCTATGTCCTGTCATTCTCCGAGGCCCTGGCCAACGAGTTGAAGGGCACCGGCGTAGCGGTCACGGCGTTGGCCCCCGGGCCGACGCGGTAGGGATTCCAGAAGCGAGGCAAGCTGGAGGATGCCCGACTCGTCAGGGGGTCGCTGGCTGACGCCGCCTCGGTCGCGCTGGCCGGGTATCGCGGACTGATGGCGGGGAAATCGATCGTCATTCCTGGCCTGGGCAACCGACTCCTGCCGGTTGTGGTGCGGCTGTCGCCGCGGCGAGTCATCACGCGAGTATCGCGACGACTGCTCGAGCAGAGCCCCCACTGATCGCTTCAGTCGACGCGGCTGAAGCTCGCCACGAGGTGACGGGCGAGGGGAACGCCTTCCAACGCCATCTTCAGCTCGTACCGCAGGGTATCGCCGTCGAGCCAGAGTGATCGGCTGATCGAGGTGACCGGCTTTGCCGTCGGCGTGCGGGCGACGCTGGTGCATTCGACATCGATCCGGTGGCCGTCGACCCGGCCGAGGGAAATCTCCGCGTAGCCGATCGGCTGCGCGATCACGAACTCGACGCGACCGTCGCCCACCAGCCGCAGGTAGCCGGCTTCGCGGTGCATCGGCTGGCCGGTCTCGATCGCCTCGGTGCGCTGGGCATAGATCAGAAACGGCTTGCCATTGTGCGAGAAGCGGATCTCCTCCCGGTAGCGGAAGGGCCGGATGGTTGGATACTGGCCTTCACCCTCGCCGCGCCAGGTGCCAAGGAGGAACTCGGCCGGCTTGAGCGCGGGATTGATGTCGGTCGCGATCATGCGCCCATCTTAGGAGGCAATTGCCCTCGGCAGGACTCGAACCTGCGACGCCCTCCTTAGGACGGAGGCGCTCTGATCCCCTGAGCTACGAGGGCCTGAGGCCGCGGCGCGCAAAAGAGAGGGTATCATTGGCAATTGCTGATCGGGGCGTAGCTCAGCCAGGTTAGAGTGCACGGTTCGGGACCGTGAGGTCGGTGGTTCAAATCCACTCGCCCCGACTCCTTTCCGAATACGAATTCCGGCTGCTCTTCCCTGCCTAACGATCGAGCAGGATATGACGGCTCATGTGGGTTCAGTCAGGTAGGAGGGGCTCAGACATGACTGGCCGACCAATCTTCTCCATGCTGATCTTCGTCGGCATCATCGTGGCGGCGATGTGGTTCTTCGTCCTGCCGGCGCTGACCACCTTCAGGCCGGCACTGCCCTGATCAGGCGATCGTCAGCAGGGCGATCCCCCCTACGATAGCGACGGCGCCGGCTATCCGGATCCAGGCGCCGCGCCGCTCCCCCAGCCGCCAGATTCCCCAGGCCGTGACCAGCACGATCGCCGATTCGCGAAGCGGGGCCACGATGGCCAGCGGCGCGATGCTCAGCGCGAACAGGATCATGAAGTAGGCAGCCGTCATCAAGACTCCGACCGCCAGTGACGTGCCCAGCTCGTCGGTCAACCGTCGTTCCGTCACGCGGCGGGTCCGCGTAAAGACCAGGAGGAAGATCGCCGCGAACAACCAGAGCAGCCACCCGTACAGCCAGGGCGGCCCCAACCGGACACCGACCCGGTCGAGCGAGGTGTACGCGGCGATCAGAATGCCCGTCATCACGGCGGGCCCGAGTGCCGCCCCGGCGCTGGTAGGCCGCCGCACAGCCCAGATGCCGCCCAGCAATAAGAGGATGCCGGCGACGGCAACCAGGTGAAGCCGCTCACCGAGAATCACCACCCCCACGGCCACCGCCAGCAGCGGCGCGGTCCCGCGGGCGATCGGATAGACCACGGACAGCTCGCCGCGCCGGTAGGCGGTTGACAGCGTGATGAAGTAGGTCAGTTCGAGCATGGCCGATCCGAGGGCAAGCAACCAGCCTGCGAACGGCAAGCCCGGGCGCCCCTGGATCAGCCACAGGGTCGCGACCGGCGGAAGCGAGACAACGGTGCCGAGCGTCATCGCCCTTGCTGCCAGGGACAGCGGGTTTTCCGACGCTTTCATCAGTGCGTTCCAGGCGGCGTGGCAGACGGCCGCCACAAGGACCAGGGGAAATACGGCCAGCGGCACCACCGGAGTGTAGCCACCACGGAGGGCGCCGGCGGAGCGAACGCCATGGTGATACCCTTGATGTCAGGTATGGCGCAAAGGATGGCGCGCAAACCAGCGAGAGCGGCGGAAGGGACACGGAGGGCGCCGCGGGCGATCTGGAGGGGCACGATCTCGTTCGGGATGGTCAGCATCCCGGTCAGCCTCCATACCGCGACCGAATCGCACGATGTGCGGTTCCACCTGCTCCACAAAAAGGACGGCGTGCGTCTGAAGAACGTTCGCTGGTGCCCCAAAGACGAAAAGGCCGTGCCCTGGGAGGAAGTCGTGCGCGGATTCGAGTATGCCAAGGGGCGCTATGTCCCGCTCACCGATGAGGAGCTCGATCACCTTCCCGTGAAGACGGTCCACACCGTCGACATTTCGGACTTCGTCAAGCTCGAAGAGGTCGACCCGATCTACTTCGACAAGGCGTATTACCTCGCCCCGGACGAGGCTGGCATCAAGGCCTTTTCACTGCTGAGGCAGGCGCTCCAGCAGACCGGGCGCGCCGCGGTTGCCAAAGTGGCCATCCGCGACAAGGAGAACCTATGCCTGGTCCGTCCCTACCAGGACGTGTTGTCGATGGAGACAATGTTCTATGCGAACGAGATCCGATCGACCGACGCCATTGCCGCCGAGGGCGCGAAAGTCTCACCGAAAGAATTGCAGATGGCTGTCTCGTTGATCGAAAACCTCAGCGATAGCTTCGACGCCGAGCGGTACGAAGACGCGTACCAGACCGCGCTCAAGCAGGTGATCGACGCTAAAGTCCAAGGCGCACCACTGCCCGAAGCGCCGGCCGAGCCCGGCGAGAAAGTCGTGGACCTGATGGAGGCGCTGCGGGCGAGCGTTGAGGCAACCCGGAAGAAAGGCGGCGCAACGCAACGCAACGCATCAAATGCCGGTCGGCGCACCTCACAGAAGCGGCGGAAGACGGCGTAAGGTTTCCGGTTCAACGCCTGGCCGTCTTGGAGCTTACGGCCAGAACAGGTGGCCGAGGAGCATGCCGATCACAACCGCGACGACATAACTGAAGCGAGGGTAGGCGCGCATCACGGATCGGATGAGGTTGGTCATCGGATCCCGGCCCTTGCCCAGCGCAATCGTTTCGCTGAGCATCACCATGAAGAGGACGCCGACAAAGATCGTGACCAGCAGAGACAGAATCGCGCCGGGATTAAGCTGCAGGGTTTCGATTCCTCAGCTGACTCAGGCGGCGGGGCGCTGGCGCCAGGCGGCCGGTGGCCGGGCCCCAGAGAAAATGCCCGAGCGTGATTCCCGCCAGGACGGCGATGACGAACGCCCAACCCGGAAACGCGTGCACGGCCTCGCGGAAATAGTCGCTGATCGTCTTGTTACCGGTGAACAGCGCCCAGGTTTCGAAGACCATCAGCAGGAAGATCGCGCCGACGAAGGCCGTCACCAGGAACGAGAACAGGTTTCCCCGATTCAGGATCACCGGCGTGCGCCCTCGACTTCCGCCGGCACGCGCTGGATCGCCGCCACGAACGATTCCGGGGTGAGCACGCCGCGAAAGCGGGACCCGTCCACAACCGCAACCCAGATCGCCTGATGGATCAGCATTTGCGAGAACGCATCGTATAACGTCCGGTCCGCCGAAATCGTGGCATCGAGCGGCTGGGCACGGTCACCGGCGCGCCCGTCGCCGTCGGCCCGGTCCCGATCGAGTTCGGCGACCGGCCGGTCGTCGCGATCGAGGACGATGGCGCGCCGCCAGCGCCCGTCGAGTTGCCGGCGGGCCTCGACGAGAGCGTCATCCAGGTGGACGACGGGCGGCTGCTCCAGCGCCCCCAGGTCGATAGGCGTAACCGACAACCGCTTCAAGCCGCGGTCGGGGCCGAGCAGGTCGATGACGAGATCCGTGGCCGGCCTGGCCAGGATCGCCGCCGGGGTGTCGTACTGGACGAGCTGGCCCAGATTCATGATGGCGATCCGGTCGCCGAGCTTGATCGCCTCGTCGATGTCATGGGTGACGAAGATCACGGTCTTGCGAACCTCACGCTGGATTCGAAGGAACTCATTCTGGAGCCGCTCGCGTGCGATCCGGTCGATGGCGCCGAACGGCTCGTCCATGAGCAGGACAGGTGGGTCGGCGCCGAGCGCGCGGGCCACCCCCACCCGCTGCCGCTGCCCGCCGGACAGCTGGTGCGGGTAGCGCCGCGAGAACTGTCGCGGATCCAGGCCAACGAGCTCGAGCAGCTCGGTGACGCGCTGCCGCGTGCGGCTCTTGTCCCAGCCCAGCAGGCGAGGCACCGTGCCGACGTTGTCGGCGATGTTCATGTGGGGAAAGAGCCCAACGTTTTGAATGACGTAACCCATCCGCAGCCGGAGCGCGATGGGGTCGATATGGGTCACGTCCTGGTCGTCGTGAAAGATCCGGCCGCTGGTGGGCTCGATCAGCCGGTTGATCATCTTCAGGGTCGTGGTCTTGCCACATCCGGAAGGACCGACCAGCATGGTCAGCTGGCCGGTTGGGAACTCGATCGAGAGCTCGCGGACGGCCGCCTGACCGCCCGGGTAGTGCTTGGTCACCCGTTCCAGGCGAATCATTAGAAAGTTCTACTGTAAATTGCGGGCCGTCGAGGCGGCTGATAGCATCGTGCCCATGCTCGCCACCGGGTTTGTGGGAGCCGCCGATGACCCCTGGATCCGGTGGGACTGGGTATCTCGCCATCTGGACGTCATCGGGGCCGCACTCAGCCAGCACATCGAGCTGACCATCATCGCTGTCGGCCTCGGCGTCCTGATCGCCGTCCCACTCGGGTTGCTGGCGTGGCGCGAGCGGCTGCTCCGAGGACCCATCTTCTCGCTGACGGGCATCCTCTACACGATTCCCTCCCTCGCGCTGTTCTCGTTCTTGATTCCCTTTACCGGGCTCACGATTCTCACCGCCGAGATCGGTCTGGTGAGCTACACGCTGCTGATCTTGATTCGCAATATCGTGATCGGCCTGGATTCCGTTCCCGGGGACGTGCGCGAGGCGGCGGTCGGGATGGGGTACCGGCCGCTTAAGCAACTCGCCCAGGTGGACTTTCCGCTTGCCGTCCCGGCCATCATCGCCGGGATCCGGATCGCGACCGTGACCACCATCGGGCTGGTGACGGTGACAGCCCTGATTGGCGAGGGTGGGCTGGGCAGCTTGATCCTCGACGGCCTGATCCGCGATTTCAAGACGCCGCTGGTGATTGGCACGCTGCTCTCGGTCGCGCTGGCGATCGTCGCCGACGTGAGCCTCGCCGGTGTCCAGCGGGTCGTTACCCCCTGGGCGAGGAGTCGAGCCGTCGCATGAACTTCATCGGCCAGGTTGCCCGCTGGTTCCTCGACGGGGCCCACTGGCAGGGCGACGGCGGGATCCCCCACCGGCTGACCGAGCATGTCGCAATGTCGGGCGCCTCGCTGTTGGTGGCAGCCGCGATCGCGCTACCGATTGGGGTCGTCCTGGGCCACTTCGGCCGCGGGGGCAACCTGGCCATCAACATTTCGAACGTCGGCCGGGCCATCCCATCGTTTGCCTTGCTCGTGATCGCCGTTGAGCTGGTCGGCATTGGAGCCGTGCCCGCATTCGTTGCCCTGGTAGCACTGGGGATTCCACCCATCGTCACCAACAGCTATATCGGCATGCGCGAGGTGGATGCCGACGTCCGGGAGGCCGCACGCGGGATGGGCATGCGCAGCCGCATGGTTCTCTGGCGGGTGGAGCTGCCGATTGCTCTGCCGTTCATCATGGCGGGTCTCCGTACGTCGGCCGTCAACATCGTCGCCACCGCGACGCTTGCGGCGTTGGTGGCCTGGGGCGGACTCGGCCGTTTCATCGTCGATGGCCTCGGCCAGCAGAACTATCCGATGCTGTATGCGGGCGCCATCCTCGTAGGCTTGCTCTCGCTGATCGTGGAGTTTTCCCTGGCCGGCTTGCAGCGGCTGGCCACCCCTGCGGGCCTGCGGACATCCAAAATCATCCGTGATCCGGATTCAAAAACTGCTACGAACCTGGCGGCGGCGTAATTTTCGACTAATTACCTAGGGAGGTGCGAGGCAAATGCGTTTGAAGCGAATCTACGTCCTGGGGGCCAGCATGGTCGCCCTGGCGCTGATCACGACCGCGTGCGGATCCACAGGTGGACCGGCCAGCACGAAGGCGACCATTACGATCGCGTCGTTCAACTTCTCGGAGAGCATTATCCTGGCCCACATCTACGGCGACGCTCTCAAAAACAAGGGCTACACCATCAACTACAAGGACAAGCTCGGTAACCGCGAGATCGTCGAGCCCGCCTTGGAAAGCGGCCAGATCGACCTCTACGCCGGCTACGCGGCGACCGACCTGACATTCGTCGAAGGAAAACAAGGCGTCACGCCGGATGCCGGCACTGATGGCCAAGCCAATGTTCAGAAGCTGAACGCCCATCTCAACTCCAAGGGCATCAAGGCGCTGGACCCCTCGCCGGCAGTCGACCAGAATGCCTTTGCGGTCACGAAGGCCGAGGCCGACCAAAACCATCTGACCAAGCTCTCCGACGTGTCGTCGGTGGCAAGCAATTGGACGCTGGGCGGACCGCCGGAATGTCCGACGCGGCCGTTCTGCCAGCCCGGCCTTGCGCAAACCTACGGGCTGCACTTCAAGGCATTCAAGTCGCTCGACGCCGGCGGCCCGTTGACCTACGCGGCATTTAAGAGCGGCGCCATCAACATTGGCCTGGTGTTCTCCAGCGACGGTGGCATCTCGGCCAACGACCTGGTCGTGCTCGATGACGATAAGCATCTGCAGCAGGCGGACAACATCGTGCCCCTGATCCGGAGTAGCGTTGCCAACACCGAGGTGACGTCGCTGTTGAACAGCGTCGACGCGAAGCTCAACACCAAAGACCTGACCGCGCTCAACAAGAGCGCCGACGTCGACAAGCAGGATCCCACCGATCTTGCCGCTACCTGGGTAAAGAATCACGGCTTCTAGCCGCTGAGCCTCGGAGTCGGGTAGCCTCGCCAGCCGGGCGGGGCTACCCCGGCTCGATTTTCGACGGCATAGAATCGGCCACGTGCCCGAGACCTACCACTTCGTCACGGATTGGCGCTTCAGGTCGCCGGTTCAACGCGTTTGGGACGTCGTCCTGAACATTCAGCGCTACCCTGACTGGTGGAAGAATTTCCGCCGGGTGACGATCACCCGAGGGGACGGACGATCGATCGGCTCCGTCATCGAATGCGAGGTGCGCGGCTCCCTTCCGTACAGCCTCAGGTACGCCCTCGAGGTGGTCGAAGCCGAGGAATACCGGCACATTCTGCTACGGTCGACCGGAGATCTCGTCGGTACGGGTAAGTGGGCATTCACGGAAGTTGAAGCAGTGACCTCCGCCGTCTATTACTGGGACGTCGCCACCACCAACCCGATCCTCAACCTGGTGGCACCCCTGGCGAAAGGCGCGCTGGCGCGGAACCACGAGCGGGTGATGGCGAATGGCTATGCGGCGCTACGCCCCCACGTGGAGGCGCTGACGACTTAGCCGGTCTTCGGGCGCCCGCGGCGGGCCGCCTCGAAGGCGTCGAGCCGCTCCTTGACCATCTTCTCGTAGCCCCGGTCCGACGGATGGTAATAGGTCCGGTCCTTGATGGCGTCTGGCAGGTGCTGCTGCTCCACCTGTGCCTCCTCGTAGTCGTGCGCATACCGGTAGCCCTTGCCGTAGCCAAGCTTGCGCATCAAGGGCGTCGGGGCGTTGCGAAGATGGAGCGGCACGGGGTCGGCTCGCGTCCGTTCGACGTCCTCCTGCACGTTGGTGTAGGCGGCGTACAGCGCATTGCTCTTGGGCGCGGTGGCGAGGTACACCACCGCCTGCGCCAGCGCCAGGTTGGCCTCGGGCATACCGATGAAATGGGCAGCCTGCTGGGCGGCAACTGCCTGGGTGAGCGCCTGCGGGTCGGCCAGCCCGATGTCCTCCGAGGCGAAGCGAATCAGCCGCCGCGCGACGTAGAGCGGGTCTTCGCCAGCCTCCAGCATCCGGCCCAGCCAGTAGAGCGAGGCGTCGGGGTCGCTGTCGCGCAGACTCTTGTGTAGCGCCGAAATGATGTTGTAGTGCTCCTCGCCGGCGCGGTCGTAGAGGAGATTGCGCCGCTGCACGGCCTCTTCCACCAGTGCGGCCGTGACCGGTCGCCGCCCTTGCCTCGGCTTGGCCAGCGCGGCGGCTGCCTCCAGGCCATTCAGCGCCACCCGGGCATCGCCGTTGGCCAGGCGGATCAGCGCTTTCCTCGCTTCCGCGTCCAGATCGACATGCCGCGCCCCGAGCCCGCGTTCTGGATTGGTCGCGGCCCGATCGATGATCTCGCCGACCTGCACGTCGTCCAGGGCGCCAAGGACGAATACCCGGGTCCGCGACAGCAGCGCGGCGTTCACCTCGAACGATGGGTTTTCCGTAGTCGCGCCGATCAGGGTGATGACCCCCTCCTCCACGAAGGGCAGCACGGCATCCTGCTGACCCTTGTTGAAGCGATGGATCTCGTCGATGAACAGAATGGTTCGCTTCCCCGACTGTGCTCGACGCAGTCGCGCCTCCTCGATATTTCGCCGCAGGTCCGCCACTCCGGCGCTGACCGCGCTCAGCGGGACAAAGTGCGACGAGGTGACGCGGGCAATCAGCCGGGCCAGCGTCGTTTTGCCGCTGCCGGGCGGACCCCAGAGGATCATCGACCCGACGCGATCTTCCTCGATGGCGCGACGCAGCTCGTGCTCGGGTCCAACCAGATGCTCCTGACCGACGAACTCATCCAAACTGCGCGGACGCATCCGCGCCGCGAGCGGCTGGTCGCGCGCAACCGCCGCATCCTCCGGGGCTGGAAACAGCGTCTCCTGCGCCATCACCTGACTATAGGGACTCGCCGATCGAATCCCTCGAGGCGCTGCCGGGGATGCCGGCCGGCGGGCCGCTCTCAGAGGAAAGGCGCACCCGGCCGAAGAGCAAGAGAAACGTCAGGCCGGCAAGCAGGTAGAAGACGGCACTCACCGAGAAGGCCAGCTGGTAGCCACCGCGCACCTGGAGAAAGCCGCTGACCAGGGGGCCGATCCCACCAGCCCGATGCCCACAACCACCGTCTGCGCGGTCGCCAGTCGCGCCCGCTGAGCAGGCTCCACATATTCCATGCCGAAGACCTGGCCAAGCGGCGCCTGGAGGTTGAGCGCGATCTGCCGCACGTAGAGGATCAGCACCGCAATCGGCAGAACCGTCAGGAACGCGAGGGCGAGAACCAGCGGCGAGCCCGCGACTTGAAGCAGGCCGATGGTGCGGGCCACGCCGAGCCGACGCGAGATTCTGGGCGCCCCCAGCGTGGTCAACGCGGTCGCCGCCGCCCCGACGGCGAAAATGGCGCCAATGGGTCCGGGAGTCAGGCCAAAACGCTGTAACAGATAGAGCTGGATGAAGTTCAGGTACATGCCCGCGCCGATCCCGAGGATCAGGCCAGGCAGCAGGAAGCGCGCGAAGCGGACCGTGTCCACTCTCAACAGATCGCGAACCGGAAATACTCTGGTGGGCTTCAGCCCGGCCGCGCCGGCCAGGCGCACCAGAAACGGCATGCTGGCGACCGTCAGGAGCGTCATCGCCACGAAGGCCGATCGAATCGAGCCAGCCGAGGCACTTGACGAGTGCGCCACTCGCGCCGCGGCTTCGGGAATCGCTCCACCCAGCAGATCGCCAAGCAGCGTGGCGATCCACGCCAGCGACTGGTTGACCGCAAAGAGGGCGACCCGCTCCGCCTCCCGGGTGACCTGGGCCAGCACCGGTGCCCCGAGTACCTCCAGGATGGTCAGTGCCAGGGCGAAGCTGCCGGCTGCCAGCACGGCGAGGAGGCGCACGCCCGCAAGGGCCAGGATCAGCGAGGCTACTACGGCCAGCGCCCCGCTGCCGATCAGGAACACGCGATAGCCGATCCGGTCCGCCAGGGCCGCAAAGGGTAGGCCGACGCCAAGCAACGCGAGTGCGGGGAGCGAATTGAAGATGCCGATGACCGCATTGGAAAAACCGAGCGCGCTCATGTAGAGGTTGAAAACGAGGTTGAAGATGCCGGAGGCGATCGAGATCAGCAGGGAGAAGGCGAGGAACTGTCGAGCAGCGGGACTGAGCGATGCAAAGCCAGACAGCGCTCGGCGGAAGGGTGCTCGGGCTCGCATCAGCCGAGCCGTCTAGGTCCCGGCCGCCTTCCTCGGGGGACCTGTCGACGTTGGCTCGGTCGGCGACTGGATCGCCTGATAGATCTGGCGCCCAACGGAGGCCTGGACCACCAGCGGGTCGTTGCGGCGGTAGTCGAGCCAGTAACGGACTTCAAGCGTTAGCCCACCATCGAGACTCGGTTGCAGGCTGACGTGCGGCGGCGGGTCTTTGACGATATCGGGTCGGCTTTTGAGCTGCTCCTCCAGTCGTTCGGCCAGGCCATCCAGCGCGGCGCCCGCCGGCACTTTGGCCGTCAGCGTAAACAGCCGCGTCGGATACCTGGTGCGGTTGATGATCGTCCCGGTGTAGACGAGCGAGTTGGGTGTGATCACCTGCTCGCCGTCGCTCGTTCGCAGCGTTGTCGCCCGCATCTCGATGTTTTCGACGATGCCGGTGTGGTTGTCCACGGTGATCTCATCACCGAGGCGAAACGGCCGCTCCAGCAACATGAAGATGCCGGCGATGAAGTTCTTCAGGATGTCCTGAAAAGCCAGGCTGAAGGCCAGCGCCAGGAAACCGAAGCCGCCGAACACCAGCGCCGGACTACCGAAGAGCACGGTGAAGCCGGCGATGAAGCCGATGAGGAGGCCGGCGAGGAATGTGATGCGGCTGACGAGCAGGATGACCTGCGGATCGGCCTTGACCCTGACGAGCTCCTTACGCGCCAGCGACCGAGTCAGCCGGGCCGCGAAGTAGAAGACGATGACGATGAGAACGGCGACGGCGAACTTCAGCAGGTCATCGCGAGTGGGCAGGTAGCTCTGCCCGAGGAGATGATCAACATCTGGCGTAGCCGCCGGGGTTGCGGCCAATCGAACGACGCCTAATACGACCGTCAGCATGGCGCCCATTGTAGGGGCGCTCTGGCTTTAGCTCTCGGGCGGCGCTTCGCCCTCGGTGCCACCCTCGGCGGGCGCCTCGGTCTCGCCAACCGTCGGCACCTCGACTGTCGCCGGCGCCGGTGCCGCCTCCTCCACCTCTTCGCGGTGGGCAGCGACCTTGACGATCAGGTCATCGGGCTCGTCGAGGATCTCGCAGCCGGCCGGTGTCTTCAAGTCCTTCACCCGAATCTCATCGTCGATTTCCTTGAGAGCGGAAACGTCGACCGTGATCACCGGCGGCAGGTCGGTCGGGAGGCACTCGACTTTCAGGACGTGCAGGCCGCGCTGCAGGTCGGCTTCACCCTTGGAGACCAGCTCGACCTCGCCCTCGATCTCGATCGGCACTTCGGACTCGATCTTCTCGGTGAGGTTGACCTGGTAGAAGTCGACGTGGAGCAGGTCGCCATCGCGCGGGCTGCGTTGCACCTCGCGGACCAGCGCCTTGCGGACCGGCTCATCGGCGACCTGGAGGTCCACGAGCTGGTTGCGCCCCACCTTCTGGAAGGCTTTGACGAACTCGCGCCCGTCCACCATGACGGTCACGGCATCGACGTTGTGGCCGTAGATCACGCCGGGCAGCCTGCCCTGCCGGCGGAGCGCCTGGAGGTGCCGGCCGCGGTCGGCGCGAAGCTCGAGTTTTAACGTTACGGGGGCGGCGGTAGCCAGGGCGTTTCTCCTTCAGCCCGAATTGGGCGGCGCCCATCTTAACACAGCGTTTGCCGCCTCCTGAACGGCCCTTCACCGGAACTTTTGCGCCGTTTGGCCGTTACCCCATGTGCAAGATGCCCGTAAAATGCGGTGACAACGGTGCTGGCAGGTACTCTTAGATTCCTTCGTCGCAACGCCACCAGGATCGTGGTGGTGCTTGGGACCTTCGTCCTGGTCGCCGGATTCATCTTCGGGCAGCAGATGCGCGAAGCGTTCGCGGAGCAGGACTTCCAGGCGGCGCGAAGCCAGGTGCTGGCAGCGCAGGCGCACGCCAGTGACCTGGGGCTTACTGCGGCGGAGTATTCCGATCTCCAACGCCAGGAACTGACGACCGCCAGCGAAGCCCCGCCACCGGCCTCGGCCCCCTTCAATGAGTCGCGGATCTCGTTTTTCAACCGGGCCGCCGGCCAGGAGACCCAGATCAAAGAGCAGCTGGACCTCCGGGTCCAGAAGCTGATGGCGCAGACGCACGACACCGCCCGGTCGGAGGTCGCCCAACTCACGGCCAACCTGCAGAAAGCAAAACAGATCGGTGTCGACGACCAGCTCCTGGTCGAATTCGCCGGACTGCCGAACAAGGCCCAGATCGAGATCGATGTCGCGACCACGGTGAGCGGCTATCGGGCGGTCAGCACCGAGCTCAAGGCGCCGTTCTCGAAGCTCTCGCTGCTGGTAGCGGACCAGGAAACCACCAACAAGCTGATCGGGCAGTACGCCGCGCAGGCCGCCGCCCAGGACCACGGGGACGCCGGGGTGGCGCGAGCCGGCGCCAGTGCCGCTCTATCCCGGGTCCAGGCGGACATGTCGACCGCCCGCATCTTCCAGATGGACGTCTCCATCGTCGACGCCCATGTGCAGAAGCTGGCGGCACAGCTCGGTCGGGTGACGGCCACGACCGATCTCGAGCAGGTCAACGGCGGCCTCGCGGTCCAGGACAAGGTGCTCCAGGATGCGATGGCGCAAAACCTGCCGGAGAAGGCGCTCACGATCTCCCTCAAGGAGCAGGTGATCCGGGCCTACTCGCACGGTCAGCAGGTGTTCTGGAGCTACGTCACGACCGGGCGGCCCGGCCTGGAGACCGACCCTGGCAACTTCAAGGTTTACTGGAAGGTCTCCCCCTGGACGATGCACTCGCCGTGGCCCAAGGGATCCCCGTACTGGTACCCGGACTCCAAGGTCAAGATGGTGATGTGGTTCAACGGCGGCGCCGGCATCCATGATGCCTACTGGCGGGCCTATTACGGACCGGGCACCGAGTACCCGCACTACGACCCCTACGGGGAGAACAACGGCACCCACGGCTGTGTCAACGTTCCCTACAGCAACATGGTCTGGCTGTGGAACTGGACGCCGACCGGCACGCCGGTGACCGTCTACTAAACCCTCCGGCCAGCCGCTACGGCGTTTGCGGTAGCAGGCAGGTCCGAACGGCGCAGCCCGTTTTGGCGGCGGCGGCGTTAGACAAGGTAGGAGCGTTTATGGCCATTGCCCACGCCAGCATGCAGCAGGTCGCGCCGCACACCTGGACCTTCCAGGCCCCCGCGGTGCCCGTGGCGCCGATGAAAGCCAACTGTCGGGCCTGCCGGCAGTCGGTCGCGATTCTGCGCCCCTCTGCCATGGACCTCAAAACCGGCAACTACGTCGTTCGTGGCGAGTGCGAGCGCTGTGGTGCCGAAGTCCTGCTGATCGTCAGCTGACCGGTTCGAACCCCTCGCCGGTCCAGTAGCCGAGCATCTGCTCGGTCTCGTGGTAGAACCAGATGAGATAGCGTTCGCGGGCAGCCTCCCGCAGGAAGGCGGCCTTGCGCTCCATGGCCTCCAGCGGGAAGAGATCGAGTGCGCTGACCCAGTTGATCTTGAGGAAGGCGCGCATGAAGAGAAAGTCGCCGGTAAACACCACAGTTTGCTCCTGGTCCTGGACGTACACCGCCTGGTGGCCGGCGGTGTGGCCACCGGTAACCCGCACCCGGACCCCCGGCGCGAGCTGCGCGTCGCCATCGACCACCAGCAGCCGGCCCTCCTCCTCGAGCAGGGCCAGGTTCTCGGGCTTGTAGGATGGCCGGCTCCGCGGATCGGGATGACGCCAGGCCTCGAGCTCACCGGCCTGCACCACGTGCTTCGCCCTCGGAAAGAGCGGGGTGAGCTCGCCGTCCCGGCCGGGCGCGACCAGGGCGCCCACATGGTCGAAGTGGAGATGGCTGAGCACCACCAGGTCGATATCCTGCGGCTTGAGTCCAGCCCCGGCCAGGGCGTCCGGCAGCCCGGGATCGCGGTCGTAGGCGTAGATATCGCG
>Ga0066710_100001856_pt1 | contig 16356 bp, 17 predicted proteins | sample GraSoiAngelo_159_FD_79666 | JGI IMG/M metagenome (GOLD analysis project Ga0066710, IMG submission 79666) | Grasslands soil microbial communities from the Angelo Coastal Reserve, California, USA - 14_1009_16_40cm | ecosystem: Environmental > Terrestrial > Soil > Grasslands | place: USA... | reverse complement strand
TGATCGACTGATTGATCGCCTGGCTAGTTGTGGGATCGCATGACGAGAACGCTTTCTCAACGAGCAGGTTGTCACTGGCAATATAGTAGATACTGCTGTTCGGGGTGCTTCTTACCAGCCCGAGCGACGGATTGTAGAGGCTTTTGAGAAAAGAACAAGCAGCCTGTGTCTTCTGCGCGAGAAGGCTAGAGGAAACAGGCTGAGCAGCAGTAGTAGTTGATAAGGAGACCGACAAGAGGGTGGCCGAAAAAAGCACGATGAGGAGAATTAACCCGCGCAAGTGTTTGTTTCCGCCTAACCCAGCTATTACGCGGTACCGTTAAGTGAGCTTCGGCTTCGCCTCGCTGATGATTCTAGCCGGTCGTTTGGCCAAACCCCAGGGTCATAATGGGATTGCGTCTAAAGTGGTAGACAAACTCTCAGAAATGTCCTTCCTAAAAGCGTCGAGGACTGATGGCGAGCGCTAGTGATGCGTCTTACGATTGCTCGCAAGTGACGATTGATAGTCACTAACACTGAATGCGATCGGTAACTAGAGAGCCAAGTACTCTCATCGGAATCAAACGCAACTCTCTCTGATAGGAAATGGAGGTGTCATGTGTTAGATGGCGCTTGTGGGTCCTGAAATCGTCATAGTACTACTGATCGTGGCAGTGCTTGTCTGGGGACCGAAGAAGGTACCTGAGCTTGCGAGGGCACTGGGCGAGGCTAAGCGAGCCTTCGAAGAAGGCAAGAAAGGAAGAGACAAAGAGCAAAGCTGAGCATACTGTGGGTCACTTCTCTCGAAGGGACTTTCTGAAGAAAGCAGTCCCCGTCATCGCCGGAGTTGGCTTAGCAGGAGCTCTACGAATAGACCCGATCTTTGCTGCATCCTCAACCGCACGTCCTACCCAAGGTACCCAACTATCTACAGCAAGTTACATCATCTACTACCAGGACAATTTCTACGCGCAGAACGGTACTACGGGAATAATTGACTACTCTGGACCGGATGCCGCGACAGTAATTCAAGCGGCGATCGACGCTCTGTCAGAGGGCGGCCTTATCATCCTGAGAAGAGGCATTTACGCTCTAAGCAATTGCATCAGGGTCAGTAAGGGGATTCATCTTCTCGGCGAGAAAGGAGCGGTTCTCAGAGTTGACGATGGAGCACAGAGCTCTACCGACCCCTTCAACATTCTCGAAGTGACTGGAGACAATGTTACAGTCGAGAATCTTGAGGTGGACGGCAATGCTGCATCAAACCCTAACCTAGCTGGAACCACGCTTGACGCTCCTCCCGCCAACCCAAATATGCAAAGTGGAATTGTCGTTCGATCCGGCAAAAACGCAGAGATCTTGAACTGTTACGTGCATGATACGTGGAATGCAGGTGTATGGCTGGCCGCAATGGATGGTGATGTCATAGGTTCAGAGATCGCGAGTTGTCTGATCGAGCGCACGGGCAGGAGCCAGAACGATGCTTCCAGCACAAATCCTCCTCAGTCTGCCAACGCAGTCTATGTCGTGCGCTATGACGTATCATGGTCAACGTCAAGATCCAATATTCACCACAACATGATAAGTGAAACAGTTGGAAGCGGAATATACCTGCACTTCGACACGGAGTCAATCGTTTCAGATAACATTCTCATGAAGACTCCAGGGCCCTCAGACGAGACACCAGGAATAATCGTAGATGATAACACGAAGCGGATCATCATAAGAGGCAACGAGGTTTCTGGCTACGGGCCTGGCATATTCATCGGTTGGGGAGGCTGTGAGGACATAATTGTAGAAGCGAATACTTGCTTTGAAGCTCCCAATTCTGGAGGATCGGGCTACGGAATATTAGTCAACTCTTCCGCACCGCTTGGTCCGGCATTGAGAACCTTGATCATAAAGGGCAATATTTGTAAGGCAAACGCTCTTTCTGGAATAATGGTCTCCTCCTCAGACACGATCATCGAAGGAAATATTTGCTACAATAATTGCCAAGTCACCGGAGCGTCCCCGACCCAACGAGCGGGAATAATCGTTCAGACTCAAGCATTCCCGGTGATATCGAATGTCTCAATTGTTGGGAATCGATGCTTTGACGATCAAACCACGCCGACACAAAATTATGGAGTCTCCGTACTGCAGCTGTCCAATCAAATAACCGATGTGCTCATATCAAACAATGACCTGCGAGGTAACGGAGAAGGTGGAATAGGCCAGATGGATTGCTCATTATGCAGGGTTACAGGGAACCTTGGGTACAACCCTCAGGGTCTATCCCCAATTGATGTGGGAAGCTCGCCATTTACCTACGCAAATCGAGACGGAGTGCCTGAAGCAGTGTACATTGCGGGAGGTTCGGTATCCCAGATATCGAAAAATGGCACCGTCATATTCACATCGACCCCGGCCACGGTCTGGCTTGAACCTGACGAATCGGTCACAGTAGTTCATTTGGACCCTCCTCAGATGACCAAAGACCGGCACTAAGGCGATTGTCGACATAAGGACGACGGATCTCTACGGCGTGACGTAGACCATATGAGAGTAGATTATGTCATCATGAAAGGGAAGTGGAGGGAAATAGCTTGTCTCTACCTGCTCGGGCATTTGGTGAACTGCCCCCTCTCATCTAAACTCCTCGGTGTGCATCTATCTCAAGGCTCTTCCTGCGTTGGCCAGCGATTCCTTGATGAGACAAACCTTTCAAATCGTGGTCGATCCCTGCCACCATTCATGTGTGATTTTGACTGCGTGTAAGGTAGACGCTCGAACAGCCTCCCTCAAGGGAAGCATTTGGGAAATGATGGCGCTATCACCAACCTTTCTCATTCGCTGTACGATTAGCCGTTTCCGCTGTGTCTTGGGTAAACCCACCAAGAACGCGACTATGCCTCTTATGCCACTGAGCCCAGCACGATGGCGTCGATTGATAATAAGCCACAGGCTTTTCGCGCTCTCAAACCCAAGGGTCAGAGGAAGGAATCTGATAACGTTACGCGTCTCGTAATTCTTGTAAAGCGTGATTAGTCTGTTCCGAGTTGTGCTGAAGACAAATAGTGGCTGTGTCTTGATCAAGATGCCCGAAACTGTTCCTCCTCGGGCGTGAAAGGCCCTCGACTGAGGAATAACGCATACTTTGTATCCCATCAGCTTCGCCCTCCAACAAAAATCTCCGTCTTCGTTGAACATTATGTAATCGCGATCGAACAGACCACCTGTCTCCGCTAGGATTTTTCGTCGAATGAACATGCAAGCGCCTTCGGAGTAAAAGACTTCAGTGATCTGCGGTCTCGGCAAGTATCTGTGACATAGGCCGAGCACATCTAAGTAGTTCGCTTGCGGGTCCGGGATGGACGGTGAGTATAATGAATACATCTCGCTTTGAGCAACCGCGATATCGGTCCGAGAATCTAGAACAGCAATCATTGAGCTAAGCCAATCCGGTTCTACTCTAATGTCGTTGCTGAGCAGAACAACATATTTTCCCGACGCGACGTTGACGCCCTGATTGTTAGCGATAGAGTAACCTAGATTCCTCTCATTTCTCACTAACTTGAAAGGGATGTTAGGATGGGCGATGGCAATCTGTTGTACGAGCTCAACGCTTCCGTCCTTAGAGCCGTTATCAACTAGAACGACTTCGTAAGAAGGATAGTTCTGTTCAAAAACTGTTGACATGCAGTTTTTTACGAATCGGAGGCCATTGAAATTGAGCAAGATGATGCTAGCGGTGGTTGAATTTTCCAAACAGGCCCACTTCGCGCCTAAGATGGTTCCACGCCGTAAACAGGTCTTCATAGCTATTGATGTTGAAATTCCTTCCTCGAAGAATCCAACCAGTTGCTAGTTTGTGTTTTGCAGCTTCGGCAATGACGTCCGTTATTTCCTTCTCTCCTCTTTTTCGTGAGCGAGGGGTCCTACTGATGAAGTCGAATATGTCGTCTCGAAACGCGTATACGCCGCACCCTCTCAAATGAGAGAAGGGTCTTTTGGGTTTCTCTGCGATCCGACTAATCAGTCCATTTTCGGCGAGTTCGACACAACATGTTCGTTTAAGCATAGATTCATCCCTTTCATTAGCCAAAACTTCGGCCACAACCGAGTCATTTCTAATGAAGAGATCTACGAAAGGAGATAGCTCCCCAAGCGTTACGTCATCGCCAAGGATGCATAGGAATGGTTCCTTGAAGTATCCTCGAGTCAAAGCAATGGCATCCGCTATTCCCGTTAGTTTTCTCTGCACGACGAAGTTGACGTCTATGCCGATGGAATCCGCCAGCCTGTCGAAGTACTCCACGATTTTGTCCTTTTGGAAGTTCACTATGACATAAACAGAATTCACGCCCAAGAGTTGCAGATTGTTCATTACGTGATGAATGATTGGCCTGTCATAGAGAGGAAACAAAGACTTGGGGAGGATCGAACTCAGGTAACCAAGTCGACGCCCTTGGCCCGCCGCTGGTACAACCCCTATTTTCAATCTTGCATTCCTACTGCTGTTTTTCTACTTCCATAGCGGAGAACGAAGCTTGTAAGCAAGGTCGAAGCCAAGACTGCGATCGTGACAAGCGAAAAAGCGAATGCTAACGTATAGGAGATCTGATTCGAGTCACTTATCGATATTTCGTAGCTACCTGGAATCGGAATGTACCAACCGTTTCCAAATCCGTTCGCGTAAAAGTGACTGAAACAATTGCCGTGACTATCACAAGCATTCCAGTTTGGGTCAAAATTTTCGGATAAGATGATAACAAACGGTCCTCTAGCTGAGGCATCGATTCGATAGGTCGAAGAGGACTGATATGCTACTTTCACCATCGCTGGCGACAAGGATGTCGAATTTAGTAAGGAAAAGATTTGGGAGTCGGTTACGAACGCAGATTCATTGGGAGTGAAGGTGCCTAGGGAAGTCAACTGGGAACCACCCGTGTTAGATGAGGCAAACTCGATCTTGGATGGAGAGTAGAGCATAGTCCCGGCGTAGAAATTTCGATAGATTTCGATTGGTCCTGATGCATAGGCGGGAGAAAATGCCGCAGTGTCGTTCAAGATGGGGAAGGTCCACCGGCCCTGCAGCAGGGACCTGTCCTCAAGTATGTATCGCACTCCCAGAAGGCCAAGAGTCTTTGCCCAGGACGTTGATTCGTAAGATATTCTTGCAAGGTGGAAATCGGCGAGAGAGATGCTTGCGGATTCATTGTTAGTTTGCGTATATCTCAAGAATAGGCTAGCAACGGAATTCGCGTTGAATCTGGATTCGTCGGAACCCATCAGAGGAAGGAAGAGGGTTGACCAGCCATCCAGAGTTTCACGAATGTGTCCAGAGAAATAATACCATCCAACGAGTCCATCGCTGTCGCCAATGCCGACAGAGAGGGCATTGGTTTGGAATGTTCCGTTTATTCTTAGCGCCAAAGCGTCATACACTGTCCAATTCGTCGTGGACAACTGTTTCGATATTTCCCGCGAAGAGTCAGGGTTCGGGCCGATCTTCCAATTCAGATAGGAACCGAGGGCAGACCCATCTTTGACGACCTCGACGCTGTCCGATTGAGACGATGCCCATGTGGAGTTTGTAAGGGTTCGAAATGTCACATTTCCAACTGAATAAATCGGGGTTTCCGTGGTGAAACGATAATAGACATTGTAGACATCTCTCAATAGTGATGACGAAGAAGAGTATTGGGTGGCCGTTCCGGTAATAACTCTGGAGTTAAAGAATAACTGATAGAATTCTGTGGCTCCTTGAAAGCCCCAGTCGGTCGACTCGTAGACACTTGGGTTATGAGCGATGAGAACCCTTGACGAGCCGGCGTTATCGTCCAGCCATCGAGCAGCGCCATAGTAGAAAGAAGGTATGGTCACTCCCCTCTGGTTAGGCGAGAAATAATTCGTCATCACCGTCCCCGTTGTTATTGGCCACGCAGCTATGAGGATGGAAACCACTAGCAAGACAGGTATGCCGATACCTAACAGTTGTTGTTTGAGCCCGCGATGTTTCCAAAGGTAGGCAAATATCGTTGATACCGTGACTCCTATCATTATACAATATGCTTGTAGAAGAAACTGTTCAAAGGAATCGGAAACATAGAAGACCTTGAGCACAGAAAAACTTGTCAATGCGGAGAAAACGAACCCAAATGGTTCATTGGTTCCTTTAGAAAGAAAGATCAGCAAAATAGCTCCGACCGTGACCAGAATGACCCTCCTCCCTCTTTCTAGTGCAGCAGAGCTGAGTGCGGTGATGGGTAAAACGAACGTGAAAACAATCACAGCTAGATTGAGGGAGTAGACTGAACCGTATGGTACGTACTCACTATGGAGCGGCCATGATCCAAGGAGGCGAATTGAGTTGGTCAGCGTCGACCAGCGATTCGCTGAAAAATCGAGGGGGAAGGCCGCGAGTGTGCTCGCGTAGCTTGATCTCAGCTCTAGGTAGGGAATGATCCAATAGGCGTTTACAGCGAGAATTAGCACGGCTGTTAGAACAAGAAACTTCATCGAAAACGGAAATCGTCCCTCTCTTCTGCCTTTAGGAGATGCGATAATCCATACCCCCGATATGACGATCATTGCGCTCAAGACGGCAAGACCGTACCTCGCGGAAACCACAGGAAAGCGGCCGAGTTCGAGAAAGGAAAGTAAAGCCGCACCAAGAGAGTACCTGAAATCTTCTCTACGCAGACCCTCAACGTAAAATGCGACAATTATCGGGAAAACCGACCTCTCCACCACGCCAAGGAACAATGATTTGTAAGTATCAACAACGTAGAGCGGACTATAGAGAAACGCAAGCCCCGAAATGAATCCTGAAATCTTCCATCTGCGAAAGTGGGGGAAGATAGTGTGGAGGAGATAACAAGTTCCAGCCGCACCCACATACGATATTGATCCGAAAAACAACCAAATTGACTGATTAAGAGAAAGGCCCAGCGTTTCCCAGGCTGCGAAAAATGTCGCATCGAATAAAGGAGGACCTGCCAGTACATAGGGAACGTTTGTTCCTGTATCTACCCACCCATTCCACGCTGACAGGTACCGACCGACTAGTGCTGGATTAAACGGGAACAGTAGATCTCCTCCGATTGGTGTTCCACTTGACCAAGAGAGGACTAGTGTTTCAAGAACTACTACAAGGGCCAAGCCAAGATACACGATGTTGATCTTGAGAAATTGGAAAATTGTCGAAAGCAACGAGATCTAACGCCGAATACTAACGCTGATATGTCCGAGGCCCGCCACAGTGAACTCAAGGCTTTTGATTACGAATACTCCTATGCCATAGGAAGGGTTCTTTACTGCAACCTTCAAGCTCGGAGTTATTATCCGAGTAATTGGATTGAGTTGCCTGATACTAATGGTATGATTTTTCCGAAGGTATCCTCCAATTGTCTTCCCATAGAAGTATTTCTTCTTCAAAATAGTCGCCAATCTGAGGCGTCCCTCATCATGGATGATCTTCGAGTCTACTCGACCGAATGAGAGTCCGGCCAGTTCAGCTCTCTGTTGTAAGTCCCAATCTTCGCCAGCTTCAAGAGAGGGGTCAAAGCCACCCAAAGGTGAAAGCCGCTCCCTCCGGAAGCACCTGGCCGCCTCTAGCACTCTAGTTCCGATGTACGTCCTCCTTTCCATAGATTTGCAGGTAGCCCAGTAGCCGATACCTATCGAAATTTCAGGTATTAGCAATGCATCATGGCTAACCAAGGCCTGTTCGCATTCCTCGATCAGCGTGGGAGGGAGTATCATATCAGAATCAATGAAGAGAACCGCGACAGAAGATGACTGTTTGAAGCCTATATTTCTGGCCTCACTTCGGTTTGCGGCTCTCCGGATTACTGTAGCGCCGTTACGTCTAGCAATCTCAATGGTTCCGTCCCTACTGCAATTGTCAACTAAGATCACTTCGCACTGGGAGGTTTGGTTGTTGACTGAGGCCAAGCAGCGCCCTATTGTCCGCGACGAATCAAACGTCGGAATGACTACGGTGATGCTAGCCAATAGGAGTCCAATCTCAAGGTATTGGATGACTTCTCAAAGCATGATCGACGAAGTCCCCAAAATCTTTGGCAGATCTGTCCCAAGAATGATTATTCGCCCATTTCCATGCACTCTCAGACATGCTGCACCAGGTTGAATCGTCGGTCATGATATTGTGAATTTGTCGCGCCAGATCTCTACTACTCGGGAAACTCGCGAGAAGCCCAGTTGTATTATCTATGATGGAATCCCTGAGGCCTGGTACATTCCACCCGATAGCCGGGGTTCCAACTGAGTTAGCCTCTATGACAGACAAACCGTAACCTTCTCGGATTGATGGAAGGAGAATCGCTCTTGATTCGCGATAAAGTTTGAGCTTCCTCTCCTCTGAGACTCTCCCTAAGAAGGTAACATTGGTATCCACGCCTATGTGTCTAGCAAGCTCTTCTAGTTCTTCACGATACGGTCCGGAACCAGCGACCTCGAGCTTTATGTCTGGAAGTTCCTTTTGGATTCGACTTATTGCCTCGATTGCAAACTGCAATCCTTTGTAGTGCATGAGCCTGCTAACACATCCGATCAACTTTTGCGAGCGCATTTCTAGAGGCACTCGTTGATTAGATGGGTACGAACATCCTGGGCCGATGATTCTGATATTTTCCCTGGGTATCCCCAATTGGAGGAGATCGTCTGCAGTGCTCTTTGACATGGCAACAATCAGTGATTTTGAATACAGCCGATAGATTGCTGGCTCGGATAGGTATCCGAGTGTTGCGAGGATATTCGGGAGTTCTTCGTAAAAGACTTCACGCACAAGTTGGTGGATTATCGTGATTACTGGTTTCTTGGAAAATAGGGGCGAAAACCAAGGGATTGCGACATCTGCATTATCAATTAGAATATCGGCATCTCGAGCGAACCTTCTGATGTAGCTTAGGGGCAGCCTGAATCTCAGCATGCTCCCATGGGCGTTATCATATGTTAGGCCATCAATTTCCTCTACGCGTTTACTCGACTCCGCGCCCTCAGCAACAACGGTCACATCGTGGTTCTCTGCAAGTCGCCTGAATATCTCGTGAACGTAGAGGGAGGCACCTCCTGCACGAGGGTGCAGAATGTTTCGTCGGCTAAGAACTACGATTCTCGCCATTGGTACTTTGCTTCCTGCAAAGCCAGGGGGCTAGGAAATTGGGCTAGTTCTTGAGACGCGATCTCTTGAGCTCCACTCAGAAGGAGCGTGGGCCAAGAGATTGAGAAGCATCATTGAATGAAAGACAATATCTTTAATGTTCTTAGAACCGCCCAAGAACTGTCCATCTTGAAAGTACTTCGACTCTCCGTTCGTTCTTTCATGCAGCATTACCGGGACCTCGGTCGATCCGAATCCCCTAATCTTCAAGAGAGGTACGACCAAAGGAAGCCCATAGTTGAAAATTGTTTCTGCGTCTGCGGCCTTTCTTCTCAAGACCTTTATTCCGCAATTAGAATCTCTGAGTTGAAAACGAAATAGCAATCGTACGACTCTATTGTAGAGACGGGAGAACGCTGTTCTCGAAGCACCATAGCCATTATAGTCCCTGGTTCCATTCACGAAGTCAACTTTGTCACCCAATCGGGCGATCATAGTGACTATATCTTTCGCGCTATATTGAAGATCAGCGTCGAAGAATGCAACAATATCGCCTCTTGCTCGACGGACCCCTTCCTTTAGAGCGATTGTCTTACCACAGTTCTCTCCAAGGTCAATCACACGAACGAAAGAATTGGATGGCATGAGCGAATGGGCCTGAGCTAGGGTACCGTCCGAGCTCCCATCGTTCACTACGAGGATCTCGTATGGAATCTGTTCAGCAAAAAGCACTTCCGCCACCTGCTGCACACAATTCTGAATATTGTCCTGTTCGTTATAGCATGGAATCACGACCGATACACGAGGGGTTGGTCCGTTCATTTCACCAATCTCGGTAATGCCCAACCGGCGTCGCCTATCTTTCGATAGTCGATGCCCCTTTGCTGGAAGAAGTCTCTGTAACTCTGCCAGGCACCCTCAGCGTCTAGCACGAAAGTACCGGACTTGATGGATTTCAAGAGCGCTGGCACGGGAGTCTCGGTGTATTCAAGGTGGGGAACAGACACCACGACAGAATCGAACTTCTTCAGATCGTCCGGGTAGCTGAAAGTGCCGACCCCAGCAATCTCCTCAATCTCCTTTGAAGAGTAGAATGGGTCCTGAATTACGACATGCTTTCCCGCTTTCTTCAGAACCTCGGCGAGCAGTATCGTCGGCGAGAGAACGTGGACTTTCAGATTACGCTTGTAGCTAAGGCCGAGTATTCCGACCGTGCTTCCGGAGAGGCTCTTTGCAATGAGCTCTCCAACGAATCGGGTCTGTGATCTATTGACTCGGTTGATCTGTGACAGAAGATCAGTGTGCTCCCCTTTGTTCCGGGACCCTTCGATGAGATATTCAGGGGCGAGGGGAATACAGTATCCTCCAGTCCCCAGTCCAGGATAGTGCGCAACATAGTTCCATTTCGTCGCCGCCGCGTCGATCAGTTCTATCGTGTCGATGTCTGGAAAGGCGCGAGATAGAGTGTTGGCGAAGGCTATGTTGAGGGCTCTGAACGAGTTTTCTGTCGACTTGACAAGTTCTGCAATTCTGTGATCAGAAACAGGGACTAGTTTGGAGCAGATGATCCCTAATACGTCCAGGGCGGACCCTCTCGATTCTTCATCCAGGCCTCCTACAACTCTTGGGATCGTGTGGACGTTGAGCCCAGGGTTGTCGAACCAGTCACGCCTTGGAGCTACAGCTACTTGGAATTCCTCTGGAACGTCTCTTCCTGATCTGCGCAATGTAGAAACCAGGACTTTGTCGCACTGTCCAGGCGAGAGCGTTGACTCGACTATGACCAGATCCGGGCCGTTTTCGACCTTCTTCGCTGCTAATTTCTTGGAAACGTCTTGCAGTGCACCGTCCCACGGTTTGCCCTTCCGTTCTGTGGGAATCGAGATAAAGTGAACTTTGATCGATGAGTCGTCAATGATGTCTTTCACCTTGTTTGTCGCGTGCATGAGACCGTTCTTGACGAGTGGTACCGCTGAGAAGCCTAACCATTGGCCAAGACCCGCGAGCGATATTTCACCAGCGTTGATGCTTCGGACCGTTTCTGGGACAATGTCGTACCCGACGCACCTAATCCCATTCTTTGCATAGTAGGCCATAGTCGAGAGGCCAATGTATCCTGTTCCCCAGACGGCGATCTTGGCCTTGTGACTACGAAGTCTCTTCTGGATATTCAAGCTACCAGCTCCCTATCATGGGCGGATACGATCTCTTGTGCGCTGAATTCTGAAATCTTGACAAGATGTCACGGACCTTCCGTTCGTCGATTCCCAGATTCTTCGCCGTTTCTTCCGGGCTCGCTTTCAGGTCGAATAGGCAGACGAGTGCTCTATCCATTTCTGCATAGTCAAGCGGGATCTCGTCTGTAGCCTTGTGGCCTTCCCAGAGATTCGGAGACGATGGCTTCTCGACTACTTCGGGCGAGATGCCAGCGTGCTTCGCTAGGAATCTCACCTGTGATTTGTAGAGGTGCGCGATTGGAAGAAAGTCCACGCCCCCATCCCCGTACTTTGTGAAGTAGCCGATGAGGTCCTCACTCCTATCCCCGGTACCCGCGACGAGGAGGTTTTTCGCGTTCGCGAGATAGTAGAGGCTCATCATCCGCATTCTTGCTTTTAGATTGCCTCTCGCTACTTGGTGCTCGATTTTTACGGGGAAGGTCTCCGAGAAACGTTTGATGAGAGGATCGAGAGTCAAGTCAACGGTTCTGATGTGGAGATTATTCGCAATCCCCCGGGCATGTCGCGCATCGATTCCGTCCTGCATCCTCTCCTCGAACATGAACACCCCCGTCACTTTCTCGGGTCCAAGAGCCTTAACGCAGAGAGTGGCGGTTAGCGCACTGTCTATCCCGCCGCTGAGACCCACAACGATTCCTGCACATCGGGAAGACGTGAATGATGTGCGAACGAAGTCGACTATTCGTGCAATGGCCGTTTGAGGGTCAAGGGCTAACCTTTTTTCGACCATATCTCTTAGCCCCACCGACTCCGCCTTCTGCATCAAAGTTGCTGACCCCTAAGTTGAAGGGTTGATAACGCTAATTGTATTGGTTGGTGCATTCCGCTTTGGCGAAATACTCCAATCAATTGCGGCACTCGCCTAACGATACTCATAGACCGCGAGGTCTCCAAACCTGACCAATGGCTTTGCACCGACCGGAAACGAGCCTTGGAACCATCCTGCTCCTTCAACCCACCAGACTGTCAGAACGTGAGTGTAGGATCCCGTTTGATCGGTTACAGAAGTCGGGGAGCTTAGGAAACTGTTCAGTACTTGTTTGTCGGGCGAGAGATAGGATCGCGCCCAGCCATAGAACGCCTGTTGCGTGATCAAGACGCTATTCGAATCTAGGTGCGAGTCCACCCAGAGCATCGCATTCACGACATTCGGATAATCAGAAAGGGGCAGGCTGCTCTGGACCATGGAAGTAGGAACGTACTGGGGAAACACGGTGTAGAGAGTCAGCGCTGATTGAGCTGGAAGGATGGCGTATGTTATTGCCGAGCTCGAAAGCGAGACGATCACTACTACGCGTAGCACGCCTCCCCAGTTCCTGGTCACGAATGCGGTGCGGACCCGCAACTTGGTGTAGCCCTCGTAAGCTAGAAACAGCAGTGGCAATGAGAGGAGCAGGACCCATCTATACCCGATATCTTGGAAAACATGCCCCGGCATTATTGAGAGGGCCAGTCCGATTCCACACGCGATGGTCCAAGGGACGAAAACTGACCTTTCGGGGAGCTTGATTCCAAACAGGACGAGTGGCACCACGAAGATGTAGGCATAGAAGAGGAAGGAGAGGTTGGCTGTGAGGACCGATAAGTTGGCCCCGGGTCCAACGATCGAAAGCCCGGGAGCCAGCCCGGTCTGCATAGTTGCGTACAGAATTAGCAGGAAGAGCGCGATTGGCGAAAATTGAAGCGAGAACAGCCTTGGGCTCTTTCTTATCGAAGGATGGATGAGCGTCGCCAGTTGGGTGCCAACGACTAGGACCCCGACAAGCTGGTTAGACAGAACAGCGAGAGATAATAGGGAAACCCTGCCGAGCACTGACTTGGCTGAAGCCGGGAATCGGATCGACTCTGCAAGAAGGAATAGAGCAAGGCCAAGCTCGGCTTGGTAGGCGTCCCACGAGATCCGCATCGTAACAAAGTACGCTGAAATGAAGAGTACTGCGTAGAACGCCTTCTTGCTTGACCAGTCAAGTCTTCGCTGGCAGAACGTGAATATCGACCAGCCGAGAAAGCCATAGAGGATCGGGCCCAGAATCTTGAAAATCCAGACAAGACTAACCTTTGTCAGAACGTACGCGGGCACGACGATCGCGTACATGAGTGGAGGTGACGTGATTATCCCCCACACGTTCATGCTGCCTGAGGCTAGGTCGAGAGAGTTCGGAATGTAGTAGGCGATAATGTCCCAGCCGATGGGATAGGGTCCAACGAGGATCTCTGGGATTGCCCGGATGCCAAGGGGTATGAGAAAGGCGGCTAAGAGAAACCTGTGTTTCCTGAAGGCTTGCAGCAGCCTGGTCCTTCGGCGAGTCGAAGGGGACGCTTGGGTTTCGAGCGAGACTATTCCTTTCTTCACGTGGCGGAGCCTAGGCTGGGTCATGCGATCCTTTCGTTGTTGAAGGGGGAGGCGTCATTTCTCTAGGTATACCTGTCTTCTAGGTCGGTCATAGACGACCTTGTATCGTTGAAGAATGTCTCTCCCGAGTAGGCAGGGAAGTTGCATGACGAGTTGCTTGCCAGGTTTGTCAAGGTTGGCTTGGTCATGTCGCGCAACATGAATTGTGAGTTTCTCCGTGACCGTTTGGCCTAACCCGGTCTTGAAGAGTAGTCGTCCGTCATCGATGAGACGAGTCTCGACGGTTCCGCCAATACCACCAAGCGGCCTGGGAGCCTTGGCCAAGTTGTTCCAGTCTATTCCTAGTCTCTCCAGATCGGGGTCAAGGGATAGTTGTTGCCGATGCGCCTGTGTCGATGAGGAATGAGAGACTCCGTCTCCCTGTGATCACTTTGGTCTCGATCTGCGAATAGATCGAGGGTGCGGGTGGAGTGAATCTTTCGTCAAAATAGCCAGGTAGTCTCACAGTATTAGTTCCCGTTTCCCACGGGAAACGTACTCGACTACTACTCTGTCTTCAGGATAGCTCTTCTTGACACGATTTAGCAGCTTGGTGAGGTTCTTGTCATGATCGACGACTCTGCCTTTGTAGACGGCGATGTTCTGCCGGTCGTAACTGCGCGCCAGTTGCCGGTAGTGTGTTCTGAACCAGACATGGTTCCTAGTCCATTCGTTGAATGAAGAGCCATTCTTGTCCATTAGGTTCTCGCCTTACAATAACGCGGCTGCTTGAAAAATAATTTGTCTAGTAGGTCCAGTCCCGTCAGAGGCCCGCAAGAATCTCTCTTATCGTTCTGCCACGGCCTTTTTCCGCTTCCCTAAGGCTTGCCTTGATGTTACGAAGAAGCTTCTTGTCGGAAGCGATCTCGAAGGTCTCCAGCATACCCTCCACTCGTTCTTCAATCCCGCGCAAGCCTTCCACTAGTACATCCTCTGCAACAGCTTTCGCCCGTCGAGCCATATCAAACTGCGCCTCCCATGATCCAGAGGACACCATCGTTGCCTAATGCGTGATCACTAGCCTTGAAGAGGGACTTTTTCGCCGCTTCTACGTCTCTGTCGTCAACCTTCAGCCCCTTCCAGATTCCTTTCAGCTTTACAACTTTCAGATTTCGCGAGGATGACAATGTAGACTTGATCTCGGCTAGCTCCCTCTCGATCGCGTCCAGTCTATCCTCGACCTTCATGATACGTCAGAGAGAATTATTCCGGGATTCTGACTATTAAAGAGAGCCGTAGTTGTCGCCCGATTCTGGACAGGTGTAGTCGGGCTTCGAGCCACAAAGTTCGGCAGTATGAACTCCAGCTTCTTGCGAGATACAAACTCAACTAAGACCTCTTCCTGCGGGAATCTTCCACGAACTCGCCTCATCAAACTTCGCAGGTCCCTGTCATGATCCACGACTCTGTGCTTGTAGACACAGACGTTCTGTCCATCGTATCTGCGGGCAAGGCTCTGATAATGGTCCATGAACCATCGTAACTGATCACTCCACTTTTCAAATGCTGAACCATCTGTCTCCATAGAAATCCTCATCCGACTAGACAGTCTCTCTCTTCGAAAAACATTCTCTTTCCAGATCTGCATGACTCGCCCTTTTGCTCGGCTTCAAGGATTGCCAAGTGGTGCGCCAATCGCGAACGTGTGCGTTGGGGCCCTGGTCTCAGACCGGAAGACGGTAAGCGTCCGTGCCAGACGGAAAAGTACATTTTTCGAAAAGGAAATAAACGTGCTTATCGGGGCGCCCCCAAGGTCTAGCTGTTTCTCCAGAACTCCTTCGCAATACCAAGCCAGAACCCGCGGTCAGACCGCCACGAGTAGGCATTCACGTTCCCCCAACTAACAGCCAGGACACTAGCCCGTAGGGCTAGTTCTCTACCAACGACTAGGACCCGTGACATGCCCTGTGCCATTGCCCGCGCCAGCTTCACCAGAATCCGCAACAACGTCTCCGTCAACCGTCCGCTGCGCACGTTGTCCACCCACCGTATAGTCAGGTCCAACAATCCTCTCTCAACCCGGTCCAGCACCCTAAACCAGACCCGTTTCCTCAGAGCCCGCGTCTTCAACCCTGCAAGCTTCCGGCCCGTCAGTGGAGAGTCTAGAATCTCTTGTACATTCGACTCTTCATTCAATGATCCAGGAATCAGCCTCTCGCTAGACGATCTTCCTCAAATCGTCCAGTATCTTCTGTTCCCTAGACCGTTTTCCTTGCCAAGTAGCCAAGATCCAACCCGCCAATAACCCGGTCGCTACTCCCACGAGTGTTCCGTTCAGCAACCACTGAGCGGGCCAGAAGTGCGCCACCACCCACTGTTGCATGTAGAAATTATTCTGATACTCTAAGCTCAGCCAGACAAGCAGTGTGAGAATAACAAAGGACTCTCCCAGCGCCGCCAGCCTTGCTCTGCGAAGCATATGCTCCGCCTTCAGACGGTGCATGTCCAGAGTCTCAGACATTAAATTCGAGAATCGCTCTTCCGAGCATTATAAGATGCGAGAATCCTCCGGTCGAAGCTACGATACTAGCGGACCTTTGATCAACGCTCTAATAAGGAACTGCAACCATTTTCCGTAAAAAATAGGATAATATTCAGCTTTCTTCAGCAATCTGCGCCTCGATCAAAGCCTTGATCAC
>Ga0066710_100001855_pt1 | contig 16361 bp, 13 predicted proteins | sample GraSoiAngelo_159_FD_79666 | JGI IMG/M metagenome (GOLD analysis project Ga0066710, IMG submission 79666) | Grasslands soil microbial communities from the Angelo Coastal Reserve, California, USA - 14_1009_16_40cm | ecosystem: Environmental > Terrestrial > Soil > Grasslands | place: USA... | reverse complement strand
GATTTATCTTCCGGGCCGTCTGGCGCAACCACATCCTGCACCACTACAAGAACGAAAAGTACTGGTTCGGAGTGACCAACCCGATCGCCGACTACACGCTGCGCACGCACCCCGCCAAGGACTCGGTGCCCACCTCGCCGACCGCGCGCACGCTGGGCGTCGACGACGAGTTCACTCTGATCGCCTCACCCGCGTAGAGAACTTCGGCGTTGGTTAGAGGTGTATTCCTCTCATCAGCATGCCGAGCGCGTACGCCTCGGGCGTGACCGGCTGCTCGGCACGGGCGCCGTCCTCTCGCTTGCCACCGCTGTCGGGCAGCATGTGATAGGCGCCGCTCATGATCAGGTGGTGGAAGCCGGGCGCGACCGCGTGAACCAGTTCGCCGAACTTGCCCACGCGCGTCGACACCTCGTGAGGCCGCTTGATGATCGCCTCCACGATCATGTCGGCGGCCTCGTCCGAGCTGATGGTGGGGAAATTCCGGTACAGCCCTGAGGGGGCGATCATCGGCGTGCGCACCAGCGGCATGTGGATGGTCGTGATGTCGATGCCGTCGGCCGACACCTCAGGCGCGAAGCAGCGCGAGAAGCCGTCGAGCGCATTCTTGCTGGCCACGTAGGCGGCGAAGCGCGGCGGGTACGTCTGCGCGCCGATCGACGTGATGTTGATGATGTGCCCGTGCTTGCGCTCGCGCATCCCCGGGATCACCGCGAGGATCATGGCCAGCGCCCCGAAATAGTTGAGCTGCATGGTGCGCTGGTAGTCGTGGAAGCGATCGAGTGAGCTGAGCACCGAGCGCCGAATCGATCGCCCGGCGTTGTTGATGAGCACGTCGACCCGCCCGTGGTCGGCGATCACGCGCTCGACGAGTCCCCTGCAAGCGTCGGGATCACTGAGATCGGTGGGATACACGGAGGCCTTGCCGCCGGCCGACTCGACCTCCTTGCGCATCTCCTCGAGCTTGTCCTCGCTGCGGGCCACCCCGATGATCGTGGCGCCCGAGGACGCGAGGTGTGCGCACACCGCCCGGCCGATCCCGCTAGACGCGCCCGTGATCACCACCACGCGGCCCGAGACCACGCGGCGGACGTTCTTCGGCGTGGGCAGCTCGGGATCGAGATGCCGCTCCCAGTAGTCCCACACCTTCCACGCGTACTCGTGCAGCGGCGGGCAGCTGATGCCGCTGCCGGCCAGCACCTTCTGTGACTCAGCGGCGTCGAACGTCGCCCGGTTGTCGATGTACTGCAGCGCCGCGTGCGGCATGCCCAGCTTGTCGAGCACCTCGTCGACGATGCGCTTCACCGCCGGCAGCTGCGCGGCCGCGGAGAGCATGCCCGAGGGCAGCATGCGCGCCATGCGGCGGTCGAAGCGCAGCGCGAACTCCGGCGCGTGCGCGGCGCGGCAGAAGGTGTTGATGGTGTCGCCCAGCGACAGCGGGTTCGGGTCCACGATGTGGAACGCGCGCCCGTCGACGCCGTCGGCGTGCGCGATGTGGTCGATGGCGGCGGCGACGAAGTCGACCGGCACCAGGTTGAGCGCGCCCCCCTCAGGGCCGATGAACGGCGTCCACTGCGGGAACGCGTCGCGCATCTGCTGGATGAGCTTGAAGGCGTAGTAGGGACCATCGACGCGGTCGGCCTCGCCCGTCTCCGACGAGCCGATGACGATGCCCGGTCGGTACGCGCGCCACGGCACCGTCGCCTCTTCGCGCACGATGCGCTCCGCCTCGAACTTGGTCCGATAGTAGGGATGGTCGAGCTCCTGCCCCTCGTCGAACATCGCCTCGGTGAAGTGGCCCTCGTAGTGGCCGGCGACCGCGATGGAGCTGACGTGATGCATGCACCTCGCCGCGACAGCGTTGGCCACCTCGACCACGTGACGCGTGCCGGTGATGTTGGCCTGCTCCGCCTCGTCCTCGGGAGCGTTGAGGTCGTAGACGGCCGCCAGATGGAACACGTGGACGCCCTGCAGCCGCGCCCTGTCCTCCGCGGACAGGCCCAACCCGGGCTCGACCAGGTCGCCATAGATCGCGAAGAGGCGTTCGCCTTCGGGGTCGAGCTGCTCGCGCAATGCGCCGAAGCGGGCCCGCGAGCCGTGCCGCACCAGGATGCCGACCTGACCGCCCCGCGCCAAGAGGAGCGGGAGCAGCTGTCGCCCGATGAAACCGGTCGCGCCGGTCACGAAGTAGTCCACGGCGCTCCGGAGAATAGACTGACGGCTGCTAGCCATGCCTGAACCGGTCATCGTCGCCTGCGGACGCTCGCCCATCGGCCGCGCAATGAAAGGGTCGCTCGTCAACGTCCGCCCCGACGACCTGGCCGCCCACGTGGTCGAACAGGTGCTGGACAGGGTCCCGCAGCTCGACCGCGCGGAGATCGAGGACCTGATCTGTGGCTGTGGCCTGCCCGGGGGTGAACAGGGTTTCAACATCGGCCGTGTGGTCAGCATCCTCACCCGGCTCGACGTGCCGGGCACGACCATCACGCGGTACTGCGCGTCGTCGCTGCAGAGCACGCGGATCGCGGCTCACGCCATCCGCGCCGGCGAGGGCGACGTGTTCCTCAGCGTCGGCGTCGAGTGCGTCTCGCGTTATCTCAACGGCACCAGTGACATGCCCCAGTCCCGCAACGAGCGGCTGCTGCCGGGCAACGCCGAGCACTATCCCGACATCTACATCGAGATGGGCCAGACCGCAGAGAACGTGGCTGCGCGCGAGGAGATCTCACGCGAGGAGATGGACCGATTCGCGTTGCGCAGCCAGGAGCGAGCGGTGGCCGCCGAGGACGACGGCTTCTTCGCGCGCGAGATCATCCCCGTCCCGCTGCCGGACGGCGGCGGCACCTTCGGCAAAGACGACGGGCCGCGCCGCGGAACCAGCCTCGAGAAGCTCGCGACCCTGCAGCCTGTGTTCCGTGAGGGCGGCAGCGTGACCGCGGGCAACTCCTGTCCGCTGAACGACGGCGCGGCTGCGGTCGTGGTGATGTCCGACACCCGCGCCAAGGAGCTCGGCATACAGCCGCTGGCTCGCATCGTGTCAACCGGTCTCACCGCGCTCGAGCCCGAGTACATGGGGCTGGGTCCCATCGAGGCGTCGAGGCAAGCGTTGCAGCGCGCCGGCATGAGCATCGACGACGTCGACATGGTCGAGCTGAACGAGGCCTTCGCCGCCCAGGTGATCCCGTCAGCCCGCGGCATCGGGATCGACCCGTTCGACGACCGCTTCAACCCGCACGGCGGCGCCAACGCCCTCGGCCACCCGTTTGGCATGACCGGCGCGCGGATCCTCTGCACGCTCCTCAACGACCTGCAGACCGCGGACAAGACCGTGGGCCTGGAGACCATGTGCGTCGGCGGCGGTCAGGGCATGGCCATGATCGTCGAGCGTCTGGCCTGAGGAAAGCGACGCTACTCCGGCCGTGACCTGAGCCCGCTGCGCCGGGCGGCAGCACCGCGCAGCTCGACGTCTCGCGCGCTCCCGGATGCGGAGCCGCGCCGCCGCAGCGCCAGCACCGCCGAGGCAAGGGCTTCGACGAAGGCGTCCGCCTGTCGCTTCTCGAGCGTCAACGGTGGCCGCACGCGCAGGCCGTCGGCGCGATTCGAGGCCACGAGCACGCCGCGCTCCCGGAGCTGCATGACCGTCGCGTGCGCGCGGTGGCGCAGGTCGATCGCCAGCAGCAGTCCGCAGCCGCGCACCTCGCGGATCTCCACGAGTCGCAGCGAGCGCAGGCGAGCCAGCAGGTGCTCCGCAACCACGTCGATGTGGCTGCGGAAGGCGGGGTCCGCCGCAATGCGCAACGTTGCGGCCGCCGCCGCGCACACCACCGGTCCCGCGCCGCTCGCGCCCGGCATGCTCTGCATGCGCCGGGCAACCTCCGGCCGCGTGATCATGACGCCAAAGGGAAGCCCCGCCGCGAGTCCGCCGCCCATGGTCAGGATGTCCGGCATCACGCCGGCGGCGGTGCACGCCAGCGTCGACCCCGTGCACAGCGCGGTGCGCTCCTCGTCGATGACGAGCAGCGCGCCGGTACGCCGGCAGCGCAGCGCGAGCTCAGCGAGATACCCGGCGACGGGAACGCGCACGTCGGCGGCGTCGACCGCGGGGACCACCACGGCGGCGACGCGAGTGTCGACCGCTCGTTCGGCCGCGCCGAGCTCCCCGTAGGTCACCCGCTCGCTCATCGGGTCCGTGAGCCGGACGCCGGCGACGACGATCCGGCTTCTGCCGGTGGCAAGGCGGGCGCAGCGCACCGCGCGACGGCGCGCCGCCGCGCTGGTCGTGGCGACGGAAACATGCGAGAGCGGCTCCGGCACCACCAGGCTGAGGGCCTCGATCAGGTCGTCGCGAGCGTCGAATTCGAAACCGGGATGCGCGCCTGACAGCCGCCCCGCCTGCTCGGTGATCGCCGCCAGCAACGCTGGGTGCGCATGGCCGAGTGGAGCATCCCAGCCGCTGGCGAGGTCCAGGTAGCGGCGCTGCTCGTCGTCCCAGACGAGCACGCCCTCGCCGCGAGCGACTCGGACCCCGCCCACCGACAGCGGCGCCAGCTCGCGCAGCCAGCGCGTCGGCAGCAGCGCCGTCAACCGGTCCACGCACGCACCTCCGCGCGCGTGCCAGTCCGCACGCGTGCCACGGCCCCCAGCGCGACCGCGCCTCCCGCCGCAGCGAGGGCCAGCGCTAGCGGGAGCCGAGGTTCGGCGCCGACGCCGGGCACCGCGACGGTGACCCCCAGGACGTCAGAGGGCGGGCTGTGGCCGCGCGAGCCGGTCAGCGCGCAGTCACACGGTGGCGCGGCCGGCGAGCTGGCCGCGGGAGTGACGGCCACGCTTGCAGCCGCCGCGAAGGACGTACCCGCCAGCGCGGCACATGCGACCGCGGTCGCCGCCGCGAGTCGAAGCGTGATGAAACGGAGGCGTCTCGCGAGACCTCGCCCTGGTGCCACATCGCCTCCCGTCCCATGGGGTCCTCCCCCGCCCCGCCGTCGCAGTATGAGCGTCGCGAGCGCTGCACCTGCGACCAGCAGCAGCGGTTGCCATGGGGATTCGGGCGCTACGGCGGCCGATCCGCTCCCGCAGGTGCACGCGCACGCGAACGTGAATGGGAACGGTGTGCAGAGCGCGCCGCCGGCCAACACGATCGCGGCGCCCGGGCCCAGCGCGAGCCGCCTCCATGGCCGCGTCCCCAGCGCTGCCGGCGCCTGCATTCGGACTCCTTCCTCGCCGCTTGCAGCACGTCCTGCGAAGCGTTCTCCCCCCCGCCAGAACCATCCGACCTGTCTGGATAGTTCGGCGCGTTTTCGGTCAGTCTAACATGCTACTCTCTCTCGATCCAATCGCTCCAGTCGCCGCAAGAACGCTGCGGGCTGGGTCGTTCTGGGAGATAGAGGCCGGAGGGGGGCCAGGGGATTCACCGGGGGAACACTCGGCAAATGCCGGGACACCGCCCACGAATCGCGAATTGCTATCTCACCGGGGCCGGTGTTCGGGGGAGCGCCGGCCCCATCCATATCACGGCTCGGCCCCCACGGCGACGGGCCGCGTGCGATCCGTCACCCAGTCGCTCCAGGATCCGACGTAGAGCGCGGCCGGGATGCCTGCCACCGCAAGCGCCAAGACGGCCTGGGCTGCGTTCACCCCGGATCCGCAGTACGCACCGGTCTGCACGCCGGACCTGATTCCAGCTGCCGCGAAATGCTCGGCGAGCTGCGCGGAGGGCAGGAAGCGGCCGGTGGTGTCGACGTTGCCGGCGGCCGGGAGGCTGCGGGCCCCGGGGATGTGCCCGGCCACCGGGTCGACCGGCTCCACCTCGCCGCGGTAGCGCTCCGGCGCGCGCACGTCGAGCAAGACCCCCTTCCGTGCCAGGGCGGCCGCGCCGGCGGCGTCGAGCGCGGGCATGTGGCCCGCCGAGGCGGTGAAGTCGCCGGCCCTCGGGGTGGGAACCTCTGTGGTCTGCGGACGACCTTCAGCGAGCCAGGCGGCGATGCCGCCGTCGAGGAGCTGGACGGCGGGGTGACCGAAATAGCGCAGGGTCCACCAGGCGCGCGCGCCCGAGAGACCATCAGCCGCGTCGTAGACGACGACCGGCGTGCGGGCGCTGACCCCATGACGGCGCATGGCGGCCTGGAACGAAGCCGCGTCGGGGAGCGGATGGCGGCCGGCCCCGGGCGCGCCGGCGAGCTCGCTGTCGAGATCGACGAAACGCGCGTCGGGGATGTGGCCACGCTCGTAGTCCGCCACGCCGCCAGGCCCGCGCAGCGACCAGCGGACATCGAGCAGCGTGGGCGGCGCCGCTCCGCCGAGCGCGACCGCCAGTTGGTCCGTGGAGATCAGCGGCGGTACCATTTCTCCAGATGCGCGTGGCCCGGCAGGTCGAAACCTGGTGACCGCCGGGGCGTTACAGAGTGGACCCGCTGTTGAGATGGCGGTGCGACCGAACAATGGTACGGTGGAGGTCGATGGCTGCGATGCTGCGCTCGAGAAGGGCACGGTCGCCGCTTGCTGCTGCCGTTCTCGGGGTGCTGCTCACGTCGTGCACGCTGCCCGGCACCCAGAGCGCCGGCGGCCGCGCGCACGGCGCCGCGAGCAACGCCGGGGCTGCCTCCCCGCCTGAGATCACTGTCTCTCCGGCCGACCGCGCTCGGGCGGTCGCCCTGGACAGCCCCGTGGTGGTGAGCAGCTCCAGCGGACGCCTCGACACGGTCACCGTGCAGGAGCTCGGCACCGCCACCGCAGCGACGGGCGAGCTGTCGCCGGACGGGCGTAGGTGGACACTGCGCCAGGCGCTCGACCCCGGCGCCAACTACAAGATCAGCGCCCATGCCCGCGGCGGGTCGGGCCAGGCTGCCGGCGTGGAGACATCGTTCAGCACGCTGATCGCCTCGGGCCGCCTGCTCACCTCGTTCACACCGGCTGACGGCAGCGTCGTCGGGGTCGGCGAGCCGATCGATCTCTCCTTCAACACACCGATCCCCGCCGACCGCCGAGCCGCCCTGCTCGAGCGCATCAAGGTCACCTCCACGCCGGGAGTCATGGGCGCGTGGCACTGGTTCTCGGACACGTCCGTGCACTTCCGGACCGAGGACTACTGGCCCGCAGGAGCGCACGTCAGCGTGATCGCCAATCTCAAAGGGTTCAACGCCGGCGGCGGCTTCTGGGGCCTGGGCAGCTGGTCGATGAGCTTCTCGGTGGGCGACAAGCACGTCTCCATCATCGACGACAAGAGCCACCAGATGCAGGTCTTCAACAACGATCAGCTCATCAACACGTGGCCGGTGAGCATGGGCAAGGCGGGCTTCAAAACGCTCGAGGGCACGCTCATCGTCCTCTACAAAACGTACAAGGTCTTCATGGACTCGTGCAGCACCTTCGGCGGCGCCGCCTGCATCCCCGGTGCTCCCAACTTCTACAGGGACTACGTCTATTACGACACCGCTGTCTCGAGCGACGGCTACTTCATCCACGCAGCGCCGTGGTCCGTCTATGCTCAGGGGCGCTATGACGTTTCGCACGGCTGCATCAACCTGAGCACCGCGCGCGCGACGACCTTCTACAACTACAGCCTCAGCGGCGACGTCGTGATCGTCAAGAACACCGGGTCCGCAGCCACCGTGACCGACGGCGAGGGCGACTGGCAGATCGATTTCAGCCAGTTCTCCAACACCGCGAGCCTGGGCGCCGTGTGGACGGGAGACATCGCCTCGACCCTGCCCGGCGCGCGGGCAACATAGATGCCGCGATGACCTCCGTGGAGGGGTCCGCTGCTCCCGCGCGATGCACCGCGGCGTCCTGCACCAACACTGACGTCACCGCGTGTGCGTACGTCGATCGCCGGCAGCGTCCCTGCAACACCGCGTGGTGCACGCAGCACGTGGTCATGGTCGACGGTATGGCGCTGTGCCGCCGCCACGCCGGCGTGGTCAGGGCCATCGGCACGGAACCCGATCGCCTGACCAGCCTCCCCGACCTCGAGAACCGCGCGCCGTCGCTGGTGAGCTGGGTGGCGCAGGACGTCGACCCGGATGTGCGCCAGCTCCTGGAGCGCTACGCCGGCACCGGGACCACCATCGATGAGAGCGCCATCTTCCCCCTCGGCCACGTCACGCGACGGACGTGGACGCGGCACTGGAAGGTGCTGTCCCACACCGGGTTCGACGTGCGCATCTCGCTGATGGTCGCTGAGGCCGAGGACACCACGGTGCGCGTGTCGGTCGACGGGACTGTCGTCGCCGAGCTCGAGCCGCCATGGATCGCGCGGCGCGGCAGCGGGCAGGCGCTGTCGCCGGAGGAGGACGAGGCCGAGCGAGCGCTGTTCCGGCGCCAGTTGATCGACGCGGTGCAATCGCGCCTGGCGGGCCACAGCCCGGGCGGCGAGCTGCGAGCGACCTGAGTGCAGCTGCACCGCGAGTGGGTGCTGCTCGAGGGCAAGCACCACACAGCGCTCGTGGTGCGACCGGTCAGCGCGGCGCTGCCGCTGCCCGCGGTGATCGTCGTGCAGGAGGCCTGGGGCATCGACGATCACATCCTCGACGTGGTGGCCCGCGTCGCCGCGGCGGGATACGTCGCGGTAGCGCCCGACCTCTACTGGCAGGACGGCGGCCGGCCGGCGCCGCTCGTGGCCGGCCGGGTGGCGGTCGCCAAGCGCTTCATGGACAGCCTGCCGCCGGGGAGCTGGGGCGACGCAGCCCGGCGCGACGCCGCGCTGGCCGACCTGCCCGTCGCGGAGCGTACGCCGCTCGCCAACACGCTGCAGGCGATTTTCACAGGGTCGCGCGATCTCGAGCCGCAGCTGAAGACCCTGCGCGAGGTCTACACGCACACGCGCCAGTCGTCGCTGACAGACGGCCGCGGTGTCGGCGCGCTGGGCTTCTGCCGCGGCGGCGCGCTGGTCGGCCTGCTCGCCGCCGCGGAGCCACGGCTCGACGCGGGCATCATGTTCTACGGGACCCCACCCCCGGCTGACCGTCGCGCCGCGATTCGATGCCCGCTGCTCGGGCTGTACGGCGGCGCCGACGAGGTGATCACGTCGCAGATACCCGAGTTCTCTGCGAGCCTCGGCGCCGCGGGCGTCGACTTCGAGGATGTCGTGTACCCGGGAGCGCCGCATGCCTTCTTCAACGACACGCGCGTTTCGTACCGGGTCGAAGCCGCCCGGGACGCCTGGGCGCGGACGCTCGGCTTTCTCGCCCGTCACCTCGGCGCATAGGCAGCGCGGTTGAAGGCCGTCGTCTTCGATCAGCCCGGTGAGGCAGAGGTGCTCCACGTCTCGCAGGTTGCAGACCCTGCGACGCACGCGCACGACGTGCTCATCCGCGTCGCCGGAGCCGGCGTGAATCGCGCTGACCTCCTGCAGCGTCGCGGCTTCTATCCCCCACCACCCGGAGCGTCGGAGATCCTCGGCCTCGAGGTGGCCGGGATCGTCGAGGCAGTTGGCGCCGCGATCACGCACGTACACGCCGGAGCGCGCGTCATGGCGCTCCTCGAAGGCGGCGGTTACGCAGAGCTGGCCGTCGCTCCCGAAGCGCAGACCATTGCAGTTCCAGACAGCATCGACCTGATCACCGCGGCGGGGATCCCTGAGGCATTCATCACGGCGCACGACAACCTCTTCACCCGTACGCGGCTGCAACCCGGCGAGACGGTCCTGATCCACGGCGGCGCCGGCGGGGTCGGTACTGCCGCGATTCAGCTGGCGTCCGCTGCCGGGTGCCAGGTCATCGTCACCGCCGGCAGCCCGGCCAAGCTGCAGCGGTGTGCCCAGCTCGGCGCTCACCACGGCATCGATTACCGCGCGGAGGATTTCGTGGCCCGCGTGCGCGATCTGACCGGCGGCGCAGGCGCTCACGTGATCCTCGACGTGATGGGTGCGGCCTACGTGGAGCGCAACCTCGAGGCGCTCGCCGACGATGGCAGGCTGGTGGTCATCGGGCTGCAGGGAGGCACGTCCGCAGAGCTCAACCTGGGCCTGGTGCTGCGCAAGCGGGCAGCGCTGGTCGGCACGCTGCTGCGCTCCCGGCCCGCGGCTCAGAAGGCCGCGATCGTCGCCGCCTTCGTGACCGAGGTCCTCCCCCGCCTCGCCGGCGGGACGCTGCGCGCGGTGATCGACCGCGTGGTGCCATTCGACGACGCGGCCGCGGCCCACCGCGCCCTCGAGACGGGCGATGTGGTCGGCAAGGTCGTGCTCGAGGTGACCGCTCCGTGAACGGTCCTGCGATGTCGCGGCGGCGCGAGGACGAGGCCATGCCGATCGCCGAAGCGGCGCGCCGCGACTGGGACGTCGTGGTCGTCGGCGCGGGGCACAACGGCCTGACCGCGGCGGCGTATCTGGCCCGCGCTGGCCGCAGCGTGCTCGTGCTCGAGGCGCGGGAGCGCATCGGCGGTGCCTGCCGCCTGGAGCGTCCCTTCGCGGACCGCAGCTTCATCGTCAGCCCGTGCGCGTATGTGGTGGGCCTGCTGCACGGCGCGGTCGTCGAGGACCTCGAGCTGCACCGATACGGCTACACGGTGCGCTTCATCGATCCGCACCTCTGGTGCCCGTTCGACGACGGGACCTCGCTGGCGCTCTGGGACGATTCCGAGCGCAACCGCCTCAGCGTCGGCGCGCTGGCGCCGGATGACGTCGACGGGTATGCGCGCTACGAGCAGCTCTTCGCGCGCATACGCCGCGCCCTGCGCTCCAAGGGTCGCGACACGTGGCTGGGCGAGGCGCCGGATCGCGCCGAGATCGAGGCACTGCTCGACCACGACCCCGAGCTGATCGAGGTGATGTTCGAGGAGCCGATCGCCGACCTCGTGGAGCGTCATGTGCGCGATACGCGCCTGCGCACCGCGCTGCACGGCCAGGGGCTGATCGGCACGTGGGCCGGGCCGAGAGAGCCGGGCACCGCGGCCATCCACGCCATGCACTCGATGGGGACGCTCGAGGGGCGCGCCGGCGGCTGGGGCTACGTCGTCGGCGGCATGGGCAGGATCTCGTTCGCGCTCGCGGAGGCCGCACGCCGGGCGGGCGCCGTGATCGTCAGCCGCTCGCCGGTGAGCGCGATCGTTCCCGAGGACGGGGTGCTGCTTGCCGACGGCACCCGCATCCGCGCGCGCAGCGTGGTCAGCAACGCCGACCCCCGCACCACGCTCTCGCTGCTCGGCGCCGCAGCCCCGCGCGGCTTCGCCGGTCGGGTCGCCAGCTGGCGCATGGAGGGACCGGTGTTGAAGATCAACTGCGCGCTGTCCGCGCTGCCGCGCTTCACCGCTTCGAGCAACGGCGAATCGCACCGCGCAATGGTGACGATCGCGGGCAGCATCGACGCCACCCAGGATGCGTACGAGCGCAGCCGCCGTGGCGAACCCGCCCCGCGCTGGATGGAGCTGTACTTCCACACCGCCTACGACGGCAGCGTCGCGCCGCCCGGCAAGCACGTGATCAGCATCTTCGCGCAGTACGTGCCGTACCGCCTGGCGCAGGGCAGCTGGGAAACGCGACGTGACGAAGTCGCGGACAGCGCCATCGCGGACATCGCCCGCTTCGCGCCCCACATCGCCGCGTGCATCCTCGACCGCCAGGTGCTCGCGCCTCCCGACATCGAGGCGCATGTCGGCTTGAGTGGCGGTCACATCTTCCAGGGAGAGTGCCTGCCGGAGCAGATGTGGCGCAACCGATTCGCGCCGCGCCTACCGCTGCCCGGCGTGTACATGTGCGGCGCGGCCACGCATCCGGGTGGCAGTGTCATCGCCGCCAACGGACGCAACGCCGCCATGGCGGTGCTCGCTGACCTCGCTCAGTCGACGACCGCGTCCGCCTCGATCTCGAGCAGGTAGGCGGGATCCACGAAGGCCTTCACCTGCACCAGGCTGCTCGCGGGGAGCACGTCGCCGAAGACCTCCAGGTGGGCGCGTGCCACGTCGTCGAAGCAGGCGATGTCGGTGACGAAGATGCGCGTGCGCACCACGTCGGCTGGGCCCGCGCCCAGCTCGGCCAGCGCAGCCGCGATGATCTCCAGGGCGCGCCGCGCCTGCGCGTACGCGCCGTCAGGAGCCGAGCCGTCCGGGTTGATGCCGACCGTGCCCGAAACACACACGACGTTGCCGGCGCGGATGGCGCGCGAGTAGCCGAATCGCCGCTCCCACGGAGCGCCCGAGCTGACGTGGCGGCGCCGCGCTGTCATCGACCGATGCGCAGGGCGCTGCGCAGCAGGGCGACCTCCTCCGCGTCGGCGACGCGGAGCAGCAGCAGGACCAGCCCGTAGATCACTGCCGACGCCACCACCACCACCACGAGCATGAGGCGTCCCTGGGGGTGCGCCAACACGATGAACCCTCCCATCAACAGGCCGGCCACGATCGTCTTCCACGTCGAGCGCACCACCCGGATCGCCCCCAGCTGCGCGCGAAGCACGAACCAACCGACCACCACCAGCGCCGCCTCGGTGACCACGACCGCCCAGCTCGCGCCCAGGTAGCCGTAGCGGGGGATGACGACCAGGTTGACCCCCACGTTGATGACCAGTCCGACGACCGCTACCATGGCGAACAGCATCTGCTTGTCGATGGCGTTGAGCGTGGCCGCGAAGGTGTTGTCGGCGAACATGAAGACGATCCCCAGCGCGAGGATCTGCAGTGACGCGGCCGACTCCGGGTAGAGCCGCAGCAGGTCGTTGAACTGCGGCGCTAGCAGGAATACGCCGACCGTGACCGGCCAGCCGAGCAGCACCAGGGCTTTGAAGAACTTCTCGGAGAGGACGAGCACGCGGTCGGGTGCGCGCCGGTGGTACAGCGAGAGCAGCGGGAACACCACGCCGCGCAGCGTGAACGGTATGAACAGCAGCGACTCGAACGGCTTGTACGCGAACGTGTACCAGCCGACCTCGTCGTACGGCCGGAACCGCTGCAGGATGGGCACGTCGATCTTGAAATACACGGTGGTGATGACGAAGGTGATGCCGAGCGGTATGGCGGCGCGCAACCACGGCCGCAGCAGCGATGTGTCCAGCTTCCAGCGCGGACGCAGCACTCCCTTGCGCAGCAGCACGATCGCGAAGTAGACGCAGGCGAGCGCGTAGCTGGCGGCATAGGCCCAGAGGTAATAGCCCGCGTCGGCGCCGAGGTGCGCGCCGACCAGCGCGAGCACCAGCACCACCACGGCTTCGGGGACGATCTCGATGATCTCGAACCCCAGCTTCTGCATCGCGTAGAGCGTGTTGCGCAGCAGCAGCTGGTACCCGGAGAGCACGAGGACGGCGAACGAAGGCAGCAGCAGCGAGCGCAGCCCGGCGACGTAGAGGGCGGCCAGCAGCAGCGGCAGCCCGACCACGAACAGGACGAGCTTGAGTGAGGCGATGTTGTTCCAGTAGCGCGCCAGCGCGTGGGTGTCGCGGGCGCCCTCGCGCACGTACAGCGCGGAGAAGCCGAGGTCGGTGACCACGCCGACCAGCCCGACGTAGGTCACCGCGGTCTGCATCTCTCCGAACCGCGTGTCCCCGAGCGAGTTGCCGATGGCGATGACCGCGATCAGCGCGATGATGCGCGAGATCACCCGCGCCACCAGGATGAGCACGGTGTTGCGCAGCGCGCGCATCCCCAATCCGCCTCGGCCCGGTTCCATCGCGGCAGTTGCGGTGACGGACACCGGCGGGGATTCCTGCAAGCGCCTCATCTTACGACCCGATCGAACGTGTGCCCGATAGACTCGGCAACTCCAAAGGAGGACGTGCCATGCCCGATGTGGTCACCGAGGAGGTCCGCCACAGCACCAGGGAAAGCCGTCGTGACGGCGGCGCGCTGCTGGCGCGCGGCCTGCGCGAGAGCGGCGTCTCCACGCTGTTCGGCCTGCCCGGCGGCCACATCCTGCCTCTGCTCGATGCCTGCCTCGACGAGCAGCTGCGCGTCATCGACACCCGTCACGAAGGCGCCGCGTCGCTTGCGGCCGAGGGTTGGGCGCTTGCCACCGGGGACACCGGCGTCGCCGTCGTCACCGCCGGCCCGGGCTTCGCCAACGCGCTCACCGGTCTGATCGACGCGGGAGCGTGGAGCGTCCCGCTGCTGCTCATCGCCGGGCGCACCTCCACGAACCGCCAGGGCAAGGGAGCGGTCATGGACGTCGATCAACGCGCCATCGCCGCCCCTGCCGTGAAATGGGCGGCCAGCTGCAGCAGCGCGGGCCGCATCCCCCGTTACGTGGCGGAGGCGCTGTACCGGGCGCGAGGCGGCACTCCCGGTGCTGCGTATCTCGAGGTGACCTCCGACGCTGTGTATCACAGCGCGGCGCCACTCGATACGTGGCCGGCGGGTTTTCCCGCCAGCGCACCGCGTCCCGCTGCCACACCCGTTGCCGTCGGTGAGGCGGTCAGCGCGTTGCGCCGCGCCGAGCGACCGCTGATCGTGGCGGGCAGCGGAGCGTTCTGGTCGGGCGCCGGCACAGACATCGCGGCCTTCGCAGAGACGGCGCAGATCCCGGTGATCACGGCGAGCGCAGCGCGGGGTGTCGTTCCCGACTCGCACGCATGGAGCCTCGGTTCGCTGGTACACGGCGGTGTTGCGCTGCCGAGCAGCGACTGCGTGCTCGTGCTCGGCTCCGCGTTCAACGCCAACGTCATGTACGGGGGCGCACCACTGTTCGGCGCCGAGCAAGCGATCATCCAGGTGGACATCTCGCCGGAGCGCATCGGCGGCAACCGCGCCGCGGACGTGGCCGTCGCGGGCGATGTGGCTGCCGCGGTCCGCGACATGCGCGCGGCGTGGGGCGAGACCGGCACGCGCAGTGACGGCTGGCTGCAGCGCGCGCGCGAGTTGAGTGCCGCTTCACAGGGATTCTGGGATCAGCAGGTTGACGCACACTCGGGCGCGCAGCCACACCCCGGCGCGGTTGCGCGCGAGATCGCCCGGTACGCTCGTGATCGTTTCAGCGGTGACGTCACGCTCGTCGCCGACGGCGGTGACGCGCTGGCGTGGGCCCTGGCGTACTTCTACGCCGAGCAACCGGGACGGCTGCTCTCGACGACCACCGCGCTCGGCACCCTCGGTGTGGGTATGCCGTTCGCCATCGCCGCCAGGGCCGCGCGGCCGAGCGAGCCGGTGCTGCTCTTCACCGGCGACGGTTCGTTCGGGCTCACCGCCATGGAGGTGGACACGGCGGTGCGGCACCAGCTTCCCGTGGTCGTCGTGGTGTCCAACAACAGCGGTTGGGGCGACGTGCGCCACGAGCAGGATGCTGCGTTCGGCCCGGGACGTCACGTCGCCAGCGAGCTGGCACCCATTCGCTACGACCGCCTCGCTGAAGCGTTGGGCGGCCATGGCGAGCACGTCGAGTCGTTGGAGGCGCTGCGCCCGGCGCTGGATCGCGCCTTCGCCGCCGGCGTCTGCAGCGTCATCGACGTCACCACCGATCCCGCTGTGCTGTCCGAGCTGCTGCGCATGCTTCCGCAGCTCGGGTTGATGTAGGGCGTCGGTGCGCGCTGTCACGCTCGCCGGCGCCCACGACCTGCAGCCGGTTGAGCTGGCCGATCCGCACGCGCTTGACGGCGAGGTGGTCGTGCGGGTCAGCGTGTGCGGCATCTGCGGCTCGGACGTGAGCTCCTACAAGGTCGGACTGTTCAGCGACATCGTGCCCGGCCACGAGCTGGCCGGCGTCATCGAGTCAGTCGGGTCCGGCGTGGACGGCTGGGGGGCGGGAGACGCGGCCATCATCGATCCCAAGACGCCCTGCGGCATGTGCGACGACTGCCGCTCCGGAGCGCGATACCGCTGCGCCATGTCGCTGACGGCGGGCATCGGGTTCGGCCGCAACGGCGGCTTCGCCGAGCTGGTCGCGGCGCCGGCTGCGCTGCTGCATCGGGTGCCGGCGGGCCTGCGCGTTGATGACGCGTGCCTGGTGGAGCCGTTGTCGGTGGCCATCCACGGCGTGGAACGCGCGGCGCTCCAACCAGGTCACACCGCGGTGGTGGTGGGGCTGGGACCGATCGGGCTGTTCACCGTGGCAGTGCTGCGCGCGCGCGGGGCCGGAGACATCATCGCCGCCGACCCTGTCGCCGATCGCCGCCGCCTGGCGCTCGACCTCGGCGCCAGCAACGTCTGCGCCGACGTCAGCGAGGTGCGCGGCACGATCGCGCAGGCGCCCGCCGTCATCGAGTGCAGCGGCCATCCGGAAGTGCTGCATGCCGCCGCGGACCTGGTCGCTCCCGGCGGCCGCCTGGTGCTGGTCGGGGTGCCCTTCGGCCGCGCGCAGGTGGCGCCGCTGATGTGGGTGACCAGGGAGATCGAGATCATCGGCAGCATCGCCTCCAGCGAGGCTGATTTCGTGGCCGCCATCGACATGCTGGCAGGCAGGCCGGAGCTCGCGGCGGTGGCCACCCGGCGCGTGTCGCTCAGCGAGGTTCCCG
>Ga0066710_100001853_pt1 | contig 16362 bp, 16 predicted proteins | sample GraSoiAngelo_159_FD_79666 | JGI IMG/M metagenome (GOLD analysis project Ga0066710, IMG submission 79666) | Grasslands soil microbial communities from the Angelo Coastal Reserve, California, USA - 14_1009_16_40cm | ecosystem: Environmental > Terrestrial > Soil > Grasslands | place: USA... | reverse complement strand
GACGGTGGCGGTGGCGGTGGCGAAGCCGTCTGCGCCTGCATTGACGTTGACCGCGCTCGACACGAGCAGCGATTACGCGAGCGGTTCGACCGTGTTCTTCAACCCGACTGCGGTGTCGGGTTCGTTCAGGGTCGACGCGTCCAGCTCGGGCGCGGACTCGATCGAGTTCCCGGATGTGTTCGTGGTCGGCGACGGCGGCAGCGTGTCTGGTTCGAGCGCGAGCAAGACGTACAGCTGGTCGACGGGCGCGGCGCCGCTGACGCTGTCGTTTGCCGTGACGGCCAGCAACACGGGTGGTCAGTCGGATCCGGTGTCGTTCACGGTGTCGCCTGATTCGACGGCGCCGGCGAGTTCGATCTCCTGTTCGCCGGGCCCATGTGGGGGCGGTACCGGCACGCAGTCGGTGACGCTGTCCGCGACCGATTCCTCGGGCTCAGGTGTCAAGGCGATCCATTTCACAACGAACGGCACGACACCGACCCTGGGCAGTCCGGTCTACACGTCTCCGCTGAGCGTCTCGTCGACGACGACGGTGAAGTTTTTCGCGGTCGACAACGTCGGCAACACCGAGGCTGTACAGACGCAGACCATCACGATCACGTCCGGAGGCGGGGCCAGTTTCGTCCGCCAGACGACGAACCTCTCGTCGAGTGCGTCGAGCCTGGCGACGTCCTTGTCGCCCGCGTCCACGTCGGGAAACACGCTCGTGGCCATCATCGCCTTTGCAACCGGAAGCTCCGCCTCCGTGAGCTCCGTCTCCGACTCGGGCGGCGCGTGGACGAAGGGGCCCGTCGGTTTCCTCACCGGGATCAACAGTCGGGTCGAGATCTGGTACCGGCTGAGCGCGCCCGCCGTCAGTTCGGTGACCGTGACGCTCTCCAGTGCGAAAGCCGTGGCCGTGAACATCTCGGAGTGGTCAGGCGTGACGGGATTCGAACGGTCCTCGAACGGCAACGGCTCCTCGTCCACGACGATCACGACCCCGCCGGTGACGACGACGAACGCCCAGGATCTCGTCATCGCGGCGACGAACTACCCGAGCGGCGCGACCTCGACGCTGACGTCCGGGTCCTTCGCGAGCCTCCAGGACTTCAACTCGGGCTCGGGCGTGCACGGCCGAGCTGCGTACGTCATCACCTCCTCGACCGGAACCTTCCAGGCCTCCTGGTCGCTCAGCACCTCGAGTGGCGGGCACGGCACCGCGATCATCGCCTTCAAGGCGTCGTAGCCTCGAGGGCCTCCGCGGAGCCCCTACACTGGCGCACATCGCACGGCCAGGCTCAGTCGGCGGACATCTCCTGAGGCGCATTCACAACAACCTGCGCTCGCCGTTGTGGGCCGCAGCCATCGCGTGCGCAGCGTCCGTCGCGGCTCCGGCCGGCGGTGCGGCGCCGGCTGCGCCGACCGCCTCCAGTACGGGTCCGGCCATCGTCGACCGGGAGCAGAACCGTAACCTCACGCCCGTCGTCGTCTCCCCCCAATACCTCGTCTGGGAGAGCGCCGGCGGCGAGGAGTCGTCGTTGATCCCGTCGCTCCGGCAGCTCGACCTGCGTACGAGCCGCATCCGGATCCTCGTGCGCGGCGTCGTCCCGCACTTCGGGCTCGCGTCCACGACGGGCTGGGTGGTCTACGCGGTCGGGCGCGGCTCCACGCTCGTCGCCGCCAGGCACGACGGCTCGGGAAGGACGACGTTGAGCAGACAGCTCGTGGCTCCGATCGCCGCCCGAGGGGAGAAGGTGGCGTGGGCCGACCAGGATGCGACGCGGCAGCGCGTCTACGTCCGCGACATGTCGAGCGGCACGCGCTGGCTGGCCGCCGATCTGCCGCGCTGCGTCGGCGGACGCTGCTACCGGATCGATGCCGTCGGGCTCGCCGACCTGGGCGTCGTCTTCGTCCGAGGCGCGATCGGCCCACAGCCGTCCTTCATCGTCCGCCGCGGCTTCTCCGACGCGAAGGCGACCCGCCTCGCGGTGCCCAACGACCCGCAGCCCGATCTGGCGCCCTCCTCGGTGGGCGCGCTCTACTACGCGTTCGGGCGCGGCTGGTACCGCTGGGATTTCGGTCGGCCTGACACGCGGCTGACTCGCTTCCTGGGCGCCCGGCAGACACCCGTGCTGCTGAACGAGGGCGACGACTGGTTCGTCCGCGTCGACGCGCAGTGTAAAGGCGGCTTGCAGCGCTTCCGTGGAACCGGCGGCGCCGCGACCGTGGGCTCCGCCGTACGCGTGCTGGCGCTCGCCGGCATGCCCGCAGACGACTGTGCCGACCTCCTGAACCTCCAGCTCTCGGGCGACCGACTCGTGACCACATGGTCGCTCCACGGCAAGTCGGGCGACCCCGACGAGCAGGAGTTCACGGGCGTCATCGTCTCGCAGCCGTACCGCACCTAGGTGAAGGCGTGAACGCCACGTCAGCCTGCCTGCGTGAGCGGTTGGACTCTTCGCCGTGGGAGGCTCGTACAGCCTTGAAATGAATGTGCGTGCCTGTTTGTTTGCAAGTCTTTGCCTGTTGGTGCTTGCCGCTGCTGGCGCTGCGCCGGCACGGTCGGATTCGCGGCGAGCCGCATTGCCGCCGCCGTCGTTTCGGCCCGCCCACGGCTGGTGGACGCTGACCACTGGTCCGACCGAGACCACGCAGCAGTTGCCGCCACAGGTATGGGCAATCAACGTTCGTTCGAACCTGGCGGCGTTGGTGCCCTTCGACCTGTTCCAAGGGCTGAAGCGTCTCAGCCCGCAAGGGATCGTGATCTGGGCGACCACCATTGGGCCGAAGCGGCTCTCTGGCTTCCGGCCCGCCGTGCTGCCGCTCAGACTGTCGAGCTTCCGGGTCGATCATGGCTGGGAGATGCAGCCCGCGCCGAACATCCAGCAGCGACTCCTCGGTGTGCGCGTGAACGGCTGGCAAGTCGACGTGCGTGTCTACTTCGCCACCCAGCACCCTGGCAAGAAGCTGCTGGCCGAGGCGCAGGCCGAGCTCAATCGTCTGCTGCTCCCACAGCGAGGGTGACAACACATTCCAGGTTGCGGGTGACTGATCGGCGGGCGGTAGCGTATGTATCGAGCATGCGCACCTTCCTTCCGGCGCTGCTCTGCGCGGCATGCCTCTCCCGCTGATGCGGTGTCTCGTGCTCGCGCTCGCTGCTACCGCGTTGGTTGCGGGCTGCGGTGGCCGCGTCGTCGGCTCGCCGTCGCCGCTGATGATGGCTGGTGGGTCTTCCGAGGGCGGTTACCCGATTGCTGGATCAGGCCCGTCGGGCACCGCAATCAGGTTCATCGAGCATGGTCGATTCGCGGTCGGGATCATCCTCCGCAACAAGACCGGCACGACGGTCACGGTGGTTGACGTGCGGACACCCGAGCCACCGCTCAGCCTGGTTGAGCAGGTCGGGACACGACTCGAGCCCTGGAAACCACCGGCTTGCCCCAAGAACACGCTCGGCTGCCCGCCCGGAGTCACCTTCTTGCGAATGTCGTTCGGTGATGTTCGACCTTCACCCATGTCGGTCGGCCCCGGCAAGTGGCTGGCGGTTCAGCTGAACTACCAACTGGCGTCCTGCCGTGTCGTACCACTCGCCACCACGGCGTCCGCGCGTGAGCTACAGGTCACGTTCCGTTACAGCCAGGGCCGGCTCCAGCACCAGGAGCTCCCGATTGGGGCGGCAAAGCTACGGCTGAGCACGCCCGCTGGGGTCGAGTGTCTGCCCCGCCCGCATAGCCACATCGGCCTGGTCGGGTCATTCACCACCTCTCCCGGTCACGGCACGATCCCGGGCAGCGACGGCGACACCTGCACCCGAACCTCGTCCGGCGGCTTGGCCTTTCGAAGCAGGCAGTTCTTCGACCGCAGCGGGATCGCCTGGCGCATCCGGATCCGGCTGCCGCGCGTCCCTGCCTCATCACCTGTCGATGTCGTACGTGCAGACGTCCGTGCGACGGGAGGCTTCGGCCTCCACGGCTGGACGACCTTCAACGGAGCCGGATCAAGAGTCACCCTGCAGCACGCAACCCGCGGAACACTCGCAGGCAGCTTCACCGCGATCTTCTCCGACAGACGCAGACTGTTCCGCGCCTACGGAGAGTGGCGCTGCACCATGCTTCCTCGACACCGAGCGTAAGCCACTCCACGGAAGGCGCGGTACGATCGCCGATCGATGCCCTACCGTCCCGCCGATTCCCTGGCCTCGCCGCGCTTCAGCGGCCCGCGCACCTTCATGCGCCTGCCCCACCTCGAGACGACCGAGGACGTAGACGTCGCCGTCGTCGGCATCCCGACCGATGACGCGGTCTCCTATCGCTCGGGCGCGCGCTTCGGGCCCGAGGCGATCCGCAGCGCGTCGGTGTTCCTCCGGCCGTTCAACGCCTACCTGGGCGTCGAGATCTTCGACCACCTCTCCGTGGTCGACCACGGCGACGCGCCGACGGTCCCCGGTTACCACATGGAGACGCTCCAACGAGTCCAGGAGTACCTCGAACCGATTCACCGTGCGGGCGTGATTCCGCTCTGTCTCGGGGGTGACCACTCGATCGTGCTTGCAGAGCTCCGCGCCGCCGCGGCCGTGCACGGGCCGCTCGCGCTCGTCCACCTCGACGCACACGCGGATGTCTGGGATGCGTACTACGGAGCCAAGTACTTCCACGGGACAGTCTTCCGGCGCGCCCTCGAGGAAAAGCTGATCGACCCCGCTCGCTCGGTGCAGGCGGGGATGCGCGGCACGCTCTACGGCGCCGGCGACGAGGAGGAGCCGCGCCGCCTCGGCTTCCTCGCGCTGCCGTGGCCGGAGTTGAAGAAGTTGACGCCGGACCGGTACGGCGACGTCGTCCGCGAGCGGGTCGGCGAGGACGCGGCGTTCCTCTCCTTCGACATCGACTTCGTCGACCCCGCCTTCGCTCCCGGGACGGGCACCCCGGAGGTCGGCGGCCCGACCTCGGACGTCGCGCTCGCCTACCTTCGCGCACTGCACGGCATCGACTTCCGCGGCCTCGACTGCGTCGAGGTGGCCCCCGCCTACGATCCCGGCGGGATCACTGCTCTCCTCGCCGCAACCGCCTGTCACGAAATGCTTTCACTGCTCGCACTCCGCCGCCGCTGATCGCCGCTGAGTCGACCGACCCGATTAGGCGCTTGATGCCGAGGTTGAGGCTGGTTCCGCGCGTGCCTCGTTCGAGGGCGGACAAGCGCTTATGCGCGGGGCCGATCGGCTCGATCGCTCGGCTCGTAGACGTGGAGCGCGGTGCCGGTGTCGAACGTCTGTGCCTCGATCAGGTCGAGCTTCAGCGCGTCGGGCAGGTCTCGGAACATGGGCAGGCCGCTCCCGAACACGACGGGCTGAATGATGAGAACGTATTGGTCGACGAGTCCGGCCCTTGACAGCGACTGAGCGAGGCTGGCGCCGCCCCAGGCGATGATCTCGCCGCCGGGTTGGCGGCGGAGCGTGGCGATCTCGTCTGCGAGGTCGCCGCGTGCGATCGTGGATTCGGCCCATGTCGCCTCGTTGAGCGTCGTCGAGACGACGACCTTGGGGATCTCGTTCATCGGGGCCGCGTAGTCGTCGGTGGAGGTTGGCCAATGCGCCGCCATCTCCTCGTAGGTGACCCGCCCCATGATGTGCGTCCCGGCCCGGCGGACCCGATCGAGTTTCCAACGCTTCAGCTCGTCAGGCTCGGGGAGCGCGCCGGCGTGACCGTGGGGCCCTGCGACGAATCCGTCGACTGAGACACTCATCATCAAAACCACGCTTCGCATGTGAGACCCTCCTTCGTCGAGGCGTCGCTGGTCTTGCTGCTTTGACCGCTTCGTCAGGCGGAACTCATCGGCGGGAATCCGTTCTCGCCGACGGGTCGACGCATGTGAATCCCCGGGAACTTCACGAGCTCGACTGTTGATCGAGTTGAGCGCGAAGGAGCTCACCGACTTCCGGGCTGGGTGGCTTTGGATCGTCCGGAGAAAGTGTGACGGCGTCCGCTGAGGCGCCGTGTGCGAGCAGCGCACGCACGGTTTCGATCCAGTCGGCGCCCGGATCGCTGGTTGGTTTCTCGCCGCTTCCGACTGCGGCCCAGTCGAGTGGCGTGCTGTTCCAGGTCGTGTCGAGGGCTTCGATGTCGGCGCCGCGCTTGAGCAGGAGCTGGACGGTGCTAGCGCTGCCGGAGTAGGCGGCGATGTGGAGTGCTGTTGCGCCGTTGTCGCCGCGTGCGTCGATGGGGAGGCCGAGGTCGAGCATGAGCTCGACGGCGTCGGTGTCGCCGCGCTCGGCGGCGCGGACGAGCATGGCACGGTCGTCGTCGCTGAGTCCGCGAAGTAGCTCGGGGTTCTCGTCGAGTTCGCGCTGTGCTTCGCGACGGTCGGCGCGACGGCAGGCCGAGAGGAAGCGGTCGGCAGCGGTGAGGCGGTCGTCGGCACCGTAGCGGCCAAGCAGCTCGCAGAGGTCGGTTCTGCCGGCGGCGGTGGCGAGCCGGTAGGGCGTGTATCCGTCGGGACCGGCTGCGTTCGGGTCGGCATCGTGGGCGAGGAGCAGGTCGAGCAGCGCGGAGCTGCAGCCGGCACGGATTGCGGCCCAGACGACCGGAACGCGGTGTCCGTCGTCGTCGCGGTAACGGTTGGGATCGGCTCCGGTTTCGAGCATTAGCCGCGTCGTTTCGGCGTCGTCGTTGCTGATCGGCGCGGCGACCGCCTGTTCGGCGACCTCGCGCACGTTCGGTACGCGGTCGAGGAGGAGTGGCAGCAGCTGATCGCGGTCGTGTGCGAAGCCGGCGAGGTAGAGGTCGTGGTCGTTGGGGACGGCGCCGCGTTCGAGCAGCAGCTCGGCGAGGGCGCGGTTGCTCGGGCCACTGTTCGCGCTCGCGATCACACAGCGCAATGGCGACCAGCTCGCCCTGGGACCGACCGTGGTCGCGATGGGATCCGCGCCGGCCGCGAGCAGGAGCTGCGCGACGGCGAGCAGCTCGTCTCCTCGGCTTGGGTCGAGGTGGTGCCAGCGCGACGCGCAGGCGGCATGAAGCGGCGCCCAGCCCGAGTGCGGGTCGTGACGGGTGGCGAGCGCCGGATCGCGCCGGAGTTCGTGGGCGACGCGGTCGACGTTGCCGAGGATCACCGCGGTGGCGAAGCTGTAGTCGGCGATCGCGGGCGTCGCGTTCAGCAGGCGGGCGGCGCGGCCGATGCGGCCGCCGACACTCGCGTGGCAGAACGCGTCCACCTGTTCGGCGAGCTCGAGGTTCCTCTTCTCGACCTCTTCCTTCAGCCGCGGCCACCTCGCGAACCCGTAGCTGCGAGCGACTGCGAGCTGCGCAGCCGCGAGGTTGAGCTCGTTCGAGACAGCCCGGATCTCTTCGATCGCGCCGCTGTCTCCCGCCTTGGCTGACCGCAGCAGGTCTTTGGCCTGGTGGCGGAGCTGGTCGAGGTTCGGGTGAGCCGGAAGTGCCGGCATGACGTCTCCTTTACCGGCCTGCGGTCCGCGTGCCAGGCCTCGAAGGAGAACGCCACGATTCCGTGCTCGTTCCTGTTAGAGGTGGACTCCGTCCTACCCGCGGACCCGGAGGCGCCCTCTCGCGCCTACCCGGCAGCCTAGCGATCCGCGTGGCGTGTCGACGCGATCAACGGTGACCTGGCTGTCTGCCCCTCTCGTGTTGCCAATCGCTTGCCAAGACGATCTCCTTGGCGGGCGAGCGCGTGCAGGGCGCGAGCTTGTGGCGTTTCGACGCGCTCGCGATCCTGGGTGCGAGCGGGATGCGGCATACGGCTTGGGGGCTTCGGTTCTTCGAGCCGTTCGTCTGGTGTCGCCTGGTGGCGGCCGCCACGGTTCCGGGGTACTGTGAGAGGAGATGCCTTCATTACGAGCTGCCGTGGCGCCGCAGCGCCGGCGGCTCGCAGCCGGCGTCGCCTTCGCTCTTGTCACGATTGCCGGCGGCATCCTGGTCGGTCGGCGGTTGACGCATTCCAGCTGGCCGCTCGCGCACGCGCACGCCGTGCTCGTCGCTGTCGCCGCAGGCTGCTACTTCGCGAGCTACGTCCTGCGTGCACGCGGCTGGCACAGACTGTTCCCGCGTGACCAGCAACCCGATCAGGCCCGCTGCTTGGCATCGGTCGGTGCAGCGGCCGCGAGCGGGGCAGTGCTTCCGTTCCGTCTCGACTACGTGATCAAGGTGGGGACGCTGCACAGGCTTGGCGGAATTCGCATCGGGCTCGAGGCGATAGCTCTCTCGATCCTCTCGCTTGGGATGGTCGACGCCGTCGCGATGCTGCCCCTGTCGATCTCGGCGACGGCAACGAGCTCTGCGAGCTTGCGCGGTCCACTACTGATCGTCGTCGTGTTCGGGGTCTGCTGTTGCGCGTTGCTCGTCGCGAGCGCCCAGCTGGTGCGGTTCCCGCTGCTCCGCCGAAGTCGCCACCTTCGTACAGCCTCGGACCACATCTCCCGGCACAGGACGCGCCACGGACGGCGCTGTGCGGCAGTCGCGGGTGTCTACCTGCTGGGCTGTTGGACGACCCGCGCGGTCGGCAGCGCGTTGCTTCTGAGCGCACTCGGTCTGTCCTTCTCGCCGACGGCAGCCCTCTGCGTTCTCTGCCTCAGCGCCGCTGCAGGCGTCATTCCCATCACGGCGGGGGGAGTAGTAGCCAACGCGGGTGCGACCGCAGCGATCCTGCTCGCGCTCGGCGCCGGCAAGGACATCGCGATCAACTTCTCCCTGGCGTCAGGCCTGCTTCTGGTGACGAGTGCAAGCGCCGCTGCGCTCGCCGGCCTCACCTTCTCGCTCGCGATGCGCGCCGTCGCGAGCCGCCGGCCGGCGATCTTGAGTGGGTAGCCGGCCGAGGCTGCTCTGAAGGCGGACGAGAGCGAATACGAGCTGTTCCTCGCACGAGCGGTCAGGCTCGTCCACGTCTCGGCTCGATGACCCGTACTGCCGAGCTCGGGTAGAGTGGGCGCTCTGACCTCGTTGACGTGTGGCGACGTCGACTTGTCGGATACCTAGCGAAAGGGGCGCGCCCGGGAGTCGTGCGTACCGCGATCTTGTCGACGTATCCGCCGCGCGCGTGCGGCATCGGGACGTTCTCCTTCGACCTGCGAGCCGCACTCCTCGGGGTACGCGGTATCCGGGATGTCGGCGTCGTCGTCGTCGTCGACGAGCCGTCGAGCCCGCAGAGGCCCGAGCTGTTGGCAACGGTCTCCCAAGCAGTGCGAGGCGATTACGTGCGCGCGTCGCGGTTGCTCGGTCGTTTCGATGTCGACGTGGTCCTACTTCAGCACGAGTACGGGATCTTCGGGGGTGCGGACGGCGAGTTCGTGCTCTCCTTCGCGCAGGAGCTGGCCCAGCCACTCGTCGTGACGCTGCACACGGTGCTGTCGGAGCCGACCCGCCATCAGCTCCACGTCCTCACCAGCCTCTGCCAGCAAGCAGAGCGCGTGATCGTGATGACCGACACCGCGAGGCGTCTGCTGGTCGAGACCGGAGCTTGCGCAGCTGACAAGATTCGAGTGGTGCCGCACGGCGCGCCGGTCCAGCTCGGGCGACGGCGGCAGGAACATGCCTCCGGGCGACGACCGCTGTATGTCACACCCACGCCGGGTGGGTTCGAGCGGATGCGCTCGCGCTTCCTGCTCTCCAGCTTCGGGCTCATCTCTCCGGGGAAGGGGTTGGAGACGGCGATTGCGGCGTTGCCCGCGATCGTCGAACGTCATCCCGAGGTCCTGTACCTGATTGCCGGGCGCACGCATCCGCAGGTGGCGCGCCGGGAAGGTGAGCAGTACCGCCTGATGCTGGAGCGACGCGTCGTCGATCTCGGGCTCGGCGACCACGTCGAGTTCGACGACCGCTTCCTCTCCGTCGACGAGCTGGCGGATCTGCTCGCCGTGACAGACGTGTTCGTCACCCCGTATCGCAATCGGGAGCAGATCGCGTCGGGCGCGCTCACGTTTGCGGTTGCGGCCGGCTGTGCCTCGATCTCGACGCCGTACTGGTACGCGGAGGACGTTCTTGCCTCTGGCGCCGGGCGTATCGTCCCGTTCGGCGACGCGCCGGCGCTGGCCGACGCCGTCTGCGAGTTCGTCGAGCACCCCGATGCGCTGGGGTCGGCGCGAGCGGAGGCTCGCCGGATCGGCGAAGCGCTCGCGTGGCCGTCGGTCGCCGAGGCCACCACTACGGTGTTGCGCGAAGCGGCACTGGACGCGCCTCGCCGGACGCCCATTCCGGCGGTCGAGCTGCAACTCGCCTCCGTGCGGAGAGATCATCTGCTCACGTTGGTCGACGACGTGGGCATCGTGCAGCACGCACACGGTGCGATCCCCAACCGCGAGACCGGCTACTGCGTCGACGACGTCGCGCGGCTCGCCGTCGTCGCACTCGAGCTCGCGCGCCGCTACGGCGAGCAGCCCTGGAGGACGATCCTGCACCGCTCCCTCGCCTTTCTCCATGCCGCGACTGGTCCCAACGGCAGTGGGATGCACAACTTCATGGGCTACGACCGCCGCTGGCTCGACGAGCCGCATCTCGGCGACCACGTCGGTCGATCGATCTGGGCTCTCGGCGAGGTGCTGTCGACCGAGTGGGCGCCGGCGGTCGTCGGGCCCGCCCGCCGTCTGCTGGACGCGCACGTCGTCTCCCTCCAGGATGACGTTTCGCTCCGCACGGCGGCATACACCGTGCTCGGCCTCGCGCGCCTCGATGCCGATCGGCGCGAACCGCAGGCGCTGCATCTCTTGGAGCGCTTCGTGGAGCAGCTCGCCGCCGCATATGCGAGGAGCGCGTCTCCGGGGTGGTCTTGGTTCGAAGACGAGCTCCGCTACGACAACGCGCGGCTTTCGCAAGCGTTGATCGTGGGTGGTACGGCTCTTGGACGGGAGACGGACGTCACGATGGGTCTCGAGTCGCTCGTCTGGCTCGGTGACGAGTGTGGGCTTGGAGACGACATGCTGCGCCTTCCCGGTCACCGCGGGCGTCTTCGCGGCGACTCCGCTACGGGAAGCGGCGACGAGCAGCCGCTCGATGCATCGGCCCTGGTCGAGGCGGAGCTCGCGGCGTTCGTCATCACCGGCGAGCCCGAGCACGGCGCCCGCGCCCAGTGCGCCTTCGATTGGTTCCTCGGCCGCAACCGGCTCGATCGACCGCTGTACGACTTCTCGACCGGCGGTTGCAGCGACGGCCTCGGCGAGGAGGATCTGAACGCCAACGAGGGCGCGGAGTCGACGCTCGCCTTTCACCGTGCGGAGCTGGTGCTCGATAGCGCCGGACTCCCCGTCGTCCTTCGCCGTCGCGCCTCGCGGGCGAAAGCGGCATGACGGCGATCCGCCGCGAGCTGTTCCGGCGCCACCCTGCAAATCCGATCCTCGAAGCCGCCGACTGGCCCTATCTGGTCAACGCCGTCTTCAATCCCGGAGCGGCCGTCGTCGACGGCGAGACCGTCGTGCTCGCGAGGGTGGAAGCTCTCACGGGTGTCTCCCATCTCACGGTTGCCCGCTCGGCGAACGGGATCGATGGCTGGTCGGTTGCAAGCGAGCCGCTGCTCGAACCAGCCGACGGGGTCGAGAGCGAGCAGTGGGGGTTCGAGGACCCGCGTGCCGTCTGGTTGGACGAGCTCGATCGCTGGGTGATCACCTGCACGGCCTACGGCCCCGCCGGACCCGCCGTCTATCTCGCAACGACGAGGGACTTCCGCACCGTCGAGCGGCACGGCATCGTCAAACAACCGGAGGACAAGAACGCGGCACTTCTGCCGCACCGCATAGGAGGGAAATGGATCCTCTTCCACCGGCCGATGACGGCGTTCGGCGGGTCCCGCGGGGAGATACTCCTCTCGCGCTCGGCCGACCTCGAGAATTGGGGCGCGCCCGAACAGGTCCTGCAGCCGCGGCATGGCGCCTGGTGGGACTCGCTTCGCATCGGAATCGGTCCCCCACCCCTGCGGACCGACCGAGGCTGGCTCGTCATCTACCACGGGGTCAAGGAGACGGTCGCCGGTGCGATCTACCGGGTCGGCCTTGCGCTCGTCGATCTCGAAGAACCGACCCGAGTGCTCGGCCGATCACCCGAATGGGTCTTGGCGCCACACGCACCGTACGAACGGCAAGGCGATGTACCGAACACCGTCTTTCCGTGCGGCCTCGTGCACGAACCCGCAGCCGGCGAGATCCGCCTCTACTACGGTGCCGCGGACACCTCGATCTGCCTCGCCACCGCCAGCCTCGACGACCTGCTCGACGCCATCGAGCCTGGCTCGGCCTGAGAACGTCGATCGGCAGACATCGGCGGCCCGATTTGGTCGGCGCTATGCTGACGGTGTCAACGAGCCAAGTCGCGCCGCCGCGTTCTTGGCGTTCGTGCCTCGACGCGGGCCGCGTCCCCTCGTTGCCGACCAGGTGCCGGAGGGCAGCTTCCTCTCGGTGAGACTGGGTCTGCGGTAACCCCTTGGGCCAAAGGAGATCGGATGGAAACCTTGACAGGGACGTTGCTCGAGCGGGTGGACGAGCTGATCGAGGGTCGGAGGGGTCACCAACCGCTACTGTCGACGACGGCGACCTCGGTTGCGATCGCCGAGCTCATGGCCCGAAACGAGCGGCTCGAGCAAGCCCTTCGTGAGATCGCCCTCGAAGTTCAGAGGCTTTCGGCGTCTCGCGAGAGCTGAGCGGCTTGGCATCGAGCACGCTGCTGCCGCCGGCGCGCGTGACCGAGCAGCTCCGGGTGGCGATGCTGGCACCGATCTCGTGGCGCGTGCCGCCGCGTCACTACGGGCCGTGGGAGCAGGTCACGTCGCTTCTGACGGAGGGTTTGGTTGCCAAGGGAGTCGACGTCACGCTGTTCGCCACGGCCGATTCGGTGACGACAGCACGGCTGGTAGCGACTGCTCCGACCGGGTTGTCGGAAGATCCGGCGCTGGACGCCAAGGTTTGGGAGAGCCTGCACATCTCAGCGGCATTCGAGCGATCCGAAGAGTTCGACGTCATCCACAACAACTTCGACTTCCTGCCACTCACCTACAGCCGGCTGGTGCGCACTCCACTCGTCACCACGATCCACGGATTTTCCTCCGAGCGGATCGTTCCGGTCTTCGAGAAGTACAACGCGAGCGGCTATTACGTCGCCATCAGCGACGCGGACCGCCACGAGAGGCTCGACTACCTGGCCACCATTCACCACGGCATCGACCTGCGGCAGTTCGACCTCGAGCCCGGACCAGGCGAGTACCTGTTGTTCTTCGGGAGGATTCATCCGGACAAGGGAACAGCCGAGGCGATCGACGTCGCCACACGGGCGGGGATGCCCTTGACGATCGCCGGGATCATTCACGACCAGGAGTACTTCGAGCGGCTCGTGAAACCCCGCGTGGACGGAACGAGGATCAAGTACATCGGCGCGGTGGGGCCGGATCGACGCAACCGGCTCCTGGGTGGCGCGCTGGCCCTTCTGCACCTCGTCAACTTCGACGAGCCGTTCGGGCTCAGCGTCGTCGAGGCGATGGCCTGCGGAACGCCTGTGATCGCGCGCCCGCGTGGATCGATGCCCGAGATCGTCCGTGACGGAGAGAACGGCTTCCTCGTCGGCTCCATCGACGAGGCACTCGACGCGGTCAGTGCGGCGTCGGGAATCGACCGGGCGGCCGTGCGGACGTCGGTCGCGCATCGTTTCGATTCCAACCGGATGGTCGACGACTACCTCGCCGTGTATCGGCGGGTCGTTGAGCTCCGGCGCGCGAGGCGAGCGGACCCGATGGCCTGCGACCTCGAGCGTCGGCCCCCTACCTCTGCTTGACGGCGGCCATGTCCGCGAGCGCGAGTCGTCCGCCCGGCCGAAGGACGCCCGCCGCTTTGACGAAGACGCGGTGCGGGACCGTGAAGAAGCTCGGGCGAACGTGATCGACGCGTTGCGCGGGATTCTGGAGCTTCGGTTCGGCGGGCATCCGGAAACCGCCGCCGACAGCGAACCGCTCGAGCTCGTCATCCGCGGCTGAAGCGCCGCGATCTCGAGCGTCACCTGTCGCCGCGAGCTCGACCGCCTCCTCCACCGAACCTCACTCGTCGCCGAGCGCGTACTCGACCGCGTCGTCGAGCGACAGGGACAGGCCCGTCGAGCGGCCGGACTCGAACTCGGGTGACGGCAGGACGACGGACGAGGCGATCTCCTCCCGCTGGCGTTCCCAGTGGCCGACCGGGCCAAGCGCCTCTTCGGCCTCGATCGCGCCCCAGAGCCGGCCGGCTCGTTCGGCCCGGCCGGCTGCGCTCGCGAGCCGGGCGAGCAGCGCGAGCGCATAGACGGTGCCCCTGCCGGTCGCCGATCTCTCGACAGAGACGGACGGCCTCGCCTGCTCGCTCCCGTGCGAGGCCGGTTCGGCCGAGCTCGTCCGCGACGTCCGCGACGTCGAGGACGGTGTTCGCCTGCATCCATGTCAAGCCGACCTCCTCGCACCGCGCTGTGCTCTCCTCGAAGAGCTCGAGCGCTCGCTCCGGGTTTCCCTCCTCCCGCTCGACCCAACCGAGCTTCCCGATTGCATCGGCGACGAGCTTCGACCTGGGGCTGCTCTCGCATAGCGCGAGGCACTCGTCGAGCAGTTGCCGGGCGCGGGCAAGATCCTTCCCCACGATCGCGCTGACCGCGAGGCGGTGGAGGACCACGGCCACCCCCTGCTCCTCGCCGAGCTGCCGGAACTCCGTCAGCGCCTCCTCCATCAGGAGGGTTCCACCTTCGAAGTCGCCGGAGATCCAGGCCGACTCGCCGTGAGTCCTCAGTGCGCGGGCCCGCAGCACCTGCGGGACACGCGAGCCGTTCTCCAGCACCGCCCTCAGCCACCGGACGCCCTCGAATGCGTCGTTCATCACCCAGAACTGCTCGAGCGCGATCACGAGCCGGAAGGCGAGCTCGGGATCATGGTCGAGCGCCCAGTCGATCGCTGCGCGGAACTCGTCCTGCTCCGGACGGACGACCTCCGGACGTTCCGGCCCGTCGCTCTCGGCGGAGAGGTTTGCGGTCTCGCCCAGCGCGAGGAAGTACTCCGTCGTGGCGACGGCGAAGCGTGTCGGCCTCGTCCGAGGCAGCCAGTTTCTCGACCGCGTACTCGCGAATCGTCTCGAGCATCCAGAAGCGATCCCCCGTACGGCGGACGAGGCTCTTCTCGGCCAGCGACTGCACGGTTTCGAGGTCGGCATCGCACACCGCCTCGGCAATCTCGAGGGTGCAGCCGCCGGCGAACACGGCCAGTCGGTGGAAGAGCACACGCTCGGCCGGCGACAGGAGTTCGTCGCTCCACTCGATCGTCGCGCGCAGGGTCGCCTGGCGTGGCTCGGCGTCCCGACCGCCCTTGAAGAGGTCGAGACGGTCGCCGAGCCGCTCGACGATCTGCTCCGGTGTGAACGTCTTCGCACGCGCCGCCGCGAGTTCGAGGGCCAGCGGCATGTCGTCGAGGCGCCGGCAGAGTTCCTCCACGGCGGTGCTCGCCGGCACCTGAGCGCGCTCGCAGAAGAGCGCCACGGCCTCGGGCGCCGCGAGCGGGAGCACCTCGTACTCGACCTCGCCGCGAACGCGAAGGAGCTCACGCGAGGTCACGATGATCCTCAGGTTCGGGCAGGCTTCCACGACGCCGGCGAGCTCGGGCGCCGCTCCGATCACCTGCTCCAGGTTGTCGAGCAGGAGCAGCGTGTCCCTGTCGCCGAAGTGAGTTGCCAGGTCGTCGTGGGCGCCGACTGTCTGCGCGATTGAGGAAAGCACCAGCTCCTGGTCGCGAATCGTCGCGAGCGGCACCCAGAAGACGCCGTGCCGGAACCCGCCGACGAGCTCGGCGCTCGCCTCGATCGCAAGCCGAGTCTTCCCCGAGCCGCCCGGGCCGGTGAGCGTCAGCAGCCGCGCGCCGTCGGAGAGCAGCGACACGATCTCGTTGACCTCCCGCGTGCGGCCGAGGAACGAGCTCGCCGGACGGGGCAGGTTCGTGTTCGAGATCGTTCGGAGCGGCGGGAAGCGCTCGTCGCCGAGCTGGTAGATCCACACCGGCTTCTCGAAGTCCTTCATCCGGTGCTCGCCGAGGTCGGTCAGTGGCAGCTCGACGAGATCGCCCGTCGCCTTCGAGAGCGCGACCTGGCCACCGTGCGCCGCAGCGGCGATGCGGGCGCCGAGGTGGACGTCCTCCCCGACGTAACCCTCAGCCGTCACGGCGGGGGCCCCCGTGTGCAAGCCCATGCGTGTCCTAATCGGCCCGGTGGCCAGGGCTGACTGCGCCTCCGCCGCGGCCGCGAGCGCGTCGGGTGCGTTCGTGAACGCGACGAAGAAGGCGTCGCCCTGCGTGTCGACCTCGACGCCGTCGTGGCGACGGCACGCCTCGCGGAGGATTCGCCGGTGCTCGGCTAGCGCGTCGGCGTAGCCGCTGCCAAGGTCGCGCAGGACGTGTCGATGT
>Ga0066710_100001851_pt1 | contig 16373 bp, 15 predicted proteins | sample GraSoiAngelo_159_FD_79666 | JGI IMG/M metagenome (GOLD analysis project Ga0066710, IMG submission 79666) | Grasslands soil microbial communities from the Angelo Coastal Reserve, California, USA - 14_1009_16_40cm | ecosystem: Environmental > Terrestrial > Soil > Grasslands | place: USA... | reverse complement strand
CGTAGATCGCGTCGATCTGCCACTGGCGGTGGACGTGGTCGAAGCGCAGCCGAACCACCGCACCATCTTCGCTTTGAACGTCGAACTGATCGAAGGCGAAGCGCTCTTCGGGCGACCACCACCCGCCGGTGGTGCGCCAGGGGCCGGCACAGCGCACCACGCGTCCGTTCGCGATCGAGCTGCGGATCCAGGCGGGGCACTGCTGGTGCAGGTGCACCTGAGCGGGGACCGGTGGCCGCAGCGCCCGCAGCGCGAGCGCCGCCGTGAAAGGCCTGCGCTCGCCAGCGCCGCGCGGGGGTGACACCGCAAACGGAGCGACCGCGAATGCGTCGGGGTGATGGGTGTCGACGGCCACCGGCGCCCCCACGCGCCCGTCGCCGCACAGGCTCTGGAGTGCGGCGAGCGTCTCGCCGAGCACCGCGTGAGCCGGTCCGGCGGGGCGGAACAGGTCGAGCTGCTCGCGGCGCAGCGGGGTCGCACGCGTCGCGACGCGCACGCACACGGCCGGCGCCGCGAGTGCGCGCGCTTCGAGCACATGGCGCGCGAGGCGCACCAGCACGCGCAGCTCGCCGCACGGCGCGGCCACGCCGATCCGGCGCGCATCGCGCGCGCCGTCGGCGAGCTCGAGCGAGAGATCGAGATCGCCGCAGCCCAGATGCCGCGCGCCGAGTCGTTCGAGCAGGCGCGAGAGCAGGCCCTGGAGCACGAACAAGAGCGGCTCGAGGCGGTCGATCGGCGCCTCGAGGTCGATCGCCTCCACCAGGTGGAGATCGCGCGCTTCGGGCAGCGGTACCGACACCGCCTCGCCGCGCGCCACGCGCAGCAGTTCGAGCGCGCCGGCGCCCAGCCGCGTGGCGAGTCCGCGGCGCGGCAGCGCGAGCAGGTCGCGCACCGTGCGGATGCCGAAGCGCGTGAGCGCCTCGGCGAGCGCGTCGCCCGGGTCGAGCAGGTCGATCGGGAGCGGGGCGAGGAAGCTGCGCTCGCGATCGGGGGGCAGGGCGAGTACGCGTCCGCCTGCGTCCACCTCGGTCGCCCCGCCACAGGATGTTAGTTCGGAGGCGAGCTGGCGCACGGCGATGCGCGCCGCGTCGCGCGACGACGCCACCGCCACGTCCGCGGGCAGTCCGAGCGCGCCGATCCGCGCGGCGAGCGCCGTGGCGAAGCCCGCCTCCGAGCGGAACAGCGCGCCCGTGCCCGCGGCGTCGGCGAACACGGCGGCCTCGGTGGCGAACGCGCCACCGCTGCGCGCCGCGAGCGCGGCGCGCGGCGAGCAGGCGAAGGCGGCGTCGAGCAGCGCGTCGCGGGCGGCCTGCTCGAGGGCAGGCGAGGCCACCCGCACCGCGAGCCCGGCACAGAGGCTGCGCGCGTGTGCAGTGCTGATCCCCGCGCGCACGCCCGAGCGCGCCGCCGCGCGCGACACGCAGAGCAGCTCCGCGCGCGCGCCCGTGCCCTCGGCGATCGCGAGCGGACGCCCGCGCAGCTCGGGGTGCGCGCGCAGCTCGGCGGCGAGCGGCAGGTCGGCCACGCGCGCGCACGCGATCCTCATGTCGGTCAGCCCGGCGCGGCTCGCAGCCCCACCGCCACGGGGCGGCCCGGCCGGCCGCGGCGCTGGCGGGCGATCGCGGCCTCGAGCTCGAGGCCCTCGAACAGGCACGGAGTGCCCGTGAAGCGCACGCAGATCGGCTGGAGCGCGAGCGCCAGGTCGGCGTGGGATCCGGTCACCCGCCGCTGCGAGACCACGATCAGCGCCGTCCCCCCGGCTGCGGCGGCGCGGGTCAGGCGCTGCCAGACGGCCGCGGGCAGCGCCTGCCATTCCTGATCGCGCCCCGCCGCGTCCAGCAGGACCACCGCGAAGCCGCGCGCCTGGAGCAGGCGCTCGCTCGCGTGCACCGCCTCGGACACGCCGGGCGGGCGCACCCAGAGCACCCGCTCGAGCTGGACCCCGGCATCGCGCGCCGACGCGGGGTGGAAGGCGTCGGCCGCGTCGATCACCGCCACCACCTCCCCGGCCCCGGTGGCACGCGCGAGCAGCGCGAGCGCGAGCGAAGTGCGGCCCGAGGAGAGCGGGCCGTGGAGCTCGCTCGTCCGGCCGCGGGCGAGCCCGCCGCCGAGCAGCGCATCGAGCGCTGGGATTCCCGTCGCGAGGTCGGCGCGGGCTTCGGGGGGGGATCCTCCACGCCGCACTTCTGAGCCGAGGTCGCGCAGCAGCCCGGTCAGCCGAGTGGGATCGGGGCGAACAGCGGGGGGCGCCAGAGCCATGGGAGATCTATTTTCGTTCTTTGTTCGCCCACCGGCAAGCGGGTTTTTGCGTCATCCGCCTTCTTTGATCCGGACCCGCCGCCCCTCGACGGCGATCCGGCCCTCGGCGATCAGCCGGATCGCCTCGGGCACCAGGCGCCGCTCGGCGGCCTGCACGCGCGCGGCCAGCGTCTCGGGCGTGTCGTCGTCGCGCACCGGCACCGCCTCCTGGAGGATGATCGGCCCGTGGTCGTACTGGTCGTCGGCGAAGTGCACCGTCGCGCCGGTCAGCTTCACGCCCGCCTCGAGCACGGCCTCGTGCACGCGGTGACCGTAGAAGCCGCGGCCCGAGAACGCGGGGATCAGCGCCGGGTGCACGTTGATCACGCGGCCGGCGAACCGCTCGCGCGGCTCGAACGGCGACAGGAAGCCCAGCAGCGCGACGAGATCGATCTCGAAGCGCGCGAGCGCGGCGTGGAGTGCGTCGTTGAACGCGCGCACGTCGCCGTGCTCGCGGCGCGGCACCGCGATCGCGGGCACGCCGCGGCGCGCCGCCCGCGCGAGCCCGCCCGCGTCCGGTTTCGACGCGATCACCACCGCGACGCGCGCGGGCAGCCCGGCGTCGATGTGCTCGAACAGATTCTCGAGGCTGGTTCCCTCTCCCGAGAGCAGCACGGCGATCCGCAGCGGCACGCGCGCAGGCTAGCACCACGCCCGATGGTCTTCGCTCGCAGACCCGCTGGTCTTCGCTCGCAGACCCGCTGGTCTTCGCTCGCCTTCGGCTCGCTGCGCGAAGCTTGCGCTCGCTGCGCGAAGCTTGCGCTCGCTGCGCGAAGCTTGCGGGCTAGAATGCGCGGCTTCGGGAGGTCCGCGCGTGTCCATCCTGGTGTCCGGCTCCGTCGCGCTCGATCACATCATGGTGTTTCCGGACCGCTTCGCGAACCACATCCTGCCGGATCAGGTGCACGCGTTGAACGTCTCGTTCAACATCACGAGCCTCGATACACACTTCGGCGGCGTCGCCGCCAACATCGCCTATCACCTGCGCATGCTCGGCGCCGATCCGCTGATCCTCGCCGCGGTCGGCTCCGACTTCGGCCCGTACGCCGCGTGGCTCGATCGCCACCGGATCCGGCGCGATGGCATCGTCGTGTTCGAAGACGTGCGCACGCCGCAGGGCTTCGTCACCACCGACCGCGAGGACTGCCAGATCTGGGCGTTCTACGAGGGCGCGATGGCGCGCGCGCACGAGGCGCGTGTGGAGGACGTCAGCGCGCCGCTCGAGCTCGCGATCGTGTCGGCGAACGGCAAGCGCGCGATGCTCGAGCACGCGCGCGCGCTCAAGCGCCGCGGCGTGCCGACCTACATCGACCCGAGCCACGGGCTGCCGATCCTGTCCGGCGCGGAGCTGCTCGAGCTGATCGAGGGCGCGGCCGGCTACTTCGTGAACGATTACGAATGGAAGCTCACGCTCGAACAGACCGGCGTGCCGGAGTCCGAGATCGCGGCGCGTTGCGCGAGCGTGATCATCACCTACGGCGACGAGGGCTCGGAGATCCGCGCGGGGCGTGAGACGCTGCGGATTCCGCCGGTGAAGCCGGCGCGTGTCGCCGACCCGACAGGCTGTGGCGACGCCTATCGCGCGGGCTTCTTGTTCGGCGTCGCGAACGGCGTGCCGCTCGACGTCGCGGGCCGGATCGGCAGCCTGCTCGGCAGCTGGCAGGTCGAGATCGAGGGCGCGCAGGCGCTCGCCTACGACCTCGCCGCGGTGCGGGCGCGCTATGCCGAGGTGTTCGGCGCCGGCTTCTGAGCGATCAGTCGTCGAGCCACACGCAGGCCGTCGCGACGTTGTCGCCTGCGGCATTCGCGCGCTGGGCCTCGAGCGCGCGCTCGAGCAGGCCGCGCGCCGCGGCGAGCGGGCGCAGGTCCGCGGCGAGGCCGCGCGCCACAGCGACGCTCTGCGCGACGGCGCGCACCGGGTCCGCGACGCCGATTCCCGCTTCGGAGAGGCCGTCCGTGGCGAGCACGATCGCCTCCGGAAGCTGCTGCTCGAGTGCGCAGCGCACGCTGCGCTCGGCGCCGGCGCGGTCGAGGCGCGGATCGCCGACGAACGCGACCGCGTCAGTGGCGGGGCACGATTCGCGCGCCACCGCGTCTCGCGCGAAGAACAGATGGCTGTCGCCGATCAGCAGCGACGCCCACCAGCCGTCGCGCGGCCGCACCAGGGCGACGGCGAGCGTCGTGCGCCCGATCGTGTGCTGGTCGCCGCCCGCCGCGAGCAGCGCGCGGTTCAAGTCGATCACCACGTCGGGCGCCTCGAGGAACCAGCGGTCGGCGAGCGCGATCGGGCTCGGCGAGATCCAGCGCGGAGCGTGGCGTTCGACCAGGCGATCGAGCGCGAGCTCGGCGCCGCCACAGCCCCAGTGGCCGTCCGCCACCGCGACGAGCCACGCGGTCTCGCTCCACGCGAACGCGCACGCGTCTTCGTTCGCGTCGCGGTGGTCGTAGGTCTTGGCCGCGCCGCCGCGCGAGAGCGCGATCGCCACGCGGCCCTCCGCGAGCGCCGCCGCAGTGCCGAGCAGCGTGTGATCGCGGCCGCGCAGGAAACCGGTGCGCATGCGAGCCACTCCGCGGCGGAAAGCGCCGGAGTATACCTAGGCGGCCTCGCGCGTCTCGGCGCGCGGCGTGCTCGAAGGCGAGATCACGTGCGCGGGCGGTTCGCGGATGTCCCAGATCAGACCGACCGCCTGGAGCGCGCGCAGCGCATAGTAGGTGATGTCGATCTCCCACCAGCGGAAGCCCTGGCGCGTCGCCGCGCAGAAGTGGTGGTGATTGTTGTGCCATCCCTCGCCGAGCGTGAGCAGCGCGAGCCACGGATTGTTGCGGCTCGTGTCCGCGGTGTCGTAGCGGCGCGTGCCCCAGGTGTGCGAGAGCGAGTTGATCGTGTACGTGGCGTGCCAGAGCAGCACGGTCGAGACGAGGTAGCCCCAGACGACGCCCGAGAACCCGCCGATCAGCGCACACAGCAGAGCGAGCGCGATCGCGGGCGCGTGGTGGTTGCGGTTCAGCCAGACCAGCTCCGGGTAGCGCGCGAAGTCGGCGATCCGGTCGAGCGGCGTCGCGTCCCAGCGGCCTTCGAACACCCAGCCGACGTGGGCGTGGTAGAGCCCATGGGAGGGCGAGTGGAGATCCTCGGGCTGGTCCGCGTGTTTGTGGTGGAGGCGATGGTTGCCCGCCCACCACAGCGGCCCCTTCTGCGTCGCCGAGCACGCGAGCGCGGCGAGTGCGAACTGGAAGGCGCGGCTGGTCTTGTAGGTCTTGTGCGCGAAATAGCGGTGGTAGCCGCCCGTGATCGCGAACATGCGCGCGTAGAAGGTCGCCGCGAGCAGTACGAGGTCCCCGGTCGAGGCGCCCACCCAGAACACCAGCAGGCAGCTGGCGTGGATTGCCCAGTACACCGCTGGGTTGGTGCGCGCCCACCAGCCCTCAGCCGCGGAATAGGTCGGCGCGGGCGTTGCCGCCTCGCTGCGCGGAGTCCATCCGATCGCCACGCTCACCTCCTCGTCGCCCGTTCGTCGGGCGGCGGAACCCTAAGACAGAGTCGGCAAGTCGCAGCGCGCCCGGTGTGAAACTTGCGTAAAACCCCGATCGGGCCGGGCCGAGTGTGAAACTTGCGTAAAACCCAGCAGACCTGAACACTCGCGCCGCCGCGTCGAGGGTGCGGCGTACTCGGGAGCCGAACCGGAATGGTCGATCGCCGCCGCTGGCGCCTTTCCGAAGCCGAGCGCCGCGCCTGGCGCGACGACGGATTCTTCGTGCGCGCGGCGGTGTTCGGTGCGGACGAGCTCGCTCTGCTGGGCGCAGCGGCCGAGCGGTGCGTCACGCGCGCGACCGCCGCGATGGAGCGGCCGTGCGAGCAGTACGCGATCGACGGGAACGTCTACCGCGAGGCGAGCGCTGCGACGATCCAGCTCGAGCACGCGCCCGGATCACAGACGATTCGCGTGATCGAGCCGTTCCACCACCTCGACGAGCGGATGGACCGCCTGCTCGACGATCCGCGGCTCGTCGAGCCGATGCGCGATCTGATCGGCGACGAGCGCGTCGCGCTGTTCACCGACAAGCTCAATCTGAAGCGCCCGCGCGAGGGCTCGCGCTTCCGCTGGCACCAGGATTCCCCCTACTGGGCGCACTTCTTCGCCGAGCTCGATCGGCTCCCCAACGTGCTGCTGAATCTCGACGATGCGGACGAACACAACGGCTGCTTCCGCGTGATCCGCGGCAGCCATCGCCGCGGCATGCTGCCGGGCTGCGAGGGGGAAGGGCGGCTCGGCCCACTGTTCACCGATCCGCGCTCCTTCGAGCTCGCCGACCAGGTGCCGGCCGTCGCTCCCGCCGGGAGCCTGGTGTTCTTCAGCCCGCACACCGTGCACGGCTCGGAGCCGAACCGCTCCGACGCGAGCCGGCGCGCGCTCGTGCTGACCTATCAGCCCGGCGGGAACCGGATGTTCAAGGTCGACGCGAAGCGCGAGACCGGCTGAGATATCTCGACGTTATTTGTGGTAGGGCGGCTTTGCGAGCGAGCGCACGAATGCGACCACGTCGCGGATCTGGTCGTCGGTGAGCGTGCCGCCCCACGGCGCCATCAGCGGCGATTTGCCGACCGAAGCGCCGCCCTCCTTGATCACCTTGAAGATGTGCTCGTCGGAGAGTTTGTTCATGTAGTTGCCGTCGCAGTGCTTGGCCGGCTGCGGATTCAGTCCCGCGGCGCCGGGACCCGGCGTGCAGCCGTCTTCGCCGTGGCAGGTCGCGCACAGCACCTTGTAGTGCGCAGCGCCGCGCGCCACCGGATCGCCCGGACTGGCGCTCGCCGTCTCCTGCGCCGGAGCCGCAGGTGCGGGCGGGGGAGGTGCCGGCGGCGCGGGCGGCGCGGCCGGCGGAGCAGGCGGAGCGGCGGTCGGCTGATTACCCGAATCGCCACACGCGATCGCCGCGCCGGCGATCGCGGTGCAGAGCGTCCAGCGGATCAAGCGCATCGGCGCTCTCCTTCGAGCAATGCGTCCCACAGCTCGCCGTACGTGCGCGTCACCGGAAACTGCGGGAACTCGCCGATCACGTTCTCCGGCGGTCTGAACAGGATGCCGAAGTCGGCGGCGCCGAGCATCGCCGTGTCGTTGTAAGAATCACCCGCGGCGAGCACGCGGAAGTTCAGGCCCTGGAACGCCTCCACGGCGTGCCGCTTCTGGTCCGGCATCCGCAGGCGGTAGTCGACCACGCGCCCGCGTTCGTCGGTGATGAGGCGGTGGCACAGCAGTGTCGGCATGCCGAGCTGGCGCATCAGCGGCGCCGCGAACTCGTAGAACGTGTCGGAAAGGATCACCACCTGGAAGCGCTCGCGCAGTCGGTCGAGGAACGCGCGCGCGCCATCGAGCGGCGCGATGGCGGAGATCACGGCCTGGATGTCGGGCAACCCGAGCCCGCGCTGCTCGAGGATCGCGAGCCGCTTCTTCATCAGCTTGTCGTAGTCGGGCTCGTCGCGCGTGGTCACGCGCAGCGCTTCGATGCCCGTCCGCTCGGCGACGTTGATCCAGATCTCGGGAACGAGCACGCCCTCGAGATCCAGGCACGCGATCAACAACGGAGCAAGGAGGCCGACGAAGTCGGCCGACGCGCAGCGAGCCTGAGGCGAGCGAAGGCGGGCCCCTGCACGGGGCTAGGGCTCGAGAATCGGGTGGAGATTCTGCGCCGGCAGCGTCTCGCGCAGCTTCTTGAGCGCGCGCGCTTCGAGCTGCCGCACGCGCTCGCGCGACAGGCCGAGCGACTGGCCGATCTGCTCGAGCGTGTGCTCCTCCTCGCCGCCGAGGCCGTAGCGCAGCCGCAGGATCAGCTGCTCGCGCGAGGTCAGCGCGCCGATCAGGAAGCCGACGCCCGAGCGCATCCGCTCGCCGTCGAGCCCGTTGTCGGGCGCGGCCGAGGTCGGATCCGCGACGAAGTCCTCGAGCCGCTTCTCCGTGCCCGCGACCGACGACTCGAGCGAGATCGCCTCGCGCGACAGCAGGTCGAGTGCCTCGAGCGAGCCGGCGTCGGTGCCGAGCTCGGGCGCGAGCTCCGCGGGCGTCGGCTCGCGGCCGAGCTTGCCCGTGAGCTCCGCGCGCACGCGTTGGCTGCGCTGGAGCCGGTCGTGCACGTGCGACGGCAGCCGGATCGTGCGCGAGTGGTTCTGGATCGCGCGCACGAGCGCCTGGCGGATCCACCAGACGGCGTAGGTCGAGAACTTGAAGCCGCGCCGGTGGTCGAACTTCTCCACCGCGCGGATCAGGCCGAGGTTGCCCTCCTGGATCAGGTCGGGGAACGACAGGCCGAGGTTGCGGTAGTCCTTCGCGATCGCCACCACGAGCTTCAGGTTGTGCTCGATGAAGCGGTTCTTCTCGAGGCTCATCCGCTCGTGGGCGTTCTCGACGTCCGCGACCTTGTCGAGCAGGTTGGCGCGCACCATCTCGGCCTCGCGCTCGAGGTCGCGGAAGCGCTTGGTGCCGCGCCGCGCGCGCTTCATCTCGAGCGAGAGCTCGAGCACGCGCTGGCGCATCTCCGCGAGCACGGCGAGCGAGAGCTGCGCCGATTTCATCTCGCGCGAGATGCGCGCGTCGACCTTGGAGAGCTCCTTCGCGTTGCTCGAGTCGCGCGCCTTGTCGCGCTGCTGGAGCAGCGTGCGCAGGCGCTTGACCGCGCGCTCCACGCGAGCGGCGATCTCGCCGGTCTCCTCGTCGCCAACCGACTCGGAGAGCTTCGCCCCCGTGTGCGAGAGCGCGCGCAGTTCGTCCCAGCGCGAGACGACGTGTCGTGCGCAGAGCGGAATCGAGTACAGCGCATCGCGGAGGTCCGAGGTCGCAGCCTCGAGCTCCTTGGCGAGGAGGACCTCCTCCTCGCGGCGGAGCGTGCGCGTGCCGCCGATCTCCTGGAAGTACGACTCGAGCGGCCGCCGCTCCCGGCCGGGATCCAGATCCTCGGCGGGTGCGGCGCGGGTGGCGCCGGTGGCCTGCTGTGTCTCATCCATGGACTTGCTCTTGTGTTCCACCTTCAAAAATTCCTAGACCCGCCGGTGCGGCTCCGCACCGTGGTGTCGGATACCGCCCGGAGTAATCCCGTTTCAAGCGTTTTCTTCGACATTTCCGGCGGCCCTCCACGCCACCTGCCAGCAGGGGACTGGCGGTGCGCGCGAGCCGTCGGCCGGTGGGCGCAACAGGCAGGGATGGGGAAGACGACGTTCGGCCGGACGGTGATATGTGATTGAAACTGGTGGGAGGGCAACGCGAACTCGGACAGCCCGTAATGTTGCAGAATCGAATCCCCAAAGTCCAGCGATTTCTGAAGCTTCCGCGGCAGGAAGCGGCTCGGATCTGCTCGTCGCCGACCCCTGGACCAGATCGGGAGCCGTGGCTGAAACGCTCCACGGGTATCGGCACGGCCGGAACCCCGCGCGAGTGGGGAGGTCACAAAAAATTTCCCTCCTACCCTATGTGACTCCGCCCATCCCGCATCCGGACCCCCTGGGGGCACGAAGGTGCCGTTGAGCTGCCAGTCGGCTCCGTCGATTTGCGCGCAGACCCCCGACATCCGCAACACTCGGCGCCGCGATGAGCGGGGAAGTCCAGGAATGGGCGGGCGCGCCCTTCACGGAGAAGGCCTTCTACCTGGCCGATTTCCGGGAGCGGACGCTTGCGATCGCGGGTGCGGCGGAGGCGCTCGCCGATCCCGCCGCGCTGCGGCCCGTGTTCGCGGAGCTGGAGCAGAACCGCACCCGCATAGCACTGCTCACGAGCGACGCGGCGCTCGCGCGCGCACTCGACACTCCGGTCGTCGCGGTGGCGCGCGAGCGCGCGCCCGGATCGCTGTGGCGCGCGCTGCGGTCCGCCCCGCGCGTCGCGCTGCTGGTCGAACGCGGTGAATCGTTTGCCTCCGCGTGTCGCGCGCTCGCGGTCAGCTTGCGCGTGTCGAAGCTGATCTTCCTCGACCCGACCGGCGGGCTCGCGCGCACGGACGGCGCGCGGCTCTCGTTCGTCGATCTCGAGGAGCTCGACGCGCTGCGCGCGAACGCCAACGGCGACGCGGCGCGGCGGTCGCCGCTCTTGCGCGAGATCGATGCAGCGCTGCGCGGCGGAGTTTGTGCGGTGAACCTGTGCACGGCGGCGGGGCTCGCCGAGGAGCTCTTCAGCTATGCGGGGTCGGGCACGCTGTTCACGGTCGGGCGCTACGTCGACGTCCGGCCGCTCGGGTACGACGATTTCGCCGCCGCGAACGATCTCTTCGCGCGCGGCGTCGATGAGGGATTCCTCGCGCCGCGCAGCGAGCCCGAGCTCGACCGCGTGCTCGCGAACGGGTTCGGCGCGTTCGTGGAGCGCAGCCATCTCGCGGGCATCGGCGCGCTGGTTCCACACCCGGAATCGGGCATGGGCGAAATCGCGTCGCTCTACACCCTGACGCGTTTCCTCGGCGAGGGGATTGGCGGGCACATCCTCTCCGCGCTGTGCCAGGTGGCCGCCGACCGCAACTACTCCTGCGCCTTCGCGTGCACGACGAGCGAGCGCGTCGCGGGCTTCTTCGAGCGCAATGCCTTCCGGCGCGTCGGCGCCGCGGAGGTCCCTGCGGAGAAGTGGCGCGATTACGATCCCGAGCGCCGCGCGCGCGTGATCTGCTTGCGCCGGGAACTCGCCTGATCCGGTGGATGCAGGGGGGCGACCGTCGCCGCCGCCCTGCGAGACGAACCAGACGTGATCGGTAAGCCGGGTTCTGTCCCGCCGCGCGAGCGGCGGTGGGGATCATTCGTCTAGGCGCCGCATTGCTGCGGCGCTCGAGCGCTCTGACCCGCGCGCTGGCACTCAGAAGAGTGCTTCGGACGAGCCGCCCTCGACAGCGCGCCTATTCGAGCTTGCTCCGGGAGGGGCTTGCCCCGCCGCCGGTCACCCGGCTGTCGCGCGTGGGCTCTTACCCCACGATTTCAACCTTGCCTGAGCCTCCCCGCGCGTCGTCTCTCACAACGCCGCGCGGATCACCGGCCATCGGCGGTGTCGTTTCTGTTGCGCTTTCCCTCGGGTCACCCCGGGTCGCCGTTAGCGACCTCCCTGCTCTTTGGAGCCCGGACTTTCCTCCCGCGAACGGTTTGGGTTCGCCGGCGATCCCCTGATCACCTCCGGCGCGCTCCATCCTACCGGACCCGAGCTCGGTCGCGCCCCTGGGATTCTGATCAGATACCAGTAAAAGTATCTATTGCATATCAATCTCCTATCGGATAAATACTGAACCAATGGCCACGTCAGCGAGCGCCGCCAGTCCCGGGGTGCCGAAGCCCGACGAGATCTTCGACCCGGTCGGCCGCGGGCTCGACGTGATCGGCGACCGCTGGACACTCCTGCTGGTGCGCCACCTGCTCGGCGCCAACCGCGGGTTCCAGGAGCTGCGCAAGCGCACCGGCATCGCGCCGCGCGTGCTGTCGAGCCGGCTCCGCCAGCTCGCCGCCGACGGCTTCGTCGAATCGGTCGCCGACGGGTCGCGCTCGCTCTACGCGCTCACGCCGCAGGGCCGCTCGCTCGCGCCGATCATCACCTCGATCGGGCGCTGGTGGATCTGTCACGGGCTGCGCGATCTCGCCGTCGACCCGACCCAGTTCAACCGCACCTCGGCGCAGTCGGTGATCGAGTCGCTGCCGTTCATGGTGCACGCGGAGCGATCCGCCGGCGTCGACCTCACTTTCGAGCTGCGGCTCGCCGGCGAGGGCGGCGGCGTCTGGACCGTGCAGGTCAAGGACGGGATCTGCGACGTGCGCTCGGGCTTCTCCCAGCGCGCCGACGTGCGCCTCACCGCCGATTCCCAGATCTGGTGCGGCGTCGCGCTCGGGCTGATCGACGCGCGCGATCTTTACCAGCGAGGCCTCTTGCGCAAGGAAGGCGGCCTCGAAGCGATGGACCACTACTTCCACCAGGTCGCGCCCGAGGGACGGGCGCGGCCGGTCGATCAGGTGCTTCCGCAATACGCCCGCGAAAGGAGTGACTCGTGATCTCGTTCAAACCGACGGAGGAGCAGGACCTCGCGCGCGAGGCGATGCACGAGTTCGCGGAGCAGGCGATGCGCCCGATTGCACGCGAGTGCGACGAGGCGTCGTCGGTGCCCGCGGACTTCCTCGACCAGGTGCAGTCGCTCGGACTCGTCTCCACCGCGATCCCCGAGGCGTACGGCGGCGGCGGCGAGGCGCGCTCGCCGATCACGAACGCGCTCGTCACCGAGGAGCTCGCCTGGGGCGACGCGACGCTCGCAGTTGCGGCGCTCGCGCCGGCCGCGTTCGCGAACGCGGTGCTCGATCAGGGCACCGACGCGCAGCGCAAGGCGCTCCTGCCGCTGTTCTGCGGCGAGCGCTTCCACGCCGCGGCTCTCGCGTGGATCGAGCCCGGCCCCGCGTTCGAGCCGCTGCTCCCGCGCACGCTCGCCGAGCCGAAGGGCAAGGGATTCGTCCTCTCGGGCGCGAAGAGCTTCGTCCCGCTCGCGGACCGCGCGAGCCACTTCCTCGTGATCGCGCGCAACAACGGCGGTCTCGACGCCTTCGTCGTGCCGCGCGACGCCGCGGGCCTGCGCATCTCCGAACCGGAGAAGCAGCTCGGTCTGCGCGCGCTGCCGACCGCGGCGCTCGAGCTCGAGCGCGTCGAGCTGCCGGCCGAGGCGCGCCTCGGCGGCGACGCCGGCTGCGACGTGCGCCGACTGCAGAGCCACTCGCGCGCCGCGCTCGCCGCCGCGATGACGGGGCTCTCGCGCGCCGTGATCGAGTACGCGATCCCGTACGCGAAGGACCGCGAGGCGTTCGATCAGGCGATCGCGCAGAAGCAGGGCATCGCGTTCAAGCTCGCCGAGATGCACATCGAGACCGAGTCGATGCGCTGGCTCACCTGGAAGGCGGCGAGCCAGCTCGAGCAGGGCGGCGACGCTTTGAAGTCCTGCCACCATGCGCGCGCCTACGCTGCCGCGCAGTCGATGTGGGTGGCCGACCAGGGCGTGCAGGTGCTCGGCGGGCACGGCTTCATTCGCGAGCACCCGGTCGAGATGTGGTACCGCAACGCGCGCACGCTCAGCGTGCTCGAAGGAACGCTCGCTCTCTAACCCCTAACAACCTCCGCGCGCAGCGCGCCGCAAGGAGGCCGATGAAGTCGGCCGACGCGCAGCGAGGCGAAGCCGAGCGGAGGTCGGAGCCCGAGCGCGAGCGATCAGCGAGCGCGAAGGCCCGACAAGAGATGGAGGACCCCCGACATGATCGACTTCACACTCACCGAGAAGGACCAGCAGCTGGTCGATCAGGTGCGCGCCGAGGCGCTCGTGTGCCGCAAGTACGCGCGCTACTACGACGAGCACGAGGAGGAGTTCATCCCGGACGAGTTCCCCGAGAACAAGGACTTCCCGAGCGTCTATGCCCATTTCGCGGGGCGCACCGAGCACGATACCAGCATGCCCGTGATGAGCATGCTGCTCTCCTCGGGCCAGACCTGGGGCGACTACTCGGTGCGGCTGCGCCGCGCGAAGGGCGGCCTCGGAAACTCGGCGCTCAACGCCGCGGGCACCTCCGAGCAGCGCGAGAAGTGGAAGGGCAAGACGCTCGCGATGGCGATCACCGAGCCGGGCTGCGGCTCCGATCCCTCCAAAGTGCAGACCACGGCGGTGCTCGATGGCGACGAGTGGGTGATCAACGGCGAGAAGATCTTCGTGACCACCGGCTGCAAAGCGGAGGGCGTCGTGGTGTGGGCGACGATCGACAAGTCCGCCGGCCGCGCGGGGATCAAGTCGTTCCTGATCGAGAAGGGCACTCCCGGCTTCGTCGTCGCGCACAAGGAGAAGAAACTCGGGATCCGCGCCGACGACACCGCGGCCTACGTGTTCAAGGACTGCCGGATCCCGCGCGCGAACCTGCTCGGCGGCGACGAGTCGATCCCGAAGGGGAGCTCGGGCGGCTTCAAGGGCGTGCTCAAGACGTTCAACATGACGCGGCCGGCCGTGGCCGCGGGCGGGCTCGGCATGGCGCAGGCCGCGCTCGACTTCACGCGCGACCAGCTGCGCGCGGCCGGCATCGAGATCGAGTACGGCGGCCGGGTCCACAGCCAGTCGGCGGTGGTCGCGAAGTTCCTCGAGCTCGAGGCGCTCGTCGAGGCGGCCGAGCTCACGATCCTGCGCGCGGCCTGGCTCTCCGGCGAGGGCAAGCCGAACAACCTCGAGGCCTCGGTTTGCAAGGCGAAGGCCGGCACCGTGGTGCGCCAGGTCACCCAGGGCTGCATCGAGCTGCTGGGCCCGATGGGCGTGTCGCGCGAGCACCTGCTCGAGAAGTGGTTCCGCGACGTCCGGATCACCGACATCTACGAGGGCACCGGCGAGATCCAGCGCATGATCGCGGCGCGCGAGCTGCTCGGCTACACGCGCGCGGAGCTGAACTAGCAGAACGACCCAAGACTCGGGCCTCGGGTGCAGTCGTCTGCGCGGAGGCCGCTGTTCGACTTCGCTCGCCTGCGGTTCGCTGCGCGCCGGCTTCGCCGGCTTGCAGTCCAACCCTCCCCCGGTGCAGGGAATCCGACGGACTTCAACCAGGCGGCGCTGCTCGGTGGCGCGGGCCGTTCGTTCCCCAGATCGATGAGCCCTCGGACGACAACACGCAGATGGTCGGCACGCTGCTCGGCGACGGTCTCTCCACCGCGCGCTCCACGTTGCTCGCGAGCGCGCAGTTCCAGGTCGTCGCGGTGCCCGGTCTTCCGACACTCACGGTGAGCCAGAAGAACAGCGCGATCACCGCGGTGGTCGACGAGCTCCAGCCGTGTTCACCTTGATCGATCCCCCGCCGCTCGATCTCTTCAACGCGCTCGGCCTCACGCTCGGCGGCGCCGACGTCACGGTCCTGTCGCTCACCGCCCGACCAGCCCGCGCTCGCGCGTTAGCAGGTTCCAGAAGCTACGTTTCGGCGCGTGACGACCATCCTCGGCATCGCGGGCAGCCTGCGCAGCGGCTCCTACAACGCCGCACTGCTGCGCGCGCTCGTCGAGCTCGCGCCGGCGCCCGCGCGCATCGAGACGGCATCGATCCGCGGCATCCCGATCTACGACGGCGACGTCGAAGCGGGGAGCGGCATCCCCGAGCCGGTGCGCGAGCTCAAGGAGCGGATCGCGAGCTGCGACGCGCTCTTGCTCGTGACACCGGAGTACAACAACTCGCTCCCGGGGCCGTTCAAGAACGCGATCGACTGGCTGTCGCGGCCGCCCGCCGACATCCCGCGCGTGTTCGGCAATCGCGCGGCCGCGCTCTGCGGCACGACGCTCGGCCCGGGCGGGACGAACCTCGCGCAAATCGCGTGGCTGCCGGTGCTGCGCGCGCTCGGCGTACGACCGTGGTTCGGGCGGATCCTCGGTGTGCCGAGCGCGAACAAGGCGTTCGACGAATCGGGTGCGCTGATCGACGAGAAGCTGCGCGAGCGGGCGCGCGCGTTCATCGCCGGCTTCGCGGAATTCGCCGCGGGGAAGTAGCGCGCGCGATGAGGGCGATCCTGTTCGACGAGCCCGGCGACGAGTCGGTCCTCTACCTCGGCGACACGGCCGATCCCGTGCTCGGCCCGGGCGAGGTTCGGTTGCGCGTGCGTGCGTGCGCGGTCAACCGCGCCGACCTGCTGCAGCGCCAGGGCCTGTACCCGCCGCCGCCCGGCGCGTCGCCGATCCTCGGGCTCGAGTGCGCAGGCGAGGTGGCCGAGCTCGGCGCAGGCGTCGCCGGCTGGCGCGTCGGCGATCGCGCGATGGCTCTGCTCGCAGGCGGCGGCTATGCCGAGCAGGTGGTGGTGCACGCGGGGTCGCTCTTGCCAGTGCCCGCGCACTTCTCGTGGGAGCAGGCCGCGTCGCTGCCCGAGGTCTACCTCACCGTGTTCCTGACCGTGTTCCAGCTCGGCGGGCTGCGCGAGGGCGGCGCGGTGCTCGTGCACGGCGGCGGCAGCGGGATCGGCACCGCGTGCACGCGGCTCGCAAAGCACGCGGGTGCGCGCGTGGTGGCGACCGCGGGCTCGGACGAGAAGTGCAAGCGCTGCCTCGAGCTCGGCGCCGACGCCGCGGTGAACTACCGCACCGGCGACTTCG
>Ga0066710_100001850_pt1 | contig 16373 bp, 13 predicted proteins | sample GraSoiAngelo_159_FD_79666 | JGI IMG/M metagenome (GOLD analysis project Ga0066710, IMG submission 79666) | Grasslands soil microbial communities from the Angelo Coastal Reserve, California, USA - 14_1009_16_40cm | ecosystem: Environmental > Terrestrial > Soil > Grasslands | place: USA... | reverse complement strand
GGTGTCGAGGTGATCCTCGACCGGCGCGAGGTGAAGCGGCGCCGGCACGAGGCGCCGGTCGCGACGGAGCGCCGCCGGTACGGCCGCCGGGGGCGCCACCTCGAGGACGCCGAGCTTCAGGTCCGCGGCTGGACGGTCGTGCGCCTGCCGTAGTGCGCGCCGCAGTCCGTCGCGGGGCTGGGGCCCCGCCGGCCGAGGCGCGACTCCGAACTCGTAGTGCGCCCCGCCGGCCGAGGGCGACTCTAGCCGGCGGCGGGCTCGGCCAGCCGGGCCCGGCGGACCCGGGCTTGAATGTCTCGCACCCGCTCGTGCTCGAAGTCGATTTGTACCTCGTGCTGCTCGACGTCCCAATAGCTGACAGTAGAAACCCATCCGAACGAGCGCTGACGGCGCGGCACGACCTGCTGGCCCCGATAGACGATGGTCCTGATCTCACCCGACGGGAGCCGCTGCTCCTCCTCGAGCTCGCTGCCGCAGAGCCGGAGCGTCTCCTCGTAGGTCGTCTCGCCCGGCCGGATCCGTTCGAGCGCGTCCGGAGGCGGGACAGCACCGCTCGCCCGCCCCCGGCCTTCGCCACGTCCCACGTGGATGCGCGCCCGCAGCGTCCGGGCCAGGCGCCGCACGACCGCGGCGACGAGCGGTCCCGTGAGATTGCCGAGCCCGAGCAAGAGCGCCGAGAAGAGAATGGGGCGCCAGGGCAGCCTGCCCCGGAAGTAGATGAACTGCACTTTCAAGAGCTGGGGCGTGATGCCGTCGGACGCCAGGATCGGGAGTGAAAACGTCTCGGTGTTCTCTCGCGTCTCGCTCATTCGCCGCCGCGCCGACGGGGGCGCGACCTCATCCACCTTGAGGTGGCCCGAGTCGGCGAAGTTGATCAGCAGCAAAGAGAAGTCTGGCGCCAGAGGCACCACCCGATTGCGCGCCCCGAAGTAGAGTGGGTAGAGCGACACGTACCCGACGTCCCCGAAGCTGACGGTGACGACGTGGCGGCGCCCCCAGAACATCTCTTCCAGCCAGCTCACCTGCCTGGGCACGATCAGGCCCCTGATCGGCATCTCGAGCCTCGCCAGCCAGTCGAAGCTCGCCATCTCGGGCTTCCAGGGGATCCGGATGTACGTGGCCCCGCGCGCGCCCCGGGCCGGGCCGTCCGGCCGGCCAAAGGTCACGAAGGGAGCCTCTCCGAGCGTTCGGGTGTCCGCGCCAGTCCCCATTCCTGACCGGCTGCGGGCCGAGAGATGCAGCGTGCCGTGCTCCTTGATCTTGAAGCCAAGACCCTCGAGCTGGCGAGCCAGCGTCGGATCGGCCCCGGCGCTGTCGGGCGTACCGGCCACCTCTCCCGGCCACAGAAGATAGAGGTCCTGCGCAATCTCGGCTGGGGTGCGATTCGCTGGTGGCGCAACGCTCCACGACACCGTCACCGTCATTGGGCCCATTCGTTGCGCGACATCCTCGCTCTTCACGCTCGCGGACACGAAAAGCGGGGCGATCCAGAAATCGGGGTGAGGCTTCGAGGCGATGAATACCTGGGCATGCGCCGGCGCCACACCGGGGCCGAGGAAAGGAAGCATCAGCCCCAGCGCGCAGAGGAGCCCGCGTGCGTACCAATGCGTCCCGACCAGTTCCATCTCAGGCAGCCTACCATCAGGACGAACGCTGGCCTCGCGCCAGGACGGCGCCGCGCCTGCCAGCGTGTAGAAGTTACGGTCTTGCTGCGTAGAAATTGCTGGTGGACTTCCTTGGAAGCTCTTCCGCCTCGGATCGGCAAGCCGTAACTCCACGATCGGTTGGGAACAGTAAGGCTGGCACGGACTTCGCACCACGTATCGTCCCCCGAAGTGGAGGTGACACACTCATGAAATACTTCGAGGCGCGAGGCCCCGCTCTCGTCGGGTGCGCCACCGTCGTCACGTTCCTCGTCGTCGCCAGCCAGAGCGCCCGGGCCGGGGCGCCTACCGAGCAGCTCCGGGAGCACGTCGATCAGGTGATCAAGATGCTTCAACGCCCAGAACTTCAAGGCGACGGCAAGACGACCGAGCGCCGGACAGCGGTCCGCAAGATCGCCAACAACATCTTCGATTTCCAGGAGACGGCCAAGCGGAGCCTGGGACGGCACTGGCAGGCCCGCACCCCGGCCGAGCGCGACGAGTTCACCCAGCTCTTCTCCGACCTGCTCGAGCACGCGTATTTCGGGAAGATCGACCGATATAGCGGCGAGAACGTGAACTACGTGGGCGAGTCAGTGGAAGGAGATCAGGCGACCGTCCGAACTAAAATCCTCACCAAGCAGGGGTCCGAGGTGCCCGTTGACTATCGATTGCTCCGCGAGGGCGCCCAGTGGCGGGTGTACGACGTCGTCATCGAGGGCGTGAGCCTCATCGCGAACTACCGCACTCAATTCAACAAGATCATCCAGACGTCGTCCTTCAACGACCTCATCGCGAAGATGAAGGCCAAGGAGTTTTCGACGCCCGAGGGGGCGAAATCCAAGCAGGGATGACGTCAGGCGTCCGTTAGCGTCCTGCCGACTACGTCCGGCGGCGCGTCCTCCACAGCCTTTCACCCGCCTGCCCACCGACCTCTCCGAAGACCAGAACAGGGTCGCACCGACGGGGACGGCCGGCACACGGTGGGCAGAGAGCTGGAGAAGCCGTCGGCCGCGTCGCGCCCGCCGTGAAGGTGAAGCTCGTCGCGAACGAGCGATCTCCCGCCGTCGCCAGACTCCCAAGATCGCGTCCAGGTCGAAGCCCGAGAACACTCCGGCAGCACCCCCGACCGGCGTCCCGTCATCGACGATCGTGATCGACCCGATCTGCGTGATGCCCACGATTCCGGTCAGACTCGCCGTGAACGTCAGCGTGCCGCCGACGGTGCCGTTGGCTACCGGCGTCAACGGAACCGACAGCGCCATCGCGACAGTGGCAATCGAGAGCGTGACGACGCTCGTAACGAGCACGAGGAGCGCTTCGCCTATTTCTTGGGGGGAATCAGGCCGCCGAGAGCGTTTCACGCATGGTCACAAAGACGGCGTTCAAACTCTTCATCGAGCAATCCAATCGCTGTCCACTAGCGCCCACCCGGCCCGTCGGAGGAGGGCATCGACGTTCACCGAGCGTCGTTCTCTCAGTCGGCGCTCCCCTTGGAGGAGCGGGAAGGCCGCCTCGCGTCGTTCGATGTGCCGTCGGTCGAGGATCACGTCAACGTCGGGAAAGTCGGCGAAGACCTGGCTCAAAGTTGCATAGATCAGGGGATCACCACGCGCAACGAGCAAGAGATACCGCCGCACAGACAATCCCCTTCATGGACCCGGCCCGGTCAGGGGCCGAGCGCAATCAGACCTAGCCCCGAGGCATAGGGGCTACAGGCGCCACCTCTTCGGCATCAGTCTCAGTCGAGATCAGAGCCCGCTTCCCGACGAGCGGACCCCAATGGGGCTGAAGGTGTGCCCTCTGGCGCAGGTAGGCTCGCCGCCACCGCCAGAGCTCCAATTCGCGCCTCAAATGCCCGAGAATCCCGTCAATGGCCTGACTGTAACGATGCACGCTCCAAAGCTCCAAGCTTTATGCGTGGCTGGGTCGGAGAGTGACCGCGTTCAGACACAGTGGAGGACGTTGGACATTGACGGGGCGCGCGTCGCCGGGGACGCTAGCCACGTGCACCTCGCCGACCTGCTCGTCGCCATGGCCCTCTTCGGCGTCGTCTCGGCGGCCGTGTTTACCATGCTCGAGCAGGGCCTGCGCGTCTATACGCTCGGTGCCTCGCGCGCCGAGTCCCAGCAGAGCGGGCGCATCGCGCTCGAGCGCCTCGCGGGAGAGATCCGCACGGCGGGTCTCGGCCCGCGGCCATCGACGTTCGCCGCGATCTCGGTGGCCGAGCCGACACACATCGTCCTGCAGCGTGACCTCGACGGCGACGGCGTCATCGCCGGGAACGGCGAGACGATCACGTGGCGCCTCACCGAGAAGACGCTGCGCCGCGACGCGGGCGCCGGCGCTCAGCCGATCATCGACGGGGTCAGGAGCCTGGCATTCGCGTATCTGGACGCCTCGGGCGAGCCCGTCCGAGCTCCGGACGAGATCCGGACCGTCGTCGTCACGCTGGTGACCGAAGCCGTCTGGGATCTGGCCGATCGCTCCGTCGTGACGACGTTCGCGACGCGGGTGCGACTGCGGAATCGCTGACGGCTCGTCTCCGGCGTGATGGCGCCAGCGCGCACGGGCGCATCCTCGGACGGGTATCATCCGTCGGCCGTTAGTGACCTATGGGTGATAGTAGCCGAGGCGTCGAAGGGCGCCAGCGTGCGCCCGAGTTCGTCTCGATGCCGGCAGCCCTGAAGTACTACCGACCCCGCCCCTAGCCACGGTCACTCCTCCCCCCGGTCACCACCATCCGGGGGGTCGAAGTGGGATTTAGGCCACCACGGGTCGCCTGACGGTCTCCAAGGGCCTAATCTCTCTAAAAATCATCAGTTTTTCCCTTGACACGACCTTTCGGATGACGCTAGTGTCGGCTTTCAAGTGGGACAAAGTGGGATGAAGTGGCGCACAAGTATCGCCGGGTCCGGGCATGTTTAGGGGTCGTTATCAGCATACGATCGACCCGAAGGGGCGCCTGAGCGTGCCGGCCAGATTCCGGGACGCCCTCGCGCAATACGACGGCGCGCTGGTCGTGGTGCCCAACGATCACTGCCTTGAGGTCCATCCTCTGGAGGAGTGGCAGCGGATCGAGACGAAGCTGCGCGAGCAGTCGATCTTCCACCCCGAGGTGCGGGAGCTGAGCCGGCTCTACATCTCGCGCGCGAAGGACGTGGCCCTCGACGCGGCAGGGCGCGTGCTCATCCCGCCGGACGTGCGCGACCAGGCGGGGCTCTCGAAAGAGGTGACCTTGGTCGGTGGGGGGCTGCCGCAATTCGAGGTGTGGGATCGCAGCCGGTTCGAAGAATACGAGCGCACGCGACAGGACCGGCTGCCCTCGCTGTTCGAAAGGCTGTCGAGCCTGGGAGTGTAGCGGTTCACGTTCCGGTGCTCGTCGACGAGGTCGCATTTCTCTTGCGGCCGCGCGGCGAGGGATGGGTGATCGATGCGACGGTGGGGATGGGCGGTCACGCCGAGGCGATCTTGAGCGCCAGCGAGAGCTCCGTGAGCCTCCTCGGCCTCGACGTGGACCCCGAGGCGCTGGCGAGCGCGGGCGCGCGGCTGGCGCCCTTCGGCGACCGGGTCGCGCTCGGGCGCTCGAGCTTCCGCTATCTCGCCGGCGCCGCCGCCGCACGTGGGATCGAGAGCGCCCGGTCGATTCTCCTGGACCTCGGCGTGTCCTCCTGGCAGCTCGAGCAGTCGGGTCGGGGCTTCTCATTCCAGGGTGACGAGCCTCTGGACATGCGGCTCGATCCCTCGATCGGCGAGACCGCGGCCGCCCTCGTGAATCGCCTGCCCGAGGCCGAGCTCGCGCGCATCATCTTCGAGTACGGCGAGGAGCCGCACGCGCGGCGCATCGCGCGGGCGATCGTCCGGCGTCGGCCCCTGGGGCGGACCGGCGACCTCGTCGCCGCGGTCCGGAGCGGGGTGCCCCGGGCGGCCTGGCCCCGCCGCCTGCACGTCGCCACGCGCACCTTCCAGGCGCTGCGTATGGCGGTCAACGACGAGCCTGGCGCGCTCCGAGAGGCGCTGGCCCACGCGCCCGCGTTGCTGGCGGCCGGTGGCCGGCTGGGCGTCATCTCGTTTCATTCGGGCGAAGATCGCATCGTGAAGCAGACGTTCCGAGCTCTGGAGCCGGCGGGATACGCCGAGCTCGAGCCGTCGCCCCGACAGCCCACGGACGACGAGGTGCGGGACAACCCCCGCGCCAGGAGCGCGAAGCTGCGCGTGCTGGAGCGGCTCCCATGACGAAGGACCAGCGACTTCATCGCGAAGCAGACCCACGCGTGCGGCGCTCGCTCGTCGTGGCCCTCGCCACCTCAGCCTTGCTCGTGGCCGGCGCCCTCACCGTCGTCGGGGTCCGGGTCGAGCAGGTCCATCTCGCGTATCGGCTCGACGCGGTCCGGAGCGAGCGAGTGCGGGCCAAGGAGATGATCCGCCAGCTCGAGATCGAGGTGGCGACGCTCCAGTCGCCGAGTCGCATCGAGGCGCGCGCCCGGCAGCTCGGCCTCGTGGTCCCGGCTCGCGATCAGATCCGGCTGGCGAAGGAGTACGTGGCCGGCAGCACCGGTCTGGCGGCCGTCCAGAGCCGCGCCGCGTTGCTCGGCACCGCGAGGCCGCCCGCCCAGTGAAGGATCTGGCCGTCCGGACGCGGGTCCTGATGCTGGCGGCGATTCTCACCATCGCGTTCGGCGGCCTCACCTGTCGTCTCGGCTGGCTGATGATCGTCAAGCACGGCGAGCTGACCCAGCTCGCGGAGCGCCAGTACTCGCGCACGGTCGTGCTCCGGGCGCAGCGCGGACCCATTGTCGACCGCCTGGGCGGCGCGCTCGCGACGTCGACCGCGACCGAGTCGCTCTTCGTCCAGCCGCGCAGCGTCGGCGACCCGGTGCGCGTCGCCGCGCGCCTGGCGCCGGTCATCGGCCTGCCGGAGCCCGAGGTTCACGCCGCGCTGACCAGCGCGCGCCCCTTCGTGTGGCTCCGGCGCAAGCTGCCGCCGACGGTCACCGAGCAGATCCGGACGCTCCGCGAGCCCGGGCTCGGGTTCCTCCCGGAGCCGCTCCGCCTCTATCCGAATCGTGAGCTGGGCGCCCATGTGCTCGGCTTCGAGGGCGCCGAGGGCGGGCTCGAGGGCGTCGAGCGCGCGTTCAACGGTGAGCTGGCCGGCGTGCCGGGCAAGGCGATCGTCGGACGCGACGCACTCGGCCGCGAGGTGGCGGCCCAGCACGTGCTCCAGGCCCCGCAGCCGGGCCACGGCGTGATGCTGACGATCGACCGGACGATCCAGTACATCGCCGAGCGCGAGATCGACGCCGCCTACCGGCGGACACACGCCAAGGCCGCCGTGGCCCTCGTACTCGAGCCGCGTTCGGGCGACATCCTCGCGATGGCGATGCGGCCGACGTTCAACCCGAACACGTTCCTCGACGTGCCGTCGGCGGAGCACTGGCGCAACCGTGCGGTGACCGACCCCTTCGAGCCGGGCTCGACGTTCAAGGCGATCCTCGCCGCCGCGGCGCTCGAGGAGGGCGTCGTCCGCCCCGACGACCAGATCTACGCCGAGAACGGCAAGATCACCCTGGCCGGAACGACGATCCGCGACTGGAAGAAGTACGGGTGGCTCACGTTCGCCGAGGTGCTGCAGAACTCGTCCAACGTCGGGTCGATCAAGGTCGGCCTGGCGCTCGGCCGCGAGCGCTACCACCGGTACATGAGGGCGTTCGGCTTCGGCGCGCCGACCGGCGTGGGGCTGGCCGGCGAGAGTCGTGGGCTCTTGCGTGACCCGCAGCGCTGGTCGCTCCTGTCGCTGCCGACGATGTCGATCGGCCAGGAGATCTCGGTGACGGCGCTCCAGCTCGTCGCGGCATTCGGCGCCATCGCCAATGACGGCACGCTGATGCAGCCTCGCCTGGTGCGCTCGACGTTCGACGTCGAGGGCCGCGAGATGCGCCGGTTCGAGCCGCAAGCGGTGCGCCAGGTCGTCTCGCCGGATACCGCGCGCACGCTCGCCGGCCTGCTCACCCGGGTCGTGGAGTCGGGCACGGGGCGCTTCGCGGCGATCCCCGGGTACGCCGTCGCCGGCAAGACCGGCACGGCCCAGAAGCTCGATCCGGCCACCAAGCGGTACTCGCACGCCCCCGGCGTCCTGTCGTTCGTCGGCTTTGCGCCCGCCGACGAGCCACGGTTCGTCATGCTGGTCATGCTCGACGAGCCCCGGAACGAGAAGTGGGGCAGCGAGGCGGCGGCGCCGATCTTCGGCGCGATCGGCCGAGAGATCCTGCGCTACCTCGAAGTCCCGCCGCGAGACACCCCACCGGTGCAGATCGTCACGGGCCCGTCCAGCGAGACCGCCACGACGGCGCGCGTGAGGCTCGTGAGCACGGCGGAGGTGGTGGAGCCGGACGGGACGAGGCGGATGCCCGATCTCGCCGGCAAGACATTGCGCCGGGCCCTCGGAACCCTCGAGCCGCTGCGTGTCGAGGTGCGCCTTGCGGGGCAGGGGCGTGTCGTTCGCCAGGCTCCGGCGCCGGGCGAGCCACTCGAGCCGGGCGCGGTCGCCCGCCTCACCCTGGCACCCGCACCGGGAGGCGCGCGTTGAAATGCCCGCACGGGACACGGCCATGAGCGATCTGCTCGCGGCGCTCCCGGAAAAGCGCGTGATCGGCGAGCCGCCGCGCTCGGTGTCGTCGATCGCCGGCGACTCGCGTCGCGTCGAGCCGGGAGGGTGCTTCGTCGCGGTTCCGGGGTTCAAGCAGGACGGGCGCCGCTTCATCCCTGAAGCCGTGCAGCGGGGAGCGGCGGTCGTCGTCACCGAGGGTGAGCCGCTCTCGGGCCTTCCCGTCGCCCAGGTGCTGGTGCCCTCGGTCCGGGCGTCGCTCGCCCGGCTCGCCGGCGCGTTCTACGGTCATCCGTCGCGGCAGCTCACGCTCGTAGGCGTCACCGGGACGAACGGCAAGACGACGACGTCGTATCTGATCGACGCGCTGCTGCGCGCCCGCGGCCTCGCCACCGGCGTGATCGGCACGATCCAGTACGTGCTGGGCGACGAGACGCGGCCGGCCAGCCAGACGACTCCGGAGGCGCTCGATCTCCAGTCGATGCTCGCGCACATGCGCGACCACGGCGTCCGGGGCGTGGCGATGGAGGTGTCGTCGCATGCGCTGGCGCTCGCGCGCGCCGACGGCCTCGCCTTCGACGTGGCGGTGTTCACGAACCTGACGCAGGACCATCTCGACTTCCACGGTACGCTCGAGCGCTACCGGCTCGCCAAGCGCCGGCTGTTCGAGCTTCTCGCCGAATCGCCGAAACCCACGCGCACCGCGGTGGTCAACGGGGACGATCCGGTCGGGGCGACGATGGCGAGCGGGCTCGACGTGGCCGTGCTCACCTTCGGGCTCGGCGCCGCCGCGCGCGTCCGCGCCGTCGAGCACCGGTCCGCGCTCGAGGGCATCCGGATGGCGGTCGAGACGCCGCGCGGCCGGATCGCGCTCACGTCGCCGCTGATCGGCGAGCACAACGTGATGAACCTGCTCGGGGCCGTGGCGACCGGGCTCGCGCTCGGCCTCGAGCCGTCCGCGATCGCGCAGGCGCTCGCGACGGTCGGGACCGTGCCGGGCCGCTTCGAGCAGGTGCAGGCCGGCCAGCCGTTCCTCGTGGTCGTCGACTACGCCCACACCCCGGACGCCCTTGAGCGCGTGTTGACCACGGCCCGGAAGCTCACGCGTGGGCGGCTCGGCGTCGTCTTCGGCTGCGGCGGCGACCGCGACCGCGGCAAGCGGCCGATCATGGGCGAGATCGCCGCACGGCTCGGCGACCGCGTGTGGGTGACCTCCGACAATCCCCGCTCGGAGCGGCCGGAGGCGATCATCGGCGAGATCCTGGTCGGCGTCGGGCGGACCGGGGCCGGCTCGAGCCGCTACGCGACCGAGCCCGACCGCGCCGTCGCGATCCGGGCCGCGCTCGCCTGGGCCGAGCCTGGCGATACGGTCGTCATCGCCGGGAAGGGTCACGAGACCTATCAGATCGTCGGCGCCGAGGTGCTCCCGTTCGACGACCGCGACATCGCGCGGCGAATCCTGTCGGAGCGCCGGACCTAGGAGCGACTGTGCCCCCATTCACCGTGCAGGACATCGTCCGCGCCACCCAGGGCGCCCTGGTCGCTGGTGACCTCGGCGTGCCCGTCACCGGAGTGTCGATCGACTCGCGGACGCTCGGCGTCGGGGAAGCCTTCTTCGCGATCCGGGGCTACCGTCTCGACGGCCACGCGTTCCTCGCCGACGCGGCCTCCCGCGGCGCCGCGTGCCTGGTCGTCCAGGCGCTCCACGACGACGTCCCGGCCAACGTCCCGCTGGTGCTCGTCGAGGACACGACGCGGGCGCTGGGTCTGCTCGCCGCGTACCACCGCGCGCGATTCTCGATCCCCGTCGTCGCGGTAACCGGCTCGAACGGCAAGACGACCACCAAGGAGCTGATCGCCGGCGTCCTCGGCGTGCGTTGGCAGGTGCTGAAGCCGAGCGGGAGCTTCAACAACCAGTGGGGGCTCCCGTTGACGCTCCTGCGGCTCGCGGCCGAGCACCAGGCGCTCGTGCTCGAGATCGGCAGCCAGCATCCGGGGGAGATCGCCGCCCTCGCCGAGCTCGCGCGCCCGACCGTCGCCGCCGTCACGACGATCGCGCACGCCCACACGGAATTCCTCGGATCGCTCGACGGTGTTCGCGCCGAGAAGGTGGCGCTCGTCCGTGCCGTCGGTGCCGAGGGCCGCGTCGTGCTCAACGCCGACGACCCGCGGGTGGCCGGGATGGCGCGGGACGCCCGGGCGCCCGTCATCACGTACGGCCGCTCGGCGGCGGCCGACGTGCGGGCGACCGGCGAGCCCGTCGAGGATGCGCGGTCGCTCACGTTCACGCTCGAGAGCGGCGGCGCTCGCGCGCCGGTGACGCTTGCCTTCGTCGGACGGCACAACGTGACGAACGCGCTGGCCGCCGCGGCGGTGGGCGTGGCCCTGGGCTGGCCGCTCGACGAGATCGCCCGCGGCCTCGGCGAGGCGCGGCCGGTGGCGGGGCGCTGCGTGTGGCGCGACGCGGGCGGTGTGCGCATCCTCGACGACACGTACAATGCGAATCCGGTCTCGGTCCGCGCCGCCCTCGAGACCGCCGCGGCGCGCCGCGCCGCGGCGCCGTCCGGCCGCCTCGTGGTCGTGCTGGGCGATATGCTGGAGCTGGGCGCGATCGCCGAGGAGGCGCATCAGGAGATGGGCCGCGCCGTGGTGGCGGCCGGCGCCGACGAGTTCGTCGGCGTGGGCCGGATGTCGCGCTTGGCCGTCGAGACCGCGCGCGCGGCGGGCCTCGTCGAGGCGCGCCACGCCACGACGTTCGAGGACACCGTGGCCCACCTTCTCAAGCGGGTCGCGTCCGGCGACGTCGTGCTCGTCAAGGGCTCGCGCGGCATGCGCATGGAGCGGGTCGTGGACGCGCTGGTGGCGCGCCTGGCCCGATGAAGGGAACGGATGCTCTACTACTTCCTGGTCCCGCTCGCCAAGGACCACATCGTCTTCAACGTCTTCCGCTACCTCTCCTTCCGCTCATTCATGGCGCTGATCTCGGCACTCATCATCTCGCTCGTCGTCGGACCGTGGCTGATCCGCCGGCTGCGCCTGATGCAGCACGGCGGCGAGACGATCCGCGAGGACACCCCGGAGCGGCACCGCACGAAGAAGGGCACGCCGACGATGGGTGGGATCGTCATCCTCGTCGCGATCATCTCGACGACCCTGCTGTGGGCCAACCTCACGAACCGCTACGTGTGGGTGGTGGTCCTGGCGACGGCCGGCTTCGGAGTGATCGGCATCTGGGACGACCTGACCAAGTTGCGCCGGCGCAAGGGCCTCGCCACGCGCGTGAAGTTCGGCGCGCAGCTCGTGCTGGCGCTCGGGGTCGTGCAGCTGGTCTTCTGGCAGGCGCCCAGCGCGTGGCTGCCGGTGCTGGCGATCCCCTTCTTCAAGGGCTGGCTCGTCGAGCTGGGCTGGCTCTGGATCCCGTTCGCGATGCTCGTCATCGTCGGCGCCTCGAACGCCGTGAACCTGACGGACGGACTCGACGGGCTGGCGATCGGCCCGGTCATCATGGCCGGCGCCGCGTTCGGAGTGATCGCGTACCTCACGGGCAACTTCCGGGCCGCCGACTATCTCAAGATCCTCAACGTGCGCGGGGCGGGCGAGCTGACGGTCTTCTGCGGCGCGCTGATCGGCGCGGCGATCGGATTCCTCTGGTTCAACTGCCACCCGGCCGAGATCTTCATGGGCGACGCGGGCTCGCTGGCCCTGGGCGGCGCGATCGGCACGCTGGCGGTCCTGACCAAGGCCGAGCTGCTGCTGCCGCTGATCGGCGGCCTCTACGTCGTCGAGGCGGTGTCGGTCATCATCCAGGTCGCGAGCTTCAAGCTGACCGGGCGCCGCGTGTTCCGCATGGCACCGTTGCACCATCACTACGAGCTCTCGGGCTGGCCCGAGCCGAAGATCGTCGTCCGCTTCTGGATTGTCTCGTTCGCGCTCGCGCTGCTGGCGCTCACGACCTTGAAGCTCCGATGAGGGACGCGTGAGCCCCCTCGACGAGGTGGAGACGATGACCCGGGGTCAGGCCTATCTGCGCTCCCTCGCCGGCCGTCGCGTGACGGTGGTGGGGCTCGCGAAGAGCGGCATCGCGGCGGCGCGGCTGCTGCGCGCGGCCGGGGCCGACGTCGTCGGCACCGACGCCAAGCCGATCGGCGCGCTCGGGCGCGAGGCGGCCGGGCTCGCCGAGATCGGCGTGCGCCTGGTCGCGGGCGCCGGGGAGACGGCGGCCGCCTTCGCCGACGCCGAGCTGGTGGTGGTGAGCCCGGGCGTCCCGCTCGACGGGGATCAGCTCGCCCGCGTGCGCGCCCGCCAGGTGCCGATCATCGGCGAGCTCGAGCTCGGCTGGCGGGCGATGGAGGCGGACACAATCGCGATCACGGGGACGAATGGCAAGACGACGACCACCGCGCTGATCGGCGCGGTGCTGGACCAGCAGCCGCGGCCCGTCCTCGTCGCCGGGAACATCGGCACGCCGCTCGCCGCGCACGCGCTCGCGTTTCCGGCCGACGGTCTCGCGGTGTGCGAGGTGTCGAGCTTCCAGCTCGAGACCACCGAGCTCTTTCAACCCAGGGTCGCGGTGGTGCTCAACCTCACGCCGGATCATCTCGACCGGCACGGGACGTTCGCCGCCTACGTCGATGCGAAGGCCCGGATCTTCGCGAATCAGACGGCGGCCGATTGCGTCGTCCTGAACGCGGACGACGAGGCGACCCGGGCGCTCGCGCCCCGGTCGGCGGCGCCCGTGGTGTGGTTCAGCCGGCAGCGCGAGCTGGCCCACGGTGTCTTCGTCCGCGACGGCCGGATCGCGGCGAAGCTCAACGGCCACGTCGAGGAGATCTGCCTGCTGTCGGAGATCTGCCTGCGCGGCCAGCACAACGTGGAGAACGTCCTCGCGGCGACCGCCTGCGCGCTCTGGACCGGCATGTCGCCCGCGGTGATCCGCTCGGCCATCGGGCGCTTCCGCGGCGTGGCGCACCGGATCGAGTGGGTCCGCGATCTCAAGGGGGTCCAGTACTACAACGACTCCAAGGGCACCAACGTCGCGTCGACCCTCCGGGCGCTCGAGAGCTTCCCGGGGCGGATCGTGCTGATCGCGGGCGGCAAGGGCAAGGGACAGGCCTGGGAACCGCTCGCGGCGGCGGCCCGCGGGCGGGTCACGCACGCGCTGCTCATCGGCGAGGACGCCGAGAAGATCGGCGCCGCGCTCACGGCGACGGCGATCCCCCTGACGTTCTGCCGATCGCTCCAGGAGGCCGTCGAGAAGGCGCGCACGGTCGCCGCGCCTGGCGACGTCGTCCTGCTGTCGCCGGCCTGCGCCTCGTTCGACATGTTCGACAATTTTGAACATCGGGGTGACGTATTCAAAAAGCTCGTGGAACGGCTCGACTGATGTCGAGAACGCAGCTCCGCTGCGGCGAACATCGGGGTGACGTGTTCACAAAGCTCGTGGAGCGCCTCGACTGATGTCGAGCCTGCATCGGTTAGTCCGGGCGATCGGAGAGTCCGCAGCGCTCCTTCGAGCGGTGGGGGGGTCTGGGGGAGGAGCGGCGCTCGCTCCCCCCCAGCCCGACTAACCTGCCCAGAAAGCTCGCGCCCGACGTGTGGCTGTTCGGCGTCGCCGTCGTCCTCCTCTCGGCGGGCGTGGTGATGGTGTACTCCGCGAGCGCGATCGTGGCGGCCGACCGCTTTCACGACCCGTACTTCTTCCTCAAGAAGCAGCTCTTCTGGGCGCTGCTCGGCGCCGCGTGCCTGTGGATGGCGATCCGCCTCGACTACCGGCGCCTCGAGCGGTTCGTGCTGCCGCTGCTGATCTTCGCGGGTGTGCTCCTGGTGCTGGTGCTCGTGACGCCGATCGGCCAGGCGATCAACGGCACGCGCCGCTGGATCCGGTTCGGTCCCGTGTCGTTCCAGCCGGCCGAGCTGGCCAAGCTCGCGCTCGTCCTCTATCTCGCGGCGTTTCTCGCGCGCAAAGGGGAGGCGATCGCCGACTTCCGGCGCGGGCTCTTGCCGCCACTCGCGGTGGCCGGCCTCCTGGCCGCCCTCGTCCTGGCGCAGCCGGATCTCGGCAACTGCCTGACGCTCATCACGCTTACCTTCACGCTCCTGTTCCTCGCCGGCGGCCGCGTCCGCCACCTCGGGCTCATCCTGGCCGCCGCGGTGCCGCCGCTCGTGATCGCGATCTGGGCGGCGCCGTACCGGCTCCGTCGCATCGTCGCGTTCGTCGACCCGTGGTCGGATCCGCGCGGCAGTGGGTTCCAGATCATCCAGTCGTGGCTCGCGTTCGGCAACGGCGGGATCTTCGGCCAGGGCATCGGCGCGTCCCGGCAGAAGCTCTTCTATCTCCCGGAGCCGCACACGGACTTCATCTTCGCGATCATCGGCGAGGAGCTGGGCTTTGTCGGCGCCGCCGCCATCGTCGCCCTGTTCGTCGTCTTGATCTGGCGCGGGCTCCGCATCGGCCTGCGGGCGCCCGATCCGTTCGGCGGATACCTGGCGCTCGGGATCACCGTGCTGATCGCGACGCAGACGCTCGTGAACCTGGGGGTCGTGACGGGCCTCCTGCCGACCAAGGGGCTGCCCCTGCCGTTCATCTCCTTCGGCGGCTCGGCTCTGCTCGTGACGATGCTCTCGACGGGAGTGCTCCTGAACATCTCCCAGCATGCCCATGTTTAAGCGCTACCAGCAGATCCATTTCGTGGGGATCGGTGGCATCGGCATGTCCGGGATCGCCGAGATCTTGCTCAACCTCGGCTACCGGGTGACCGGATCCGATCAGAAGAAGAACGATGCGATCGAGCGGCTCGCCGAGCTCGGCGCGAAGATCTTCATCGGGCACCAGGCGGCGAACGTCGAGGGCGCGCACGTCGTCGTGTACTCCTCGGCGGTCTCGCGCGACAACGTCGAGGTCCAGGTGGCGCGACAGCGTCAGATCCCGACGATTCCCCGGGCCGAGATGCTGGCCGAGCTGATGCGTCTCAAGTACGGGATCGCCGTCGCCGGCACCCACGGCAAGACGACGACCACCTCGATGGTCGGCGCCGTGCTCGCCGAGGGCCATTTCGATCCGACGATCGTGGTGGGCGGCCGGGTGACGAGCCTCGGGTCGAACGCGCGGCTCGGCCAGGGCGAGTACCTGGTCGCCGAAGCCGACGAATCCGACGGCTCGTTCCTGAAGCTCGCCCCGACGATCGCGGTCGTCACGACGGTCGACGCCGAGCACCTCGATCACTATGGGAGTCTCGACGCGATTTGCGACGCCTTCGTCGCGTTCGTCAACAAGGTGCCCTTCTACGGCTCGGCCGTCCTGTGCCTGGATCAGCCGAACATCCAGCTGCTCATTCCGCGAATCGAGAAGCGGATCATCACGTACGGCCTGGAGTCGGGCGCGGAGCTCGTGGCGCGGCGCCTGCACCTCACGGGAATGACCAGCCGCTTCGAGGTCTTCCAGCGCGGGAGCCTCCTCGGCGAGCTCACGCTGCAGATCCCGGGCCGCCACAACGTGCTCAACGCCCTGGCGGCGGTGGGCGTCGCGCTGGATCTCGACATTCCCTTCGCCGCCATCCAGAAGGCGCTGGCCGGGTTCTCGGGAGTCCAGCGCCGCTTTCAGATCCGTGGGCGCGCCCGCGGCGTGACGGTCGTCGACGACTACGGCCACCACCCCGCCGAGATCCGGGCGACCCTGGCCGCCGCCAAGGCCGGGTTCGACTGCCGGGTCGTGACGGTGTTCCAGCCGCATCGCTACACTCGCACCTTGCACCTACGACAGGAGTTCCTCACGGCGTTCAACCTGGCTGACGTGCTGATCGTGATGGACGTCTACGGGGCCGGCGAGCCGCCGATCCCCGGCGTCACGGGGGAGGATCTCGCCGATGGGATCCGCTCGCACGGACATCGCGACGTCACGTATCTCGGAAGTGACCGGACGCGCATCGTCGAGCATCTCTGGGAGATCGCCCGCGCAGGCGACCTCGTGATCACGCTCGGCGCCGGCGACGTGAGCCAGCTCGGTCCGGAGCTCCTGAAACGCCTCGACGCCGACTCGCAGACTGGGAGGTCCACATGCTAGGAGAGATCCGGGGGGAAGTGCGGTTCAAGGAGCCCCTGAGCTTCCACACCTCGCTCCGCATCGGCGG
>Ga0066710_100001849_pt1 | contig 16379 bp, 12 predicted proteins | sample GraSoiAngelo_159_FD_79666 | JGI IMG/M metagenome (GOLD analysis project Ga0066710, IMG submission 79666) | Grasslands soil microbial communities from the Angelo Coastal Reserve, California, USA - 14_1009_16_40cm | ecosystem: Environmental > Terrestrial > Soil > Grasslands | place: USA... | reverse complement strand
GAAGCCTGTCATTCCGAGTGGTCATGGGCCTGCGGCCCACCCAAGGGGATGAGAGTGCGGTGTCGTCAAGGGGTTAGGGGCACATCGACTCACCGCCCAACACCGCACTTTCGACAGAGCGCAGCGAGGAATCCCGCTCTGTTCTTCAAGGCGTTCGAGACGGACTCGCGGAGGAAGCACCGCGGCATTCTTGGTGCGATGAGCCTTCTTGTGAAGACGTACTACGTTTCCATCGTCGCCAACCAATCGCGCACCCTCTATGCCCGCGTTCCTGGGACTGGTGCCCGATTTCCAAGAACGGAGCGAGATTCCTCGCTGCGCTCGGAATGACAGTGGGTCCGACGCTTGGAATGACACGGCCCGAGAGGGTTTTCCAGCAACCGGTCGAGGAAACCTGACGCATGTGATCAGATTCGGCGCCAATCAGCTCTAGTCAGTTTGGCAGTCCTTCGGTGCGAGCGCCACAGACGGACAGACTGAAAAGCTGATTGCTGAGAAACTGACTCACTGCCGCCGACTAGGAGCCGAATAACCCGACGTAGGCTACCGCACCGATCACGCCGCCGACGATCGGCCCGAACACGGGCACCCACGCGTAGCCCCAGTCCGAACCTCCCTTGCCGGCGATGGGCAGGATGGCATGGGCAATGCGAGGGGCCAGATCGCGCGCGGGATTGATCGCGTATCCCGTGGGGCCGCCGAGCGACAGGCCGATGGCCCACACGAGGAAGCCCACCAGCAGTGGCGTCAAGCCCGTGTCGTTGGGCGCCTTGTTGGCGCCGACAGCCAGCACACCGAAGACCAGCACGAAGGTCCCGATCGTCTCGGTCATGAAGTTGGCAGGCATTCGGCGAATCGCCGGTGCTGTCGAGAAGACCGCGAGCTTCAGGCCGCTGTCTTCAGTGCCGGACCAGTGCGCCAGATAGGCCAGCCACACCAGCACGGCGCCGAGGAAGGCGCCCAAAAACTGGCCCAGAATGTAGTGCGGCACCTCTGCCCAGGCGAGTTTCCCCACCGCGGCCAAGCCCAGCGTGACGGCGGGATTGATATGCGCGCCACTGATTCGCCCGACCGCGTATACCCCAATCGCCACGGCCAGCGCCCAGCCCGTCGTGATCACAATCCAGCCTGATTTTTCAGCCTTCGATTTGCTCAGCAAGACGCCTGCCACCACACCATCGCCTAAGAGAATCAGCAACATCGTGCCAATTGCCTCAGCAGTAAACACTCTCATTGGGTCCCTCCACGAAATGTGTTTTGTCTTCGGAGCCGGTCCAAGCGTAAGGAGTATATACGTTTTCGGGAGCGGAAAGGGCGAAGGTCCTGGCTCCCGTACGAGGAATCGCTGCGGCGACCTCTCAAGCCAGGACATACACATGTCGATACGTTGTCAATAGAGTTACTTGTACGAAGGTGTTATTGACACAGTCCGGAAAGGCATGTAGCCTCTGAAGTGTACAGTCTGTGTCACTCTTCAACGCAGCGAGTTGACGGAGGAGAACCCGTGTTGCGTCCCCCCAACGCCGTCTCGGTTCCCTGATTTCGCGCGCGAAAAAAGGTAGGTGAGACCGTGTCTATGGCAGTGAGGCAATTTCCGGTTCGCCGCTCGACAACAGTCGAGGCGCAATCCGAGGAGCAGGAATTTTCGAACTCTGAGGCCCGAAAGCGAGCCAGAATAATGTCAGGTGTTGATTCAGAGGACGTTGCGTCCCAACCCGGTACCCTCCGACCCTCCGAGGCTCGAAAGCGGACCAGAGCATCATCAGATCGTGATTCCGTTCGGGCCGGCGCGAAGTGGATCCCCGGAGCCGAACCGGTCACAGTCTGCCTGAGTTGCAACAACGAGTTCCCGCGCGGCACCACTTCCTGCCCCAACTGCGAAGTTGCTTTGTCCGACGTCCACAAGTGTCCAGAGTGCCATCGTGTTCAGTCAACGGATCATGCGCAGTGCCTTTACTGCTCCTCTCCCCTAGTGGTAGGAGCTGCGCGCAAACGTGAGATCGTACAACTTCAGCCACCGTCCTCCGGGGATCTCGCCTGGGGGTGGGTGCGTTTGATCCTGACTATTGGAACCCCACAGTTACTCGCTGCCGGCTTGGTGGTTTTCGTTCTCGCCAGATCGATTTCAACAACGAAAAGTTCGATCGGTCAGTCCTACATTCTGGAGCAAGCCTCGTTGCGCAAAGAGCCCTCCCTCCGCGCTCCCGTTATCCAAAAGCTGGAAGCGGCTGAGAAGGTAAATATCACGCAGTACGCGTTCGACGACATGGGCAATCATTGGTTTGGGATTTCAGGGCAGGGAATTGACGGCTATGTTCTGGCACGCGAGGTGGCTCCCCCGAAGGTGACAGAACCGGAAGAAGGGTCCAAGGCCTTGAGGCACTCGTTGCTTGCGCTGGACAATACCGCCGTTCTCCCAGAGGCAGCAGTGGCCGTGGACTACTTTCGAAGCGCGTTCCCGGCTAGCCCCCATGGGGACGAGCTCCGGTGGCTCCTGGCCGAAAGAACCCGGGCGTTGGCGGAACATTCCGACCGGCGACAGGCATTGTTGCGGCGCGCCGGAGAACTGTACGCAAAGATTGCTCAGGGAAACGGCCAGTTTGCCGAGCCCGCCCGTCGGGCGCTTGCGCAACTCCCTCCTGAGATAGGGGCTGCCGGCCCACGGCCGTCCACCTCGAAGGCAAGAGGCTCCACGCCCATGGATACCCCGTTTCAACACCTCACCGTAGTGGGCGGGTCGCTGTCCACTCGTTCCACGCGCTCCTCGGCGCCCGGGGATCTTACGCTTGCGCCTCGCGGCGCCGCTGGTACGCCTGCGGGAAGCCGGTCCAATTAACTCGGAAGATGGCTTTCCGGACGAGACCGTCGGACTGGGCGGTGTTTTCGGAGGGCGGTTACAAAATCCCCCGCCAGGAAACTGCTCCGTGTACTCTGTGACTATCAAACCCTCAACACGGAGCGCACGGACCATCGCCGTGACTCAGTGTTGAAGCTTTGGAGGCCCGGAGGCCGCACAGAACCTCCAATTTGGTTGCGGCCCATGGCCGCGCTAGGGAAAAATGGAAGGGCGATCGCTGGCTGGGGGGTTTGCGAGAGCGGTTTGGTTTAGCGGCAAGAGTGCGCCTCGTGGCACCGGCCTGCGATTTCCTAGTGCCGGAGGTTACTCATCGACTGGTCGAGGCGGCGGTGTATGTAAAACTCGTAGGAATTGATCGTCGACTTGAGCATCTTGATGTAGCCAAAAGATGAGGCGTGCCCAAAGACGAATCCAGCCAAGAAGATTACTACAAAGTAAACCATGAGTCCTCCTTTGAAAGCTCCCTGCCCCAAGTGGTCGCACCTCGACTGCCAAACCTGGGCGTGACCTCGAGTAGCTCAAAACTCGCTCTCTTTCTTCACTTTTAGGAGCAAGGGAAAAGTTGGGCTGGCCAAGTGGATCGGTCGAGGTTGGAGAATATTTCTCACCCAAAGTAATTCCTACTCTTCAGTAATGGCCGTATCCAGATAAACCGTTGTGTATCTATATAGTTAACAGTAATAACCCTTTGGCGTGCGAGTCAGGCGATCTGATTCTGGGCCGCTTTCTTCGTGGTATGGTGGTTGGTGTAACTCCGCACCGCCTCCGGACTCGACTCACTCGTCCCGCGAGACCGAGCCAAACTGCTTCCGGAATCGATCGATGACGGCGACCAAGGGTTCGTGCAGCATTGCCATGACGCGCGCCGCGAGATCCTGCGGGACCCCACCGTAGTAGGCCTCGGCGATGCCTCCAGTGATACACGCCAGGGTATCGGCGTCCCCACCCAGCGAGATCGCATTGCGTATCGCGTCCTCGTAGTTCGTCGACTCGAAGAACGCGGCCAACGCCTGCGGCACTGTTCCCTGACACGTCTCGTTGAAGCGATAGGTGGGGCGGATTTGATCGAGCCGCGCACTGAGGTCATAGCCGAACTGCGACTCGATAGTGTTTCTGATCTGATCCTTGTCCTGACCCCGGCGTGCGAGGTAGATAGCGACCGCCGTCGCCTGCGCCCCGCGAATGCCCTCGGGGTGGTTGTGGGTCACCGCCGCGCTCCGCTCCGACCAGGCCAGCACATCCTCGATCGTCTCGAAAGCGAAGCCGACTGGGCTCACGCGCATTGCGGCGCCGTTGCCGAAACTGTTGTAGGGTTGGCGCACGCGGTTACTGGCCCAGCGGCGAAACATACCCCCGTAGCCGCGCGCTGGATAGGCGTGGGTGTAGGCATGCAGCAGGTCGACCAGATCGTGGCCGCTGAGGATCCACTCGGCGACGGCAACGGTAAGCACGGAGTCGTCCGTAAAGGTCGACTGCGAAACAAAGAGCGGGAAGTTCTTTGTCTTGGTCCCGGCCCCTTCGTGCACCGAACCGATCACGTCTCCGATGATTGCACCCAGCATGACGATTGCCCTTACCCGGCCGACGACCGGCGCTTAGCGCGCTCGGTTTTTCGCCGGCGCAAAACAGCGGTTGGGTTAGATTACATGCTACCAGGACTTCCACGCCGCTTAATAGGCGGTTATGGGCTGAACCGGCGAATTTCTCGTCGCGTAGCGGCGGATCATCCCGCCATTGGGCCCTTGGCGGCACGAAGCCCACTGGCCGGGATATTGATATTAAGGGCGGCGCATGGTGCGCGGCCTCTCTGGGCTTCGCAAAATAAAGTGTCTCATCCATCTCACTTGCTTCCTCACGATGTGATAGGGTCAATGTCGGGTATCAGGGATGACGTCGATGGGCACAGAGACGGCAGGGGTGGCGGTGCCGCCTTTGGCTGCGAGGGAACGCTTGGCGCGGGCGAAAGCGCTTAGGGTGAGACAGAATAATCAAAATTTGCAAAACGAACCTGGAATGTCCGCTGGAATCAATGAGATAGAAAATCGAGGTGGGAGAGGATGCGGCCAAAGGGATGCTTGGCTCCGGAGGGGCCGAAGACAGCGCCCGCCTACGGCTGAGGGAAGCTCGGCGCGGGCGAAAGCGCTCAGGTGAGACGCGAATATTCAAAATTCACAGAACGAACCTGGAATGTCCGCTGGAATCAATGAGATGGAAAATCGAGGTCGGGAAAGCAGGCTGGCAAGGGAGGCTCGGGTTGCGGGGCGACCGAAGGACGGCTGCAGGGGAGCGCCTGGCACGGGCGTGAGGGTGAGACGCAATAATCAAAATTCACAAAACGAACCTGGAATGTCCGGTGGAATCAATGAGATAGAAAATCGAGGTGGGAAAAGGAGGCTGGCAAGGGAAAGCTCGGTTGTGGGGCGACCGAAGGCGGATGCAGGGAGCGCCTGGCACGGGCGAAGGCGCTAAGGGTGAGACAGAATAATCAAAATTCGCAAAACGAACCGGGAATGTCCGCTGGAATCAATGGGATAGAGAATCGAGGTGGGGGAGGACGCGGTCAAGGGGAGGCTTGGCTCTAGGATGGCCGAATACGGCGCCCGCCTACGGGAAAGTCAGCGGTAGACAACAGACCGTAGACAGATGCTACGATAACGTTACGATGGCGCGTCAACCGTCCGGAACGGCAAGGCAGGTTTCCCGGCAGGGCGAGGAGCCCGCAATCCGGAACTTTGCCCTGAACAGACAGGCAGGACACTATTACCATTTGCTGGAGAAATTTGAGGCGGGGATTGAGCTGAGCGGGACCGAAGTGAAGTCGATTCGTGACGGCAACGCCAACCTGAAGGACAGCTACGCGGTGGTGAAAGATGGGCAAGTCTGGCTGATCGACTGCCACGTGGGCGCTTACGCCGCAGGAAGCTATCTGAACCCTGACTCCCTGCGCGACCGCCGGCTGCTGCTTCACCGTCAGCAGATTGATAAGCTGACGGGTCGAACGCGGGAGAAAGGCCTGACGATTGTCCCCTTGAGACTCTATTCGAAAAACAATCTGATCAAGTGCGAGATTGCGCTGGCCAAGGGCAAGACCGTGTGGGACCGGCGAGAGACTCTCCGGCGCCGGACGGTCGATCGCGAGACCGAGCACGATATCCGAGAGCACCGGCGCAAGCAGTGAATCGTGAATTATGAATTCTGAATATTCTGAATTGTGAATGGTGAATCGAGAGCAGTCGCTCCTTGGGATGTGTTTGCCATTCTTCTCGACATCGTTCACTATTCACTGTTCACCCTTTACTATTCCCGATATTCCCTATTCAGAATTGTTTATCTCATCTTTCAGACTTCAACACGTACACTTGCTGCTTGCTGGGGGTGATCATTGAACATCGATTTCACTCACGAACCAATCGAGCAGGTTTCATCGGGAGTGCTCACGGTCTACGGTTTTGAAGAAAGTGCGGCCGCAACAGGCACGGCGCAGCGCCTGCCAGCCGCGACGCGGGCATTGCTCGAGGAGCTGCAGGCTACCGGAGAATTAACGGGCAAAGCCTACGAGTGCACGCTCGTCCATCGGCCTCCGGCACTCCAGGCACCCAAGCTGCTTGTTGTTGGGGCGGGGAAGAAGGAGAAATTCGGCAACGCCCAGCTCCGCCGCCTGGCGGGAACCGCCGTGCGGCACGCCCGCGCCAAGGGCCTGCGGGACCTCGCCTGGTTGCTGGATGCCAAGAATATTGAGGCGGCGGAGGTCCAGGCCGTCGTCGAAGGCGCCATATTAGGCGACTACGATTCCGACCGCTACCGGACCGAGCGCAACGCCGAGCGGCGGATTGACCGGCTTCGCCTTGCGACGGGCGGCGCCAAGCTCAATTCCGAGGCCAGCGCGGCACGCGACCGCGGCCGGATCATCGCCGAAGCCCAGAACTTCACGCGCGATTTGGTGAACGAGCCACCTAACCGCATGACGCCCACCGAGCTGGCGCGGCACGCGAAGGACATGGCGGAGCATGTTGGGCTTGAATGCATGATCCTCGGACCGGAGGAGATCCGAGCCTTAAAAATGGGCGCCTTCTGGGCCGTCGCGCAGGGAAGCGAGGAGCCGCCAAAGCTCATCGTGCTCCGTTATGCTCCCCCGGGCGCTGACTCGGCGTGGATCGGCCTCATTGGGAAAGGGATTACGTTTGACACGGGCGGCATCTCCATCAAGCCGAGCGAGAACATGCACGAAATGAAAACGGACATGGCGGGCGGGGCGACCATGCTGGGCGTAATGCGGGCTATCGCCCAGCTTAAGCCTGGCGTGCGCGTCATGGCCGTCGTGCCGGCCACCGAGAACATGCCGAGCGGCAAGGCCTACCGGCCCGGTGACGTCATCACGTCGATGTCGGGCAAGACGATCGAAATCCTCAACACCGACGCCGAAGGCCGTCTGGTCCTGGCCGACGCCATCACCTACGCCAAACAGCAGGGCTGCTCCGCACTCATCGATGCCGCCACGCTCACCGGCGCCGTCACCGTCGCGCTCGGCAATATCACCACGGGCGTCTTCGGCTGGAACAAGGAATGGGTGAACCGCGTGCTGGAGAGTGCCGCCGCAGTCGGAGATCGGATGTGGGAGCTACCCGTTGACGACGACTACCGCGAGCTCTATAAAAGCTCGATCGCCGACCTCGCCAACACCGGCGGGCGCTACGGCGGCGCCATCACCGCGGCCATGTTTGTGGGCGAATTTGCCGGCGACACCCCCTGGGTTCATCTCGACATCGCCGGTACTCGCTGGTCAAACGAAGAAAAGCCCTATCTTGCTAAGGGGCCGACGGGCCACCCCGTGCGGACCCTGGTCCACCTCCTGACGAACTTAGGGAAGTGAACCGTAGCCCCGCTCCCAGCCTGCTCTGGAAAGGAGCGCAGAAAGAGAGTGGCCGGACCAGCGGCGGCAGTCATAAACATAAGCTAGCTAGATGAGCTAGCATTCACGATGTCGGTCAGCCTGAATCTCCCCGGAAGAGAGGCCCGAAGACTGTCGTTCGACGCAGCACTCGTTCTGCGACCTCGGTGCTCCTGCCAGACTCACCGATTTTGAGCCTGCCGGCAGCTTTTAGCCGGCGACAGAACGCCCCCGTAATTTACCCTAAGGCTCCTTAGGGAATAATTTATCTCCAGCTAGAGGCAAATCTCTCGGTCTTTCGCTGGTATTCATCGCATAATTAATAATCGTAATAGAAACTGCCACTCGTACGAGTCAGCTACTCAGCTTGCCGTCCCACTGGCTCCGCTGGTCGAGTGCATTGCGGCGGAGGTATGACGGTCAGATGAGATACCATAACCATTGCGGCAGGCCAGGAACCGCGCCCGATGTGCCTGCACTCTCCGCTCCTCTCCTCTCGACGGCATCCCAGGGACCCCCAAAGCAACGCACAGGCGAAGTCGCCTGCTGGTCATACGGGGACAATGGCCAAGTCACCGCGCTCATTGCCTTCGCCGTGTCCGCGGTCCTGATTGGTCTTCTCGCCTTTGCGGCGGACATGAGCAATTTGTGGTTTCACCGACAGACAGCTCAGGACGCGGCGGACGCGGCTTGCGGGGCCGGTGCGATGGATATGTTGTACACCGTCCAAGGTACCCCGATGGGCGGATTTACGATGGGCTCGAATTTTGATTGCGCAAGCCTGCCCACGGCCGCCCCATGCAAATATGCAGCCTTGAACGGCTACCGGAGCCCAGGCCTCACCGCGGGCCAAGCCTCGAACGATGTCTCGATAAGTTTTCTCAGTTCAATTGCGGGCGTCCAAGGGGCACCGCGGGCTATTGCGGGCGACTTTCCGTTCATGCAGGTGGATGTCGCGGACCGCGTACCGGTGTTTTTTGCTGGGCTGGTTACCGGGTCTCGGTACCAGGATGTGCATGCCGTCGCGCGCTGCGGGTTGGTATTGCCTCCCGGGCCGGGTCCGATCATGGTACTAAACCCCACCTGCGGCCACGCCCTTGAAGTGAGTGGAAGCGCGACAGTGGCGGTGGTGGGCGGACCCGTACGCGGCATCGTGGTGAACTCGAACAACTCTGGCTGCGCGGCGGCGACAACTGGCGGCGCCGGCTGCACCGGAGGCGGGACGATTGACCTCAGCAAAGGCGGCCCGAACTTTACAGGGTCCGACTTTGCCGTCGCGGGAGCGCCCACGATTGCGCCTTCGGGATTCAATGGAGGCACAACCGGGCAATGGGTTTCCCCTGGGTCGCCCATGCTGGATCCTTTTAAACTGGCTGCCCCACCTGCCGTTCCGCTGCCCCCGAGCCAACCCCCCGATCCCTACCCCTCCCAGTGCCAAAATCAAGCCAACCCGTGCAACGTGGCTTACGGCACGAATGGGTGCCCAGACCCGCTGGGGTGCGTCGAGTATGGGCCGGGGCTGTACACGAGCGCGATTAGCGTCAAAAACCAGACAGCGATCTTTGACCCTGGCGTCTACTACATCACGGGCACCACCTCGGGTAACGCGAGCGCCCCAGGCACCGGGTGTGTTCCTGGGCCGAGTGGAAGCGGCCGTTACGGTCTCTACGCGAGCAGCGGGGGAACGCTCCGACCGAGTACGGCGGTTGGGGACGGCAGCCATGGAACCATGTTCTACCTGTCGGGGAATGGACCGGGCACCTACGGATCAGTCTTCTTCGGCTCGAACTCGGGAAAGAGCACCGGCATTGATCCTTTCCCCAGTTCCCAGGTACCTTGCCCTGGGGGGCCGGCCCCCAATCCTCCGCTTCCGCCCACCCTGGTCGGAAACATCCTGTTGGCGCCTTGCACAGGGCCCTACGGCGATCCGTCAGGCCAGAACCGCGGAATGTTGATGTTTCAAGACCGCAACAACGCCGACCCTAATGGCCAGCCAAGCATGCAGGGCGGTGGAGGACTTCTGCTCGGGGGCAATCTGTATTTCCACAACTGCCCCAACTCAACCACTGCTCCTTGCGCGAACACGGATTACAACGCGTTCCTCAATCTCCAGGGCACTTCGGGATCAACGACCTACGTCTACGGCGACATCATTTCCGATGAACTCGTTCTCGGAGGCAACGGCCAGGTCACGATGCAACTGGACCCGAAGGCAATGTTCTATATCCCGAAGGTCTCTTTGCTGCAATAGCCAGTTATAGCGAGAGTGAGAGCATTTCCCTCAGCGCAGATGGAACGATTTTGGCGGGAGCAGAGGACAACTCAATCCTTGCGCAGGTATCGGGAGACGGAGTGGCGTGCGAACTGGCCGAACGCTAAGAGGATTGTTGGCTTTAGATGATCTCGCATTTCTCGGTACGGCCGGTCGGCGCTCATAGACCACCCTTACAACTTGCGTCGGTCTGATATAGCTGATTGCACCCGATCGTGGCAGAGGTGGGAATTAAGGAGCGATGGTAAAAGTTGTCCACGGGTGAGAATTCATATCGTGGAGGAGGTCCTCTTCCCAAGAAAGCTCCGGGTGCTTTCGCAGATGGTCCGCAGCTTTGAAGTCAATGCCACAGGAGTGGCCGGCCGAAGCCGCGAAGGACATGTGCTCAGCCATCGTGGTGTCGGCAACCTTGTTTTGAACGGCTCCAGCAGGTCCGTAAGGAGGCTGCCAGGGCTGCGAGCCGCGTGGCGAAAGGTCGATGTGACCGCATAAGGTCCGCTCATCCGGATCATTCTTTTTCTCGTAGGTGTCGTAGTGATCGCCCAGAAACCTTTGCGCCTCAGCCACGTCGATCTTCCCCTTGAACTTTGCCATGAGCTGTTCCCACCGGACGTGCCGGGCGTTGGCGCTCGCGCCCATATCTTGCAAGCTGAAGCTGGTCTCTTCACGCGCCAGCTTCGGGTTGATCGGGAAATTCGAGCCTACAAAATATCCATCCTTCTTGCGCTCCAAAGTCACGTTCTTAAGGCCCAGCTCAAGGCTGGCAATTTCGTTTGTTTTGCGGTCGGCCACCAGCCAGTCGTTAGCGTAGCCGCCGTTGTTTCCGTCTCGCATAATGCGCGCGAAGTCGTCGATCGAGGCCGAGTACTGCATGGCTTTGCGGGCGCGGACGAATTCGGGGATCGCATTGGGATCGTATCCGGAGAAATGCGAGATTGTCGTTTCCGTGATCATGATTCCGGCCGAGTTGATCCCAAAATCGTCGCCGCTGTGTATGAATCCGGGGAGGCTGTCCATCAGCATTCGGTAGCCTTTGGCAGGAACAATGTCTAAGATAACCGTCCAGCGCTCACCGTCGAGATAGGCGGTCCAGTTGTTGTGGGCCATCACCACCTTCCCGTCCTTGGTATAAGTGCCCGTGGCCACGAACGCGCTGCAGCGGTCGGGCAGCATGAGATAGGCCGAAGTCTTGAGATTGTGTTCCTTATTGTACTCTTTCACGTAATAGCCCCATTCCGGCGAAGCGTTCAGGGCGACCACGTCCCACACGTCGAGGCGTATCCCGCGAGCCTTCAAGCCATCGGCAATGCCCTGCAACTCCTCGCGATATTCCTGATCAATGTGCGGCCACATCATGTTGCGGGCGGCATCGCGGAAGAACTCCCAATCCTTGTTGCTGTCGTGAGTCTGCTCGAGCACGGCCACCTTTTCGGCGTCAAGAATCTCCTTCGCCAGAAGGTATCCTTGTTGAAAGCCAATTTGAGAAGGCGTTCCTTCCAAATGCACAAAGATCCAGCCGCTCTTGTCCGGCCGGCGGAACGCACCCTTCAAACGCGGCTCGAGCTTGGATTCCTTCGAGACTAATGGTAGGAGAAGACCTACGAAGAGCAACAAGTTAAAGACGGCGGGCACACGACGCATGCGGCACACTCCTGGACGCAAAGCTACGCTGCTTGGAACCGAGATCAGCAGTTCACGGGAGGCACATCATTATAACGCCGAACCGGTACACGCGGGGTCCCGAGTAAAGAGGACACCCATTAGGAATGGACCTCGGACGAGGGGTAAGGTCGCTGGGCGCTTGTTGCCTTCGTGGTGAGAGTGGTCAATCGAGAAGGGGTTTCACGACCTGATCGAATTCCTCGAACTTGACCTCCCCCTCCCACCAGGCGACCAGCTTTCCGTCGCGATCATAGAGAAAACTCGCTGGGATTCCGCCCTGCCAGGCGGGCTGAATGGAATCGATCGCCTTCACGAAGTCGTGAAAGTTTCCGCGATAGCTTCCAAAGCGCGCACCATTGGAGTGGAGGAAATTCTTAATTGCCGGCACCGACTGGGGCTCGTCCATGGAAATCTCGACCACCGAGAGGCCGCGGCTGTGGTAAGCGCGGTCAAGCCGCACCAAGCCGGGGAACTCGTCCCGGCAGGGTTCGCACCAAGTAGCCCAGAAGTTGATGAGCAGCACGCGGCCTCGGTACTGCTCGCGCAGGCGCGCCAGGCCCGCTTCGTCAACGTTTATGATCTCGGTCGGCTGCGGCGGTTCGGGGGCGAGGCTGTGGCGGGAACAACCGGCGGGGAGCACCACAAGTAACGCGACTGCGAGCGACAGGATAGCGTGACCGCCATGAGCAGACAAGCGAAGGGTCTCGAACCGCGGCAGTTTCTTCGCTCCGCTTGGAATCACGCCCCGCCCGCTCCTCTTCTGGATCAGACTTGGAGGCCAGGATCACCTTGGACGCGCTCCGCATGCCGATCCTAAGCCCCTGCTCAACGAAGAGGGAAGCCAGTTTCAGAACTTACACAGGCAAGCACGGACTACATTCGCTTGATGGTGCAGCCGAACGCTTTGGTTTCAGTCGCGGCGACGGTTTGGCCGGCGAGCACCGCGTCGAGCGCCGGACGGACTTCCTCGTCGCTGGCCTGAGCAGGGTCGGTGGTAGGATGATGACTGCCGCCCAGCGCGCCGTGATAGCGCAGCGTCCAGTCGCTGTCCAGAAGAAAGACCTCCGGCGTGACGCGGGCGCCCAAGCAGTCGGCCAGCACGTTGCTCTCGTCCTTCAGCACCGGAAAGCCGAGATTGTGGGAGCGGGCGTGCTCGGCAACTTCGGCCGTGGGCTCAGTCTTGTTCGCGTTGACGCCCACAAAGGCGACGCCGCGGCCAGCGTACTCCCGCGCCAGCCTTGCCATCACACCCGTGAAGGCGTTCGAGTACGGGCACTGCGTGGCGATGAAAATCACCACTACCGCTTTCTTCCCTTTGAACTCGTCGAGCGAGCGGGGTTGGCCGTTCGCCACGTCGGGCAGGGTAAAGGCAGCCATCTTCTCGCCGATCTGGATCTTCGTTCGGGCTTGGCCGCCCGCGGTACAAGCGGCGCTGGTGGCGAACAACGCCAAGACGACCAGCAAACCAACCCTCCGGTTCCCGATGCCCATGCAAACCTCCTGTCCGTTGCGCGAAGTGGTCGAAGCGGGAAATTATATCAGACGCGCGCGACACGTGGTTCGTTAGCCGCAAGGTGGGAGCGGTTCGAATCGGCTGCCAGCCCAAGGCGGAGGAGATCGGAGCCAACTAAGGCCCAAAAACAAAAACCCCCGGGCGCATAATTTAGCCCCGGGGGTTTCTGCTAGAAGCTTGAAGGTGAGCGCAAGCTGTCGGACTCGGCCTGACTAGCAGTTACTGCTTGGTCTGGTCCGGTGTGGTTGCTTGCTGTCCCGTCTTCTTTCCTTCTTTGGCTCCGTTCTTCTTCGCATGCTTGTGGTGAGCCTTCTTGGCCTTCTTATTGACCGCGGTCGTGGTCTCCTGAGCTTTGGGAGCTTTCGGGGATTTCGCGCGAGCAAACACCGGCATCGCCAGCATGCCCGCGAGGGCAACGGTCGACAACAGGGTCATAAATTTCTTCATAAAATTATAAGCCTCCTTGTGGCATCTCTGCCACCCAGGGCAAGAGCAAATGTGCTGCCAAACACAAACTCGAGCTCGGCGTTTGGCCTATCAGCCCCGTCTTCAACCGGTTATCGACTCGACGTTGAGGCTTCGACTCTTGGACGCCACACGGTCCAAGCACGGACCGCGCGCCAAAAGGGAGATCGTTATACGAGTTGGTAGACGAATTCGGGCAGAGAGCTTCGCGCCCATTCGAGCACCCACCGCCGGGCGCGGAATTAGATTAGAGCGCCAACTCAGCCGCAGGCGGCGCTCAGCTTTCCCCAGCGATTTGTGGCGGCCGTTGATCACGGTGATCGCCTCCGAATCGGCCTCGATCGCCTTGACAGCGTTACCGATGGATGGCAAGATTCATCTTGTCATCGAGCGTAAAGGCTACTCTTCCGAGTCTTGGGGGCAAAACCTGTACCTGTGCCGAAGTGGCGGAATTGGCAGACGCGCTACATTCAGGGTGTAGTACCCGTCAGGGTGTGGAGGTTCGAGTCCTCTCTTCGGCACCAGAAAAGTTATTTTCAACAAACTTAAGCGACGCGTACGTCACAGATTATTTTTGCCTAGTGTTCCGCGCGGAGCAGCTTTCGAATGACTCTTATGCCAGTTTCGCGGTAGATCAGTTCTGCAGGATCAGTCGCCAAGGGTGCGGCGATGCAGGAGCACGACTCATCAGATCTGCTGCGCGACGCCTTCCCTCCAGGTCAAGGATGGCGCTTTACTGAAGCGTGCTGGAATTGAGGGCGTGACTCTGATAGGATTCTGGCCTCGGCTGACCCAGTGCTGGGATTGTGACGAGAGCCGATTTTATTTCAACGGGATAAAAAGATACGCCTCAGTTGACCGATTCCGAAAAGCGATCCACGCCAGAGCCCGCGGACGACCTGAGCGAGCTGCGAAGCTTTCCTCCTCTCGGCTCGGCGCTCAAGGTTCTCTTGGTCTGGCCGCGGTTCCCGTCCTCCTTCTGGAGCTTCGACGGAATACTGGACCTTGTTCCCATCGAGACCGATCAGCCGCCGCTCGGTCTGCTTACCGTCGCCGCGCTCTGTCCGAAAAGCTGGACGCTAAGGCTGATCGACCGAAGCTTTGAAGACCTGCTCGATGCAGACATCCTATGGGCCGACCTTGTCATGGTCAGCGGAATGCGCGTGCAGAAAGATGATATTCGCGAGACCCTTCTCAGGGCGCGGGCGCTTGGCAAGCGAACGATGATTGGCGGTCCCTTCGCCAGCAGCGAACCGGAACTCCTGGGTCGGCTGGCGGACCACGTCGTGGTCGGCGAGCCCGACGAGGTTTTCCCTGAGATTGCCGCCGACCTTGAGCGCGGCACCGCCAAACGGCTCTACGTTGTAAATGACAAGCCCGACATCAGCAAGACTCCCCTCCCACGGTTCGATCTGCTCAAGCTCGGGAAGTATGCCTCCATGGCGGTGCAGTTCTCCCGCGGATGTCCGTTCCAGTGCGAATTCTGCGACATCATCACCATCTACGGAAGGAAGCCCCGAACCAAGCGCCCCAGCCAGTTGCTGGCGGAGCTGGATCGGTTGTTTGAACTTGGCTGGCGCGACCAAGTTTTTATCGTCGACGACAATTTCATCGGCAACCACAAGCTGGCCCTCGAGCTGGCGCTCGAGCTGGAAGAGTGGCAGAAATCTCATCACTACCCGCTATTGCTTTACACTGAGGCGTCGATTGATCTGGCTCAGAGACCCGAATTGATCGAAGCCATGGTGAAGGCAAACTTTTTTTATGTCTTCATCGGCATCGAAAGCCCCTCCCCCAAGTCCCTGACCGAAGCCAAGAAATTTCAAAACCTGCGGCGTGATCCGCTGGAGAGCGTTCGCTTTATCCAGAGCCAGGGTCTTTGGGTGACGGGGGGTTTCATCCTGGGTTTCGATTCCGATACCGAGGACATCTTCGAACAGCAAAGAGACTTCATCGAGCAGGCCGCCATCCCTTGGGCCATGGCCGGGTTTCTGCAGGCGCCTCCCACGACTCCGCTTTTTGATCGAATGCTGAAGGAAGGCCGATTACTGCTCGAAAGCACCGCCACGAGCAACTTCGATCCACCCAACTTTAGAACGCTCCTCCCGTTGCCTGTTCTGCTGCAGGGTTTCCGCGCGATTCTCGTTTCTCTATACGGCGCCTCTGCATTTTACGATCGGTGTTATCGCTCGCTTCTGCATTGGAAGGCACGTAAGCCTCAAAAACCCCCGACCATTCCGCTCTGGACCCTGCTTGGAATCTTTGTTCGCTCCATCGTCCACCAAGGCATCCTCTCCTCCTATCGGAGAGCGTACTGGAAGTTTCTTTTGCGACTTCTTGCCCGCTGGTCCTTCAATCCACGGAAGCTGAGTCTGGGATTTGCGATGCTGCTATCAGGACACCACTTCATACGCTATGCGGGCAGCGTGGTGAGCCAACTGGAATCCGAACTCAATAGATTCCGACTCGAAAAGGAAACGGTAGAATTTCGCGACGAGACGGCTGCCTGCTAGATTCAAACGCGATCCTTCCTGCCAGGGGCGAGCGATAGGAAACGAGGTCAAAAGCGGTGGCCGTACTCAAGTCCGAAGGAGAGAATCCGGTTCCGGCTTTCGGCCCGTCGCGCATTACTTGGTTACCGAAAACTTATAGATGGTTGTCTCGTGATAGGTCTGGCCCGGCTTCAATTCGCTTGATGGGAAGACCGGTTTGTTGGGCGAAT
>Ga0066710_100001848_pt1 | contig 16387 bp, 10 predicted proteins | sample GraSoiAngelo_159_FD_79666 | JGI IMG/M metagenome (GOLD analysis project Ga0066710, IMG submission 79666) | Grasslands soil microbial communities from the Angelo Coastal Reserve, California, USA - 14_1009_16_40cm | ecosystem: Environmental > Terrestrial > Soil > Grasslands | place: USA... | reverse complement strand
CTCCGCGCCCCCTTGAAAAGCAAATGAGACGCAGCTTGTTCGTCCTCGGATGCGTAACCGAGTCGGCCGCTGGCCGAAGGCGCAGCCGTCGGTCACTTCTCCGCGCCGGCGCCGATCTTGGCGCGCGCGTTCAGCTCGGCGATCGCCTTCTTGATGTCGCGCGCGTCCGGGGCGCCTGGCGCGAGCTGCAGGTACTTCTCGTACGCCCGGCGGGCGGACTCCTCGTCGTGGCGCATGAGGTGCGCGATGCCGAGCCCGCGCCAGGCCACCGCAAGCGTGCCGTCGTTGGCGAGCGCCTGCTGGAACTCCTCCGCCGCGGATTCGTAGCGGCCGCGTTCCATCTCGAGGTCGCCGCGTTTCACCTGCGCCTCGGCGACGGCGCGCGCGAGCTCGGCGGGAGACGGACGGGTCGGGGCCGGGGTGGGCGTCGGGGTCGGCGTCGGGGTCTGCGTCGGAGTCGGGGTCGGCGCTGGCGGCGGCGCCGGGACGATGCTCGCGGCCGCGGGACCCGGCCGCGATTCGACGGGCGCCGGCGTCCGCGCAGCCGGCTTGGGCGCGGCGAGGGCGCGGATGGCCGATGCATTCAACAGGCCCGCGGCGAACAGCACGCCCGCCGCGACGGCTGCGCCGAAGAGGCCGCCGAGCAGACCCGCGGCGAACCCGGACCCCGACCTCACCACGACCGATTGTCCGGGTCCTCGCGATTCCATCACGGCGACGCGCGTGCTCAGGTCCTGCTGATCCCGCTGCACGTCCGCCATGCCGCTGCGCACCGCATCCATCTGCTTGCCGAGGTGGGAGACGTGCTCGATGAGCTTGGCTAGCGCGGCACGATCCATGTCCGGCACGCCGGCCCACTTCTCGCTCCGAGCGACGAGCGCCGCGAACGCTTGCCGCTCGCTATCGGCGCCCGCCGGCCGTTGCAGGGCGTCCACCGCTTCGCGGAGTTGTTGCAGGTCGCCGAACCGCTCCCGCCGGTCGTGCGCCATCGCGATCCGCACCAGGTCGGCGAAGGGACCCGCCGGCTCCGCACCGGGACCCTTGCGCGGATCGGGAGCCGGCTGCCCCGTGAGCAGCTCGTATCCGAGCGCGCCGGCGGCGTAGACCTGCACGCGAGGCTCGCTCTTCGCGGGAGCGCCGCGCTCCAGCAGCTCGGGCGCGAGATAACCCTGCTCGTCCTCGGCGCGCTTCTCGTCGAAACGGCTCAGCTGCATCGCGCCCGCCCCGTCGAGGTGTACGAGCCGCGACCGTACGGTGGACTTTTGCGCCGCGGCCAGCCGGGTGACGGCGGCGAAGAGCCACAGCGCCTCGCCAGCGGCCAGCTTCTGTCCGGCCGCGCGCGCTCGCTCGAGGATGTCGTGCAGCGTGATCAACTTGGCGCGCAGCCTCCGGCAAAATCAGTATCGCAGCGATTTGCGCCCATCGAAATTTCCGCGGGCCGCTCCGTGCGCCAAGTTGCTACCAGGTGGGCCGCGGTGCGCGCCTGACGCACCTCGACGTTGACGCCCGGGCCGGCGGCGTTAGGTTGAAGGGGCGCGTGAGGCATGGTGCCCACGCGACTGCAATACCCGCCGGGAGCGCACTGCCTCGGCGAGAGAGGAAGACCATGTACCCAGGAATGCTGCATTGGTTGCGGAATGCTCGCCGTCACGGGGGTTGCGGGTCGCATGCCGGCCACGGACCTTCCGGCGAAGGCTTCAGCTTCCACCGGGGCGACGGGGACGATGTCGGCGGCGGCGGCGCTTTCGGCGTCCGGCGCCCGCTGCGGTTCCTCGCCTACCGGCTGAACCTCAACGAGACGCAGGTCGAGGAGCTGGCAAAGATCCTCGACGAGCTGAAGACCGAGCGCGCCCAGGCCGCCGTGGACGACCGCCGCGTGACCTCGGGCTTCGCGGACGCGCTCGGCCTCGACCAGTTCGACGCTCTCAAGGCGGCCGACGCCGGAGCCCTGCGGGTGAAGAGCGCGGAGCGCCTGCGCGACGCCGTCCTCAAGGCGCTGGCCCGCATGCACACGGTGCTGGATTCCCAGCAACGCGCCCAACTCGCCTACCTGATCCGCACCGGCACACTGAGCATCTAGGCGCCAAAGCAACCGCACCACGGAGCCACTTACGGCGACTGGAGGCGGGTCAGCTCGTCGGCCAGCGCGCTGCAGCTCGGGAAGCGGCGCGAGGGGTCCTTCGCCAGCAGGCGGAGGATCACTCGTTCCAAATCCTCCGGGACCGCCGGGTTCTTCTTGCGCGGCGCCTCCGGGGATTCGTTCACGTGCATCATGAGCAGCGGCACCAGTTCGGGATGGGTGAAGGGCGGAGCGCCGGTGAACAGCTCGTAGGCGCACACGCCGAGCGCGTAGAGATCCGTCGCGTGCGTGACGGCGCTGAAGTTGCCGATCTGCTCGGGCGACATGTACTGCGGCGTCCCCGCGATCGATCCCGCCACCGTCACGCCCGCCGTCGCATGGTGCTTCGCGATGCCGAAGTCCATCACCTTGAGCACGCCGGCATCGGTCACGAAGAAGTTGTCCGGTTTCACGTCGCGGTGGATGACGCCCGCGTCGTGCGCCGCCTGCAACCCGCGGCAGGCTTGCACCAGGTAGCCGATCGCCTCCGAGAACGGCATCGGCCGGCACATCCTTTGTTTAAGACTCTCCCCGCGAAGCAGCTCCATGCTGATGTAGCGGTGCGCCGCGTGCAGACCGATGTCGTAGAGACGGATGATGTTCGGGTGCACGAGCTGCCGGGAAAGCTTCAGCTCCTGCTTGAAGCGGGCCACTGCCGTATCCGAGGTAGTGCGAAAGGTGAAGACCTTGAGAGCCACGTCCTCTTCCAGCTCCAGGTCGCGCGCGCGGAAGACGATCGCCATGCCTCCCTGGCCGATCTTCTCCTCCAGGCGGTAGCGGCCCGCGATGGTGACGCCCGGCGCGAAGCTTTCCTGGGCGGAAGCGGACCCTCCGTCCGCCAGCTCCGCGGGCTCGAGCGTGGCGCGGCGCATCACGGTGGCCGGCGCCAGCGTCCCCGGAGAATCGACCGCCGGGAGATCGTCCAGATCCGGCAGGCGGGGGAGCGCCTTGCGGTGGTGGTGCGCCGCGTCCCCGAGCACGGCCGCCGCGACCATCGGGGTTGCGCGCGACTGCGCGGTGAGGCTCGCGAGCAGCTCGCTCACATCCCGGTATCCCGGGGAGCGCGACTCGATCTTCTGCAGCGCCTCCTTGGCGTTCTCCGCGAAGTCGTGCCGGAGATAGAGCCGGGCGAGCAGGTAGAACGCCTCCGTCTCGACGTCGTCCTGCGGTCCCTTGCCCACGAAAGCTCCGACGAAGTGCTCGAGCTGGAACCCCAGCGCGTTGAGACCACTGGCGAGCTTCACCGCGCTCACCGCGGCGGCGCGATAGCGGGGATCCTCGCGCGGCACGCGCACCAGGTTGTCGAGCGCCTTCCCGGTGTCGCCAGCGTCGAGGTAGGACTCCGCTGCTTCGAGCGGGAGCCCGGCATCGGCGTACAGTTGCGCGGCGTCCGCGCTGCGCCCCATCCGCTTCGCCACCCGGGCCGCGTCCGCGTACCTGCGGAGCTGGACGTACGCGTCGAAAGCGAGGTCCAGCTTCCCCGCCGACTCGAGCTTCTGGGCGGCGAGCACGTTGGTCGGCGCCCCACCCACCGCGACCTGCTTGGGCTGCGCCAGCAGCGAGGGCGCGCCCTCCGGCCGCTCGCCCGCCATCAGCCGCGCGGCGCCGATCTGATCGCCCGCCCGCTGCAGCGTCTCCACCGCGCGCTGCCGTTCCCCGAGCGCGACGAACAGCTCGACGGACACCTGCGTCTCGCCTCCTTTGGAGAGCCAGATGGCCGCGCTCAACGCGCGCCTCTTCAGCGACGGTTCGAGCTGCCCCGCCTGCGCCGGCCGCACTCCCAGCGAGCCGAACAGCGCTTCCCCCGCCTCGCGGTACCTGCGGGCCGCCGCGAGCAGGCGGGCCACGTCTTCCACCGCTCCGGCCTCGCGGAACGCGCGCAGCGCCTCCTCGGCCTTTCCCGCCTTCTCGAGCGCGCGGGCCTTCTCGTAGGCGGCGCGGTCCACGCTAGGTGTCGTCCGCCATCTGCGCCGCGAGACCCTTGAGCGTGTCGGGCTGGTTGGCGACCTTGAGGCCCTCCTCCAGCGTGATCAGGCCCTCGCGGAGGTAGCGCACGATGCACGAGTCGAGGCTCTGCGCCCCGGAGCCGTCGTTGGACGCCGTGTCGAGGTACCCGTCGATCTGGAACACCTTGTTCTCGCGGATGAGGTGCGCAATCGCGTAGTTCTGCAGGAGGATCTCGAGCACCGCGACCCGTCCTTCGCCGTTCGCGTGCTTCACCAGGTGCTGCGAGATGACCCCGCGCACCAGCACGCTGAGCGTCGACCGCATCTGCTCGCGGCTCTCCTCCGGGATGACGTCGATGATGCGGTCGATGGCCTTCGACGCCGAGTTGGCGTGGAGCGTGCCGATCACCAGCACGCCCGTCTCCGCGGCCTGGATGGCAAGGCCGATGGTCTCCAGGTCGCGCATCTCGCCGACGATCAGGACGTCGGGCGACTCGCGCAGGGCGCTGCGGAGCGCGGCGGCGAAGGACTCCGCGTGCTTGCCGATCTGCCGCTGCGTGATGACCGCCTTGTGGTTCGTGTGCAGGTACTCGATCGGATCCTCGATGCTGATCACGTGCCGCTGCGAGGTCTTGTTGATCTCGTCCACCATGGCCGCCAGCGTGGTCGACTTGCCCGACCCGGTCGGTCCCGTCACCAGGACCAGGCCGTTGTTCAATTCGGTGAGCCGCTTCACCGCGGCGGACATGCCGAGCTCGTCGAGGGTGGGGATCTGGTTCTTGATCACCCGGAATACCGAGCCCAGGCCCTGGCTCTGCACGAACACGTTGGCGCGGAAGCGCGCCACGCCGGGCAGCTCGTACATGAAGTCGAGCTCGCGCTTCTTCTCGAACTCGGCGCGCTGCTCCTCGGTCATGATCTCCAGCAGGAATCGGCTCGTCTCCAGCTCGGAGAGGACGCGGAAGGGGAGTGGCAGGAGGTCTCCCTCGTGGCGGATGATGGGCACGTTGCCAGCGTGGAAGTGCAGGTCCGAGGCGCCCTGCTCGGCGACCAGCCGCAGGAAGGAGTCGAATCGCGCCATCTCAGCTCCCCGTCGGCTTGGCGGCCGGCCGTGGGCCTTGAACGGCCGGCTTCACTGCCGGCCGGGGCGGATGCGGTGCACCTTCCGATTGCGCTGCCCGCGCGGGCGGCGGCTTCGCCGCGACCTGCTCCTCGAGGAACGCCTCGAAGTCCTTCTTGCTCACCGCCTTCATGTACGCGTCCTCGGCGCTGATCCGGCCCTCCTTGTAGAGGCGCATCAGGTCCTGATCCATCAGCTGCATGCCTTGCTCGCGCGAGGTGGCGATCACCGACGGGATCTGGAACGACTTCCCCTTGCGGATGAGGTTCGACACCGCATCGTTGTTGAGCATGATCTCGACGGCCAGGACGCGCCCCTGTCCGTCGCGCGTCTTGAGCAGATACTGGCAGACCACCGCGCGCAGGCTGTCGGCGAGCGTGGAGCGGACCTGCTCCTGCTGCCCGGGGGGGAAGGCGCTGATCAGCCGGTCCACCGTGGTCGCCGCGCTGACGGTATGGACGGTGCCGAACACCAGGTGTCCGGTCTCGGCCGCGATCACCGTGAACTCGATGGTGGCCAGGTCGCGGATCTCACCGACCAGGATGACGTTTGGATCCTCGCGCAGCGTCGACCGCAGCGCCGCCGCGAACGACTCGCTGTGGGTGCCGATCTCGCGCTGGTTGACGAGGCTCATCTTGCGCCGGTGGAGCACTTCGATGGGGTCCTCGAGCGAGATGATGTGGCGTGAGGAGGTCCGGTTGATGGAGTCGATCAGTGCCGCGAGCGTGGTGGACTTGCCCGAACCCGTCGGACCACCGACCAGCACCAGCCCGTTCTTGAGATCTGGCAACGTGCGCACCACCGGGGGGAGCCCGAGCGTGGCGATTTCGGGCAGCTGTCCCTTGATGCGCCGGAACACGCCCGACAGGCCGCCCATCTGCTGGAAGATGTTGGCGCGGAACCGCAACCCCTCGCTCTTGACCTCGTGCGAATAGTCGACGTCCTGCAGGGCCTGCAGCGCGACGATCTGGTCGGCGGTGAGGTGCGGCAGGAGCAGCGACCGGACCTGCTCGGCCGTGAGCGGTTGCTCGGTGATGGGCGTCGTGCGACCCACCTTTTTCATGTAGACGGGCCTCTCGGGCGCGACGATCAGGTCGTCGCCCTCCGAGCGGGCCAGCTGGACGAGGAACCGGTCGAGCACCGGCACCGGCGTGGAGCCCCCGGCGGCGGCGACGCGCCAGCGCGCCAGGAGATCCCGTGCCGCCGCGCGCACGCGCGGATGCGGATCGTCGGCCAGCTTGCCGACCAGGGCGGCGTGCTCGGAGACCTCGAACTTCTCGAGGAAGTTCAGCGCCAGGAGCCGCACGTCCGGGTTCTCGGAAGCGGTCAGCGGCGCCACTTGCGGCGCGGCGGACTTCGCCTCCATGTCGATGAGCGCCTGCAGGCAGACGGGCTGCAGCTCGGGATCGGTCCCCAGGATGCGCAGCAGGTAGGGCACCGCGCGCGCGTCCTTGATCGAGGCGACCGCCTCGATCGCGGTCTCGCGCACCCACCAGTCCGGATCGCTCGACGCGGTCTGAACCAGCGAGCGCAGGGACTTGGGGTCCTTGATCCGCCCCAGGACGCTCGCGGCGAACCGGCGGATGACCTCGGACTTGTCGGAGAGGTACCCGACCATGTGCGCGGTGAGGTGCAGGCCGCCCAGCTCGACCAACGCGTCCATGACGCGCTCGCGCACCCACCAGTCCTCGTCGCGAAGGTACGCCATCAGCTTGGGCCACAGCGAGGCGTCGGGATCCGGCACGCTGCGGATCACCTCCGTGGCCATGCGGCGCACGTTCACGTCGCGCGAGCGCAGGAGCCAGATGACCGTGCGGCCCACGTCCAGCTTGCCCTGCATGCTCAGCGCCTTGAGCACCTCGGCAGCGCGGTTGCGCACGGCCATGTGCGCATGCCCGAGCGCGTCGACGAGCGGCGGCAGCACCGCGTCGGTCCCGATCGCCTCCAGCGTGTTGAGGACCGCCAGCCGGATGGCACGCGGGCCGACGCGCAGCTTCCGCTCCAGCGCGGCGATGCTGCGCAACGAGACGAACCGGCGCAGCCCCTCGATCGCGCACTTGGCGAGGCCCACCACGTCGGTGTCCAGGAAGCGGGAGACGAACTCCCAGTAATCCTCTTCGGAGCAGAGCTGGGCGAAGGAAGCGATCGCCTGCAGCGTCACGGGCTCCGGCTGCCCGTCCAGCGCGCCGGCGATCACCTTGAGCGCAGGCGCCGGGTCCTTCCCCATAGAGCGCGGATCGCCGAGGTGCTTGAGCGCGAGCACCTTCTCCTGCAGGGTCCCGACGCCGAGCGCCGCCTGCAGCGCAGGGACCGCCTGCGTGCGCGCGAACGAGACAAGCACGTCGAGCGCCTCGGATCGTCCGGCGAACTCGCGCTCGCCGGCCGCGCGCGTGAGCAGCTCGAAGGTGGTCTTGCTCGCGCCCACCTGGGCGAGAGCGCGCGCCGCGACCTGCCGGAGCGCGGCGTCGGGCGAGCGGAGATGGGTGACCAGCTCGCCGTGCTCGGTCGGGGAATTCACGCGCGCGAGCAGGGCCACGAGCGCCGTCCGCAGGGTCGCGTCGCCGGCCTTGAGGGCGCGCGCGAAGGGGACGAACAGCGACTTGTCGGGGTTCTTCTCCACGAGCCGCGCGAACACGCCCAGGCGCGTCCGATGCGCCTGGGCGTCGGACGCTTTTCCCGCGAGGACCTCGAGCAGCTTGAGCAGTTCCTGCGGGGCGGGCGCCTCGGCCGCGGACAGGAATGCCTCGACTTCCTCCGGCCCGTTCCAGGCCGCTGCCTTGAATTGGCCGAGAAGGTCTTTGCCGGAGAGCATCAATTCGAGCTTAGCATCGGGCCATCGTCCGTCCTGAAAACGCCCGGGAGGCGTGCCGCGCACACTTCCGCGCTTCCTGCGCACCGTTCCCACCCGAGCATCACGGCCCGACGAGACATAGCTTTGGGACCGTGACCGACTCGTCCCGCTTCACTTACGTGGCGCTGGGAGACTCGACCGGACTCGGCCTCGGCGCTTCCAACGGCGAGGGCTACGTCGACCGGCTCTACCAGCGCCTGCTTCCGCTGCGGCCGGGCGCACGGCTCGTCAACCTGTGCGAGAGCGGCGCCGGCGCGGCCGACGTGCTCGAAACGCAGGTGCCTCGCGCCCGGCGGGCCGAGCCGTCCTTGGTGACGCTCGGCATCGGCATCAACGACGTGACCTGGCAAGTCCCCGAGGAGGCGTTCGCGATCAACCTGGAGGAGATCGCGATCGCGATCGGCTCGCTGCGCGCGCCGGTGGTGCTGATGAACATTCCCGATCTCGCGCTGGCGCCGATCGCGGTGCGCTACGACAGCTCGCTGTACGAACGGCGCATCGAGGTGTTCAACGAGCACGTCGAGGCGACCGCCGCGCGCCACCATTTCTTCCTCGTCGACCTGTTCGACGCGACCAAGCGCCTGCGCGGGAAGGCTGGCCTGTTCTCGGCGGACGGCTTCCACCCGAGCGCGGAGGGCTACGAGGAATGGTCGGCGCACCTGTGGCCCGCGGTGCACGCCGCGCTCGGAGGCGGGGCGGACGCGCGCCCCTGAGATCACGCGGCGGGCGCGATCCGGGCGACTGCCGCGTTTTCCTCCACGTGCGCGACGGAGCGGGTGCCGACCAGCGCGCAGGTGATCCCCGGCGTCGCGCGCACGAATTGCAGCGCGCGCTGCGCGTCCGTGTCGAGGCCGGACAGCCTCTGGCGCTCGGCGGGCGAGAGGTGCGCCAGACGCCCTTGCAGCACCGGAGCGGAGGCGAGCACCGCGATTCCGGCTTCGGCAGCGGCCTGCAGCAGCGTCCGGCCGCGCTGATTGGGGAGCGACGCCGCTTCGTCCATCTCCAGGTTGAACGGGAGCTGCACGGCGCGGAAGCGGTGGCGCGCGCCGCCCACCTCGCGCGCGCATTCCAGCACGTCGTCGATCGAGAGATGCTCCGGGTCGTCGTCGGGCAGGCGGTATCCGTTCCAGGTGGCGGTCCCGTAGGCGGCGATGCGCTGATCGTCGCAAGCGCGCTCGAGCTCCGCGAACGCCGCGCGGAGCCTGCGGAGGAACTCGTCGCGGGACACTTCGCCGAGCTGCGTCTCGGGATTGTGCAGGTAGTACAGATCGATCGTAGCCGCGCCGAGGTTGCGCCGGCTGCGATCGATCTGGTCCGAGAGAAAGCGCGGCGACAGGCAATGCACTCCGTCCACCACCTCGTCCCAGCGCAGCAGGCCGGGGCGGACGTAGGTCTCCTCGACGAAGGAGCGGGGATCGCGCGGGCGCGCTCCGTCGAACGGGAGGAACCCGCCCTTGGTGCAGACGAGCACGCGCTCGCGAGGCACGGTCCCGTCGCGGAGCGCGCGTCCGACCGCGCGCTCGCTGCGCTGGTTGCGATAATTGATCGCGCTGTCCACCACGTTGATCCCCAGCTGGAGCGCCCGGCAGACGGCGTCGGCGTAGGCGGCGTCGGTCCGATCGTCGTCGCGTCCGAGATACGTGCCGATGCCCAGCGAGGACACGGTCACGCCGAGCGCCTCGCGGAAGTGCCCGGCCGCCGCGCGCGCCTCGCGGGCGTAGGCCGCTGTCGCCGACGGCGTCGCGCGTCCCGGGAGCGGGGAGACGGGCGTGGGCATGGAGCACCTCCGTCCCCAGATTACCCCGGTCCGCCCGCCGAGGGCAGGAGGCCCCCCATGCCGCATGACCCGAAGGAGCAGGGCAAGAAGCCGCCGTTCCCGCAAAAGGAGCAGGACCATCCCGGGACCGATCGCGAGATGTCGCCGCGGCCGGACTACGGCGAGGAGAGGTACCGCGGATTCGGTCGGCTCAAGGAACGGGTGGCGGTGATCACCGGCGCCGACAGCGGCATCGGGCGCGCCGTCGCGCTGGCCTTCGCGCGCGAAGGCGCGGACGTGGTCATCTCTTATCTCAACGAGCATCAGGACGCGCAGGAGACCAGGCGGCTGGTGGAATCCTCCGGCCGCCGCGCCGCGCTGGTCGCGGGCGACCTCGCCGAGGAGTCGCAGTGCCGGCGGGTGATCGAGGAGACGGTGCGCGCCTTCGGGCGCATCCACCTCCTGGTGAACAATGCCGCCTATCAAGGCAAGGCGGTGGAGAAGTTCGAGGAGCTGGATGCGGCCCGCATCGAGCGCACTTTCCGGGTGAACGTCGAAGCGATGTTCCACCTGGTGCGGTACGCGCTGCCGCATTTCGAGAAGGGCGGCGCGATCATCAACAGCGCTTCGGTCCAGGCGTACCACCCGAACGCCTCGATCCTCGACTACGCAGCGACCAAGGGCGCCATCGTGACGTTCACGAAGGGGCTCGCGCAGGAGCTGATCGGCCGGGGGATCCGGGTGAACTGCGTCGCCCCGGGACCGGTGTGGACGCCGCTCGTCGCGCAATCGTTCGACCGCGAGAAGCTGAAGGAGTTCGGGAAGAACTACCCGATGGAGCGGCCGGCGCAGCCGGCGGAGCTGGCGCCGGCGTACGTGTTCCTCGCCTCGGACGAGTCGCGCTACGTGAACGGCGAGGTGCTCGGAGTGACCGGAGGGAAGCCGCTGGCGTGAGGTTCGGGCCAGCGACGCAGCGCAAGCTGCAGCACCTGCGCGACGTGCAGCGGCACCTTGCCGGTGCCCTGCTCCACCTGCTCGCGGCAGGAGAAGCCGTCCGCGATGAGCAGCGCCTCCGGCGGGCAGGCGCGCGCCCGCGGCAGCAGCTTCTGCTCGCCGATCGTCATCGAGATGTCGAACTTCTCCCGCTCGAATCCGAACGACCCCGCCATCCCGCAGCAGCCCGAATCGAGCACTTCGGCGTCGAGGCCCATCCGGCGCAGCAGCTCCTGCTCGGCGTCGAATCCGAGCACGGACTTGTGGTGGCAGTGTCCGTGCACGAGGGCCTTGCGCTCGAGGCGCGGCGCGGTCCACCCCTTCGCCCGCTCCACCAGGAACTCGGAGAGGAGGTACGTCTGCTCGCGCAGCCGCTTCGCGTCTTCGTCGTGCGGGAAGAGGCTGCACATCTCGTCCCGGAAGGTGGCCACGCAGGAGGGCTCCAGACCGACGACGGGGGTGCCGCGCGCGATCTCCGGGCGCAAGTCGTCGAGGATCTGGCGCAGCTTGCGTTTCGCCAGGTCGAGCATGCCGTAGTCGTAGAGCGGACGCCCGCAGCAGAGGCGCTCGGGCTGGATCGCCACCTGGAAGCCGGCGTCCTCCAGCACCTCCACCGCCGCCTGCGCCACCTCGGGATGGAAGAAGTTGTTGAACGTGTCCGCCCAGAGGAGCACGCGGGGCGAGCCCGCATCGAGGGACCGGCGCGATTCGAACCACGCGCGAAACGTGCGAGTCGCGAACCTCGGCACCTTGCGCTCCGGCGCGATGCCGCCGATCCACTTGAGCGCGCGCGCCAGGCCGGGAGCGTGCATCGCGAAATTCGCCACGCCCGGCACGCGCGAGGCGATGCGCGCCCACCAGTGGATGAGTCCCATCGCGTAGGCGTGCCGGGGCCGGAGCCGTCCTGCGTAGTAGTGCGAAAGGAATTCCGCCTTGTACGTGGCCACGTCCACGTTCACGGGGCACTCGCCCTTGCAGGCCTTGCACGCGAGGCAGAGGTCCAGCGCGTCCTTCACAGGCTCCGCGCGCCATCCGCCGCGCAGGGGGTCGCGCTGCAGCATCTCGAAGAGAAGGTGCGCGCGGCCGCGCGTCGAGTGCATCTCCTCCTTGGTAACCCGGTAGCTCGGGCACATCGTGCCGACCTCGTGCTTGCGGCATTCGCCGATTCCCACGCAGCGCCGGGTCGCCTTGGCGAGGCTGAAATCGTCCTCGGGGAAGGCAAAATGCGTGCGGGGCTCGGGCGGCCGGTATCCGGCGCCGACCCGCAAGTCCTCGTCGATACGATGCGGCCGCACCACCTTGCCGGGGTTCATCTTCCAATCGGGGTCCCAGATCGACTTGAACTCCTCGAATGCCCGGACCAGCTCCTCGCCGTACATCATCGGCAAGAGCTCCGCCTTGCTCTGCCCGTCGCCGTGCTCTCCCGACAGCGAGCCCCCGTGCGAGACGACCAGGCGCGCAGCGTCGGTGACGAACCGGCGGTACTTGGCGATGCCCTCCCGCGTCGTCAGGTCGAATTCGATCCGCGTGTGCACGCATCCCTGGCCGAAGTGGCCGTAGAGCGCGCACTGGTACCCGTAACGGTCGAGCAGCTCGCGGAACTTCCGGAGATAGCTGCCGAGCGCGCGCGGCGGCACCGCTGCATCCTCCCAGCCTTCCCAGGTCTCCGTGCCGTCCGCGAGGCGCGCGGTGGCGCCGAGTCCTGCCTCGCGCACCTTCCACAGCTTCTCTTCCTCCCACGCGTCGTCGAAAAGCTTGTTGGAGGCCCCGCCCGCGACGCGCGCCATCAAGGCGCGCGCCTTCGCATCGGCTTCCTCCTTGGTGTCGCCGCCGAACTCCACCAGCAGCCACCCCTTCCCGTCCGGCAGCAAGCGCGTGTCGCGGGGATGGATCTTCATCCTCTTCATGTCCGCGACGAGCACCTCGTCCAGACCTTCGCAGCCGATGGGCCCGGCCTCCATCACCTCGGGGATGTGGTCCGCGGCGCGATAGACGTCCGGGTAGCCGAGCACAAGCAGCGACCGACAGCGCGGGCTGGGCAAGAGCCTCACCGTCGCCTCGAGGATCGTCGCGCAGGTCCCTTCCGTCCCCACCAGCGCGCGGGCGAGGTGAAACCCCTTCTCCGGGAGGAGCTGCGTCAGGTCGTAACCAGAGACCCGGCGGGGAATGTCCGGGAATCGCGCACGGATCTGCCCCGCGTAGCGGTCGCGCAGATCGCGCAGGCGCCGGTAGATCTCGCCGCGCCGACCACCTCCGGCGACGATCCTCTCGAGGTCGGCTTCAGGCGTGGCGCCGACGGTCAACCGCGTGCCGTCGTACAGGACGACCTCGAGCTCTTCCACGTTGTCGGAAGTGCTTCCGCCCATCACCGAGTGCACGCCGCAGGAGTTGTTGCCGATCATCCCGCCCAGCGTGCAGTGACTGTGCGTCGACGGATCGGGGGCGAAGGTGAGACCCCGCTTCTCCGCCTCGCTGCGGAGCCCGTCGAGCACCAGCCCCGGTTGGACGCGCGCGCGGCGGCGCGCGACGTCCAGCTCGACGATGCGGTCCAGGTACTTGGAGCAATCGATCACCACCGCGACATTGCAGCACTGCCCGGCCAGGCTGGTGCCGCCGCCGCGCATGGTGATCGGCGCCCCGACCTCGCGCGCCGCAGCCACCGCCTCGACCACGTCCTGCGCCGTGCGCGGGACGACCACGCCGATGGGCACTTGCCGGTAGTTGGAGCCGTCGGTCGCATACAGCGCCCGGCTCCCGTCGTCGAATCGCACCTCGCCGCGGATCCGGCGGCGCAGCTCGCCCTCCAGTGCCCGGGCGTCGACCTCGCGCCGGAGCCGCGGCGGGCGCGGTCCTTCGCGCGCCACCGCCCGCAGCCTCATCACGGCGAACTCCTTTGACTTCAAACTATATACGGACGCGGTACTGCGCTGCCTCGCCCCGCTTGAACGAGAGGCCGAGCCCCGGCTCGAGCGGATCGGGCTTCAGCTCTCCCTTCTCCGGCCTGGGAAATCCGTCGAACAGCTCCTGCTCGATGATCACGTGGTCGATGAACCATTCCACGTGACGCACCGCGGGCACGGCGCAGCCCAGCGCGACGTGCAGCGCCGGCGCGCAGTGGCAGGACATCGGGAGGTCGTGCGACTCGATCTGCGCGGCATTGCGCAAGAACCCCGTGATTCCGCCGCAGCGCGTGACGTCGGCCTGGATCACGTCGAGGGCCTGCGCTTCGAGGAAGCGGCGGAAGTCCGCCGGCTCGTACCCATACTCGCCGCCCGCGATCTCGATCCCCGCGGGCGCGCGGTCGCGCAAGAGCCGCAGGCCGGGCACGTCCGTGCGCACCACCGGCTCCTCGAACCAGGTGACCCCCAGCTCGGCGAACCGATCCGCGAACGCCAGCGCCTGCTTTCGCTGATAGGCGCCGTTGGCGTCCACGAGGAGCTCCACCCCGGGGCCGATCGCGTTGCGGGCAGCCGCAACCCGCCCGAGGTCCCGCTCCGGCTCGCGCCCGACCTTCATCTTCACCGCGCGAAATCCCTTCTCCACCCAACCGGAGAGCTGGTTCGACAGCTCGCGCTCGGTCATGGAGGTGAACCCGCCGCTCGCATAGGCGGGGACCTTCGGGCGCGCCATCCCGATCAGCTTCGAGAGCGGCACGTCGAGCAGCTTCGCCTTCAGGTCCCAGCAGGCGACGTCGACGGCGGAGATCGCCATGCCCGCGAGGCCTCCGCGCCCGTGGTTCCGGACCGCGCGCACCATGGCGGCGTGGACCGAGGTGGTGTCGAACGGGTGGATGCCGCGCACCGCCCCGGCGAGCACGTCCTTCACCAGGCGGGCCGCGCCCGGATCCGTGTACGTGTACCCGAGGCCTTTTTTGTCCCCGGCTGCCAGCTCCACCACCACCAGGCCCGTCGACTTCCAATCCGCGGTGCCGTCCGATTCGGGAACCGCCGTGGGGATCTCGTAAGCGGAGACCTCGACCTCGGCGATGCCGGTGTCGGGCGTCATTCCTCGCCCTTGCGACCCTTGGATTTGAAGACTGTCGCCACCGCGGTCTTCAGCGTGTCCTTGACCATCTCGCCGGCATTCGGATCGCCCTTCAGGACCGCCTTGACGTACGCGGTGGCCTCCTTGAGCGTCACGTGCGGCGGCATCATCGGGAACTCCGGATCGACCACCGCCTCGATGACGCAAGGACGATCCGCGCCCAGGGCCACGTCGAGGAGCTTCCCCACCTCGTCGGGCCGCTCGATCTTCACCCCGCGCAGGCCGAGCGACTGCGCGAACTGCGCGTAGCCGAAGTCGGGCAGCTCCTGGGAGGGGTCGAACTTCGGCTCGCCGGCCTGCGCGCGCATTTCCCAGGTGACCATGTTGAGGTCGCGGTTGTTGAGCACCAGGCAAAAGAAGCGCGGGTCCTTCCACTCCTTCCAGTATTTGGAAACGCTGATCAGCTCGTTGATGCCGTTCATCTGCATCGCGCCGTCGCCCGCGAGCGCGAACACCGGCCGCTCCGGATACGCGAACTTCGCCGCCACCGCGTAGGGCACGGCAGGTCCCATGGTGGCGAGGTTCCCCGAGAGCGAGCCCATCATCCCCTTGCGGAACTTGAGATAACGCGCATACCAGGTCGCGCTGCTCCCCGAGTCGGCGCTGAAGATGGCGTTCTCGGGAAGGCGCTTGTTCAGCTCGTGATAGACGAGCGCGGGGTTGAGCGGGTGCGCCTCGACGTGCGCGTGCGCCTCGAGGATCCCGTTCCATTCCTGGATGCTCTTGTCGATCTTCTGCCGCCAGGAGCGGTTGTCCTTGCGCTTGAGGTACGGCAAGAGCGCGGCCAGCGTCTCGGCGCTGTCGCCGACCAGGTTGACCTCCATCGGGTAGCGGATGCCCAGCATCCGGCCCTGGATGTCGATCTGGACGCCGCGCGCCTGCCCTTCCTTGGGCAGGAACTCCGAGTAGGGGAAGGAGGAGCCGACCATGAGCAACGTGTCGCACTCCTTCATCATCTCCCAGCTCGCCTTGGTGCCCAGAAGACCGATGGACCCGGTCACGCCGGGCAGATCGTCCGGGAGCGCGGCCTTGCCCAGGAGGGCCTTGGCGACGCCGGCGCCGAGCGTATCGGCCACCTGCACGACCTCGTCGGCGGCGTGCATGGCGCCGGCGCCGACGAGCATCGCCACCCTCTTGCCTTCGTTGAGCACCTCGGCGGCGCGCTGCAGATCAGGCTCGTACGGCACCACCCGCGGGCTCGACCAGCCGGCGCTGGAGTGGATGGTGTTGTGCGCCTCCATCGGAGGTGCGACCGGCTCCTCCTGGAGGTCCTTGGGAACGATCACGCACGTCACGCAGCGCTCCGCCAGCGCGATGCGGAAGGCCCGATCGATCGCGTGCCTGATCGCGCTGACGTTCATGACGGTGGTGACGTAGTTGCGGGCGACGTCCTTGAAGAGCGCTTGTAGATCCACTTCCTGCTGGTAGTCGCCGCCCATCGCGGTCGTCGCCGCCTGTCCGACGATGGCTACCACCGGCTGGTGATCCATCGAGGCGTCGTACAGACCGTTGAGCAAATGGATGGCTCCTGGCCCGGAGGTTGCCAGGCAGACCCCGG
>Ga0066710_100001847_pt1 | contig 16388 bp, 12 predicted proteins | sample GraSoiAngelo_159_FD_79666 | JGI IMG/M metagenome (GOLD analysis project Ga0066710, IMG submission 79666) | Grasslands soil microbial communities from the Angelo Coastal Reserve, California, USA - 14_1009_16_40cm | ecosystem: Environmental > Terrestrial > Soil > Grasslands | place: USA... | reverse complement strand
TAGCACGATCCTACCCCTCAGAGAATAGTGCACTCCTCAGCGCACTATCTGGATATCCCACTGGGGGAATTGATTGACCAGATTCTTCCTACTTCTGGCCGCGGCCGCCGTTGCCCTTGGCCAGGCGGCGGACCCGGCCTACGTTCCGCTCGAGAAAGCCTATGAAGCTCTGCGCGCCAGGCATTACGATCAGGCCATCGCCGCGTTTGAGCAAGCGATCGAGCTTGCGCCCGGCCGGACCGCGATCCGCAAGGATTTGGCGTACACGCTGCTCAAAGCCGGCGAGACGGAAGCCGCCCGGGACCAGTTCGCGGAGGCAGCGCGCCTCGATCCCCGGGATGAGAACGTGGCGCTCGAATACGCTTTCCTTTGTTATGAAACGAAGCAACATGTGATGGCGCGGCGGGCTTTCGATCGTCTCCGCAAGACCGGGAACCAAACCGCCGCACAGGCGTTCGAAAATATCGACCGGCCACTACGCCAAGGCATCGCGCGATGGAGGCAGGCCGTGGAACTCGCGCCTGACAACTTCAGCGCGCACGAAGAACTTGCGCGGCTCGCCGAACAGCGCGACGAGTTGGCGCTTGCGGCTGAACATTATGAAAAAGCCTGGCGGCTGCGACCGGACCGGCGAGCGCTGCTTTTGGATCTGCAACGCGTGTGGAAGGAGCAGAATCGGGGCGAGGAAGCCAACGCCGCGCTGCTCGCGGCCTCGCGCAGCCCGGAGCCCAGAGTTGCGGAAGAAGCGCTGGAATTGATGCCGAAGCGCTATCCCTACGTGTACGAGTTTCAGGGTGCACTGGCGCTCGATACGGCGAACGTCGATCTGCGGCGAGAGTTCGCTTACCTGCTTCTGGAGATGGGCGATCGCGCGGATGCCGAAAAGCAATTCAGGATGGTTGTGGAGCGGAATCCAGACGATCTGTTGTCGGCAGCGCAGCTCGGGTTTCTCCGCCTGGGCCGGGGTGATTCAGCGGGCGCGATGCCGCTGCTCGAGGAAGTGCTCGCTGGAAAGGATGACGAGCTTGCGGAGCGCGTTCGTACGGCGCTGCATCTTCCGCAGGCGCTGCGCCGCGCCCCCGAAGAGCCGCGCTCGAAGGCTTCGAATCAAGCGAAGCAACTGGGCGAAAAAAGCCTCGAAAAAGGTTATCTGAAGGACGCGCTCAAGTATTTGCGCAGCGCCCACGAAAACGACCCCTTGGATTTTGAGGTGATGCTGAAGCTCGGCTGGACGTATAACATCCTGAAAGATGACCAGGAGGCGGCGCGCTGGTTCAATCTCGCGCGGCAGAGTCCGGATCGGCCGACTGCCGCCGAGGCGTCGCGGGCCTATCACAACCTCCAGCCGGCGTTGGAGCGCTTTCGCACCACGGTGTGGGCGTTCCCGATGTTCTCAACGCGCTGGCACGACGCCTTCACCTACGCCCAGGCCAAGACCGAATTGAGCCTGCCTCGCTGGTTCGTGCGGCCCTACTCATCGGTGCGATTTATTGGTGATTCGCGCGGAGCGGTCGAGTTCGGCGCGGGTATGGGCCCGCAGTATCTCTCCGAGCGCAGTGTGATACTGGCCCTCGGCCTCGCAAGCATCCCCTGGCACGGCCTGTTGGGATGGTTCGAAGCCGGGGAAGCGCTGCGCTATCGCGCCGATGGATCGGACACGGGCCGTATCGTGCCGGATTACCGCGGTGGGCTCGCCTATACCAAAGGTTTCGGGCGCCTGTTGGCGCGCGGCACGCACGGCGCCTTCGCCGAAACCAATAACGACGGGATTTTCGTCAGCCGCTTCTCGAATGACACCCTGCTGTATTCACAGAATCGTACCGGTTACACGTTGAGAGCGGCGGAGGCAGTCCGCGCCCTTCACGCGCAGCTGTATTGGAACTGGAACGCGACTGTGGATGTACATGGTCAATATTGGGCCAACTACGTGGAAACGGGGCCGGGGTTGCGCTTCCGGTTCGAGGGCATCCTGGCGCCCTTGCTGTTTTCGGTGAATGCGCTGCGCGGCGCATACCTCGTGAACCAAGGCAATCCGCGTGGGCCAAACTTCAATGATCTGCGGATAGGGATTTGGTATGTGTTTTCGCGATAGGAGCTCGAAGGCCTGGTTGATCGCATTCGTGTGCATCTGGCCGGCGCTTAATGGAGCTACGTTTTCTTTTCACGTGATGGGCGATGACCAGGGGGCCTGGCCCGCGGTGCTCTCGTCGATCGGCCTGAAGAGCGATGCGGTTGGGGCCGCTGGAGTTGTGGTTGCGCCCCCAGGCTCGGCCGCGCCTGCGGCCGAATGGATGGGGCGTGTTGAGCATGGCACTCTGCTCGTGCTCGAGGGCGAGTCGGCCCTTGCGGCCGCCTTCGGGTTCCGCCCGAGCGCCAAGCCTCATGTGGTCGTTCGCAGTGTTGAGGATCTGCGCGCGCCGAAGTTGCGCATCATCTGGGAGAAGGCGCTCGAAATGCCGGTTTTCGAGGTTCCGAGAGACGCGCGCATCTTTGCGCGGGAGCGAGGGAGCGGTGCGCCCGTGATGGGGGGCTTGCGGCACGGGGCCGGCGCCGTGCTATGGGTGGCTGCATCGCCGGGTCCGCACGGATACGATCGTTTCCCTTACGTCCTGCAGGCGCTCGCGGACCTCGGCCTTGAACCGCCCTTCCGGTCGGCGCAGCTATGGGCGTTTTTCGATTCTTCGTACCGCTCACGGGTGGACCTCGATTATTTCGCCGCACGCTGGCGGGCCGCGGGAATCGGCGCGCTGCACGTCGCCGCCTGGCACTATTGGGAAAGCGATCCCCAATCCGACGAATACCTGCGTCACCTCATCGAAGCCTGCCATCGCAACGCGATCCTGGTTTACGCATGGCTCGAGCTGCCGCATGTGAGTGAAAAATTCTGGGACGATCATCCGGAGTGGAGGGAGAAAACGGCGTTACTCCAGGATGCGGAGCTCGACTGGCGCAAGCTCATGAATCTGGCGAATCGGTCCGCATTTGCGAAAGTCTCCGAAGGCGTACGCGACCTTCTCGGCCGGTTCGATTGGGACGGCGTGAACCTGGCGGAACTTTACTTCGAGTCGCTCGAAGGCTTTGAGAACCCGGCGCGCCTGACGCCGATGAATGACGATGTGCGCGCTGAATTCCGGCGCGAGGCGGGTTTCGATCCGGTAAACCTGTTCGATGGCCCTTCGAAAAATACGGCCGGCCTGGGCCGGTTCCTGGAGTTTCGCGCCGAGCTTGCGCGGCGGCAGCAGTCCGAATGGATTGCTCAGATCGAAGCGATCCGGAAGACCAAACCGCACCTGGATCTGGTCCTCACTCACGTGGACGATCGTTTCGACACTAGCATTCGGGAAAAAATCGGCGCGGACGCCGCGCGGCTGCTGCCCATGCTAGGTGAGCATAACTTCACGTTCTTGATAGAGGACCCGGCGACGATCTGGCACCTTGGTCCGCAGCGCTATCCGCAGATCGCCGCGCGATATGCGGGTCTCACGCCAGCTCAGGACAAGCTCGCCATCGACATCAACATCGTTGAGCGCTATCAGGACGTCTATCCCACCAAGCAACAGACCGGCACGGAACTATTCGAGCTGGTGCACGTGGCGTCCTCAGCATTCCCCCGCGTGGCCCTTTATTTCGAGAACTCGATCCTCAGTCCGGATCTGCCGCTACTCGCGTCCGCGGCTTCGACCGTGGATCGAGTGGAGCAGGCCGGCGCCAAGCTTGTCGTCGAGTCGCGGCGCGCCGTGGGGATTCCGTGGAAAGGACCGGCGTTGGTTGACGGACGTTCATGGCCGGTTGCGAACGATAAAACGCTGTGGTTACCGCGCGGCCGTCATGCCGTCGAGCGGACGGCAAAACCGCCCGCTCTTCGGCTCCTCGACTTCAACGGCGACCTAAGATCTGCAAGCGTGACCGGAAATGGCGTCGAGTTTGCGTATCAGAGTAGCGCCCGCGCCATCGCCGTGGTCGAACACCCGCCCCGGCGGATTAAAATTGACGGCGCCGAAACACGGCTACCGCTCGCCGGCAATATACTCGTGCTGCCACGTGGCCAGCACCTGGTCGTTCTCACCGAGTGAAAGGGTTTTCGGTCGAACGAGTTGGTCTGCCTCCCCCACTGATGATTGATCCAATTTCACACATGTAACCTTCGTTAACTTCGGTCATATAGGCGTTCGCCGGCCAAAGAAGAGGCTGAGGACGAACAGAACGATGAAGATGAAAAACAAGATTTTCGCGATGCTCGCTGCCCCGACGGCAATGCCGCCAAACCCAAAGACCGCCGCGATAAGTGCAATGACGAGAAAGACCCAAACATACCAGAGCATGGTCTTTTACCTCCAGCCGGATCATATGCAACGCAGCTTCCAGACTGCAACGTCCGCTGGTTCTTATGTTTGGGCCGCGACATCGCCGCCGCGTGATTATCCGGCCGGTAGGTGTTACCGTGCAGAATCTGCGCGCTATGAGTTCGGACGGGCCGGCTGCTTAGTCTCTGCCGAGATACACGAAACGTGCGATAAACAATGCGGCCAAAACGTAAACCAGCCAGTGCGTTTCGCGGAACCGGCCGCGGAGAAGGCGTAGCAGCGCGTAAGCAGTGAAGCCGAAGGCCAGGCCGTTCGCGATACTGAAAGTCAGCGGGATCGTTACCAGAGTGAGGAAGGCGGGGATCGCGACCGCCGGATCCGACCACCGGATCTCGCCAATGTGCGACATCATCAGCGACCCAACCACGATCAGTGCCGGAGCCGTGGCTGCCGCCGGAACCGCGCCGACCAGCGGTGCCACGAAAAGCGTAAGGATGAACAACAACCCCGTGACGATGGCCGTCACGCCGCTGCGACCGCCTGCGACGACTCCCGTGGCGCTCTCGATATAGCTCACCACCGTGGATGTTCCGGCAAGCGAGCCGAAGATCGTCGCGGCGGCGTCGGAAAGCAGGATCCGGCGAATGCGGGGAATCCGGTTTGCCTCATCGAACAGCCCGGCTTTCTTGCCCACGCCCACCAGCGTTCCTACGTTGTCGAAAAAATCGACAAACAGAAAAACGAAGACGACTTCGAGCAATCCTAAGTGCGAGGCGGCGCGCACGTCGAGCTTTCCGGCCGTAGCCGCGATATCTGAAAAGCGGTACGTTTCGGGTGACCAGGAGACCAGCCCGGATAGAGCGCCCGCCAGCGTCGTCAAAAGGATCCCCAGAAGCACCGCGGCACGGACGCCCCAGGCCAAAAGCACGGCGGTCACGAGAAGTCCGAAGACGGCAAGCACCGTATTCTTATCGCGAAGGTTCCCGATCGTGACCAGAGTTTCTGGGCTGGCGGCGATGATTCCGGCGTTGCGCAGCCCGATCATGGCGATGAAGAGCCCAATACCGGCCGATACCGCGGCGAAAAGCTCGGTCGGGATTGCCTCGACGACCAGTTGCCGTATTCCGAGAAGCGTCAGAATCATGAAGGCCGCTCCGGAAAGAAACACCGCACCGAGCGCCGTCTCCCACGGAATGCCCATGCCTTTGACCACCGTGTAAGTGAAGTACGCGTTCAACCCCATGCCGGGCGCGAGCGCGATGGGATAGCGGGCGAGGACTCCCATCAGGATGCTGCCGAAGGCTGCGCACAAGCACGTCGCCGCAACCACGGCTTTGAACGGCATGTGCGCTTCCTGAAGAACCGAAGGGTTCACGAACACGATGTACGCCATCGTGACGAACGTTGTGGCGCCGGCGAGCATCTCCGTCTTCCAGTTCGTTTGGAGGCGTTCGAATTCGAAGTAGCGTTCCAGGCGCCGGCGCATCCGTTGGATTATAAGGGCGGCCAGCGCTCCTCGCGCCACGCCATATCCCAGAACATGTACTCGTAACGCGCGGAGAGGATGAACAGGCCCTTGACGCGCCCGCGCGCTCGAGCGTCCAGGCGCTCCGCCTCCGAATTCATCATTCGCAGGGCTTGCGCAACCGTCTCGCCATAGCTCTCGTCGGAATATTGGTCGATCCAGCGCTGGTAGTCCGCGTTTTTCGAGCCGCGCTTCTTCAGATCCTTGCCGGCCTCCCAGTAAATCCAGTAGCAGGGCAACAGCGCGGCGAGTCCTTCGGCGAACGGCTGCCGGGCGACGGTCGCGAGCAGATGGTTGGTGTAGGCGTAGTTGGTTGGCGCCATCTCGCGCGCCCATTTACCGCGAAGGATGCTGTCGTGCAGTTGGCGCTCGGCGTCGATCGCCTCGGTGGCGTGCTTATTCAAGACCGCGCCCCACTCCTCACGGGGCGCTTTCGAGGCGAGCATCTTCAGCGCCTCGCTGAACGCGGTCAGATAGAGCGCATCCTGTCCCAGGTAGAACTCGAAGCGTTCGTGGGGGAGCGTCCCATCGGTTAGCCCCGCAAGAAAGGGATGCTGCAGGGTCTTCGAATAGATCGGCTCGATCTGAATCCACAACTCGTCGGTGAAGCGCGCATCGGACGCGAGGAGGCGTCCGGCGAGGCAAAACAACGCCACCAGTCTCACGCGAAAAAGGTTACCAGATTCACGCCGCCAGCCGCCGGGCGCGCTCGAATACCTGGCGCAGCATCTTGGCTGTCAGTTTGCCGGTCGACGTATTCTGCTGGCTCGGATGATACGAGCTCACCAGGACCGGCAACCCCGGCGCGATCCGGTGTTCCCTGTCGTGGCCGAACACGAACGCCGCACGGCTCTTAATTACAGCGCGCTTACGCAGGATGGAAATATAGTTGTCGAAGGCGATCCGGCCGAGCGCCACTACCAAGCGCACGTTTTTCAACAGGTCGAGCTCCGCCTCCAGGTAAGAACGGCAGTTGAGAAACTCTTGACGGGCCGGCTTATTTTCGGGCGGCGCGCAGCGCACCACGGCGGTGACGTACGCGCCTGAGAGCGTAAGGCCGTCGTCCCGCGAGCGGCTCTCCGGCTGCGATGCGAAGCCCGTTTCATACAACGCGCGATATAGAAAATCGCCGGAGCGATCCCCGGTGAAAATGCGGCCGGTGCGATTGCCGCCATGCGCCGCGGGCGCCAGGCCGATCACCAGCAGGCGGGCCTTCGGATCGCCGAATCCGGGAACGGGCTTGCCCCAATAATCCCAATCGCGGAACGCGCGGCGTTTCACCTCGGCGACGCGCCGGCAATATGCGCGCAGCCGCGGGCAGCGCTCGCAGGCGATAACCTCCTGGGCCAGAACCTTCAACGCGTCACTCAATCGGCGTCAGCCTCACGGCTTCGAGATTCATCGGCGCGATGCCTCGGCGAATATCGGGCATCACTTCGAGTGTCTGCTCGCCGGCCTGAAGCCTGATTTTTCCGACGGCGTGCCGATGGAATACGAGCTCGCCCGAAGAGGACTTTTCGACCCGTCCGGAAAGCCGGCTGCGCCCCGAGACGATGGTGTACGGTGCGTTCACCCCGCCGGAGGTAGCGCCGTAACTCATTTCTACGCGATATCGCGCCGGCTTGGGGACCTGGATCACCCACGCGGGCACGTCGTCCTTCCGCGTCCAGTGCGTCAGGTAGACGTGACCGAGCAGATTCTCTTTCTTGGCGCGCTGCTCGAAGCGGGTCTCGATCTCCGACGATTCGACGCCGAGCTCGAACACTCCCTTCGCATCCGGCCGGATAACGTAAGGCGCGACGTTCGGCGGGCCATCGAGCGCCAGCGCCACGACACTCGCAATCTCGTCCGGTGGAGCAGTGGCGGCCAGCGAAACGATCACATCATCCCCATCGCGGCGCATCGAAAGCTTCGCTGATGGATCCGCCAGCAGGCGCGCCGATTGCACGTTATTCTTGAGCCCGGGCACGCGCAACTCGCCCGAAGTGGGCCACTGGAAGACGTGTAAGTAAAGCGTGTTTCCCTTCACTGTTGCCCGGCCGAAGAACGGGAGCCGCGTGAACGGGCTCGCGGTCGTTTCGTAAATCGACTCGCTGTTCACCTTCATCCATCGCCCCATGGCGTTCAGGCGAGTCACGAACTCATCCTGGATGCGTCCATCCGGCGTCGGGCCGACGTTCAACAGCAGATTCCCGCCCTTGCTTACCACTTCAATGAGCATCCTGATCAGGTCCCGAACCGTCTTGTACTCGGTTTCGTACTTGTTGTATCCCCAACTTTCAGTGTTGATCGTGACGCAGGACTCCCACAGGATCGGCTTCCCCGAAGGGTCTTTCATGCCCGTCGCAGGGACAAACTGCTCCGGTGTCCCGTAATCGGCGCGATTGCCGGGCTGGCGTTTGTAAATTCGATCGTTGATCAGCGTGTTTGGCTGCATCGACCGGATCATGTCGAACACCTCGTCCGAGTGCATTTCTTCGGTCGAATGCTCCCACTCGCCGTCGAACCAGAGGATCGCGACGTCTCCATAGCCGGTGAGGAGCTCGCGCAACTGCGCCTTCATGAACTCGATATACCGGTCTATGTTGCCTCCCTGCTTCTGCCCCGGGACTTCCCATTCACGCTTGGGTATGTAGTCGGGATGGTGCCAATCCATGATTGAGTGGTAGAAGCCGAGCCGCATGTCTTTGCGCTTGGCCGCGTCGGCCAGCATCTTCAGCGGATCGCCCGCGTACGGGGTGATTTCCATGTCGTAATCGCTGACCTTGCTTCGAAAGATGCTGAAGCCGTCGTGATGTTTCGACGTGATCACCATGTACCGCGCACCGGCGTTTTTCGCGATATCGACCCACGTGTCCGCGTCAAAGTTGACGGGATTGAAGGAGCGGGCGAATTTATCGTACTCGGCTTGCGGGATCTCAAAGCGGTGGCGAGCCCATTCGTGGCGTCCAATCACGGAGTAAACGCCCCAGTGGATGAAGATGCCGAATTTGGCGTCGCGAAACCAGCGAGTGCGCTCAGCCGGTTCGAGTGGCGGTTGCGAGGGCTGGGCGAAAATCGAAGCGGCTGCGAGAAGGACAAGGATGGGGCGGATCATGCAGGGTCATTGTAGCTCCATCGTTTCCGTGCGGGCGCTAGCGTTAGGCTGCGTTCGAGACACCGAATCGCCGCAGATTGAAGTTGAACCCGTGGTAGATCTGGAAGCTGTCGGCGTGCGGCCCGAGGTCCGTGTCCACCATGAATCGGGCAAAGATCGAGACCGTGCCGTTCAGCTTCCGCGAAAAGTATCCGTCAAGTTTCGCCCGCCGTCTCTTCTTGTCCGCGAAAAGGTCCGTTCTGCCCAACCCCGCTTCGAGATAGCTTCCTTCAAAATCGCCCTTGGTGGCCAGAGCGCCTATGCCGATATGATGAATGTCCTTGGCGCTGTCTCCAGAGTTGGTTACAGTGGCAAAACCGGCCTGAGCCTTGAGATAAAGACTCGTGGGCGTCCTGGCGCCGGTCTGAAGCGTAAGAAACTCGTAGCGAACCCCCATGAAAGCCTCCAGGCTGGTAGCGTTCCGCAAGATGAACAGCGAATTCTCTAACGGCGCGCCCGCAATCTGCGATTGCGATGCGCACGCTGCGGTTCCCAGCCGGGCGCCGCAATTCAGGTCCATGCTGCGCGTCCCGTGCGTTGTTTCGCCGTAGACCCAAAGCTGTCCGGCTTTGCTGGTCCGGGCCATCGTTTTCTCTTCCTCCGGCGTAGGATGGCCCGCATCCACAGAAGCCGGCGTGTTGTTCGGCGCTCCCAATAGCCGGTATGCAAAATTAATGCCCGCGAGGCCGCGCTCCTGCAAAACGTCAGCGGCGCCCGGATTCAGGTAGCGCCGCACTTCGCCCGCGGCAAAGCCGTCGATCGACATCCCGAGATAAAAGCTCGCCTCGAAGGACTCACGGCAGTCAGCGCGAGTGCACTCCGTTCCGGCCAGACACGAAGCAGCAAAAACCGTCGCCACAAGACTCAGCCATTTTTTCCCCATCTACCTAACTTTCGCGAGTGAGGTTTCAAAGATAGTGGGAGTGGTGGCGCTATGACACTCTAAAGGTTAGGGAAATCTAATTGGGAGCGCGGTCAACGACGTCAGCGCAGAAGGAAATCAACTTTCAATCTTGTGATAGAGCCCCGCCAGATCCGCCAGGCTCAACTGCTCGGCGCGCAGGCGGGTTTCTTCCAGCGAATCGACGCGCTGCTTGCCGTAAACCGGCGCCAGGTTGTTGCGCAATGTCTTTCGTTTTTGCCGGAAGCAAGCCGCGGCGAAACGCAGGAACGCTGCGCGGTCGACGATACCCAAATCGGAACCGGCATCGCGCGGATCGAGGCGTATAACAGCGCTGTCCACCTTCGGCGGAGGACGGAATGCCGTACGCGGGACGGTGAACAGAACCTCGGGCCGCGAGTAAAGTTGCGCCTGTACCGTCAGGTATCCGAAAGCGCGGCTGCCCGGAGACGCCGCCAGCCCCGCAGCCACTTCGGCTTGCACCATGAACACCGATCGCTCCCACGCCTGGCCCATGGCGAAGGTTTTTTCCAGAATCGGCGACGTAATGTAATACGGCAGATTCCCCGCCACCACGGCCCGTCCCCAGGCGGAGAGATCCGTTTTTAATACATCGCCATCAACAAGCACGAACCGTCCCAAATCGATCGGTTCGCGAAACTTCTGGCGCAGATAGTGGACCAAATACGGATCGACTTCGATCGCGACAACTTTTTTCGCGAGGCTTAAGAGAGATTCCGTGAGCGCGCCCTTGCCGGGTCCGATCTCGATCACCACCGGCGCATGCTCATTGCATGCCGCCAAAGCGATCCGTTCCAGAATGGATTTGCGTGCTAGAAAATGCTGCCCAAGGCGGCGGCCCAGCGGCTTAACCCTTCACATCAATGTGGCTCGAGTGCAGGAACAACCGCATCTTACCGGCCATCGGATAACCGAAGGTGGTGGCAGGAGTGAACTCGGTAAACAGCAGCGTGTTCTCGACACTCCGCCGCAGCGCCTCGTTCTTGAGCAGGCTGGGGCCGCTCACGATCGTGTAATCCACCATCCGGCCCTGGCCGTCCACGATCACGTCGACGACTACATCGCTGCCTCCGGTTCCGATGGGCGCCGTGCCTTTCACGGTGGCTTCCGTGGTCAGGACCGTGGGAACGTCGAAGGTGCTGTCGCCGCGCACAGGGTACGTCGGCACCAGCCACATGCTGAACAACACTACAGTGGAGAAAACGCCGCCCGCGAAGGGTAGCGCCAAGGGACGCATCAAGTCGTGTGCGAACAAACGAACACGGTCATACCACGCAAAGTTACGATGGTTCAGGATCCGCTGGCGCTCGCGAGACGCGAGCACACGCAGCGAGGTTCTGAGACCCGGCGGAGGCATACGCGCGGGCAGGCTGCGCAGAGCCCGGCTCAGCCCCTGGTTACTCAAGATACTCCGACGATCGGTTGTCATACGAACATTACTCTCTAGTCCGCCAACTGTGGGGACCAATCCAGAGCCCGGGCCGGCTCCAGTCGGCCCGACAGATGCTTCCTGAGCGCATCCCGCCCCCGCAGGATGCGCGATTTTACCGTTCCCAGCGAGATTTCCAGAATCTCGCCGATCTCTTCATAACTCAAGCCTTCAATTTCGCGCAGCACCAGCGCTGCCCGGAACTTCGGGTTCACTTCCGCCAGCGCGGCTTCGATCAGCGACTGCGTCTCATGGTCCAGCGTGACCTCGAACGGCGACCGGCCCGGATCGGGCAGCCAGTCCTGATAGCCTCTGGGTTCGACCGGATCGGTTTCGAGGCCCACTTCCTTCCTTCGATGGCGGTTGAACCAGCGCCGGTGGTTGCGCGCTTCGTTCACCGCGATACGGTAGATCCACGTCTTGAGCGAACTGTCTCCGCGGAATGAGCCGACGTTTCGAAAGATCTTCAGGAAAACTTCCTGCGACACATCGGCGGCGTCCGTCGCATCGTCCATCAGCCGGCTGACGATGTTGAAGACCGGCTGCTCGTAACGCTGGATCAGCGTTTCGTAGGCGTCATTGTCGGCTGCGCGCAGTCCTTCCACGAGTGCGCACTCTTCCTGGTGCGAAGCGAGCGCGCAACTATCGAATCGGAAACCTACGGTAGTGTCCGCCACAACCGCCGCCTCATCCAATTCTACCGCTTAAGAACCTGGCCGGCCCGGGAAACCGCCTGCAAATATAGACACCACCCCGAACAGGTTAGTTCCCGAAACCCGGCCTTAGCCATTGCAACCCAACGGCTATTGCAACCCAACGGTTACTGCAACCCAACGGCCACAACCTTGGTCGCATTCCCGGCAGAGATCGTGAACACGTTCTGGCCGTTCGCGTCTGCCCGCCCGAGCTGTACGTCCACGCTGAAAGTGCCGGGGATATCCCCCTCCGGACGGACTTCCAGTACTTGAGCTCGCGGCGATTGCGTGGTCACAACCGGGTCCGCCGCGGGTACGAGCGGCGTACCGATCATGTCCAGACAGCGGAACGTAATGGTCTCAGTAGAGCCCGGAGACGAGCTGTAGGGAGCGTCCAAGATCCCGATGTTCACGATCGTCGTGTCCGGGACGCCCAGCCAGTAGGCGACACGCGTTGCCGCCGAGCCCTTTGTGCCGGTAACAGTCAGGAACCCGTGGTATTGGCCGGGTGCGACATTCGACCCGTTCATCTGCACCGAGACCTGCTGGGAGGCGCCGGGATCCAGCGTAAAGGTGGAGACATCGACCGATGCCACGGGCCCGCTGGCGTTAAGCGGCTTCACGACCACGGTGAACGTATCCGAGGCCGAGCCGACGTTCGTAAACGTCAACATTTGCGCGGTATTGACGCCGCCCGCTCCGGAGTCGGGATCGCTGTCCGCGGAACTCGGTCCGGACGGCGCAGCCGCCTTAGGGAAATTGACGGACGTCGGCGCGGCGGCCAGGTTGTTTTGGAGCGCGCCAACCAGGTCCAATACTCCCGTTCCTCCTACCTGCGGAGGCGCCACGCTGCCGTCCGTGTACTGGTCAAGTTCCGGCGCGCTGTTGATGATCAGCGACCGGTATTGCGCGCCTGTCAGCCCTGGACGCTGCGCCATCAGCACAGCAAAGGCTCCAGTGACGAGCGGTGCCGCAAGGCTGGTGCCGCCTTCCAGGACATAGGGAATAAGCGGATTGTTTTGGGTTGTGTTGGCCGTAACGAACCAGTCCCCCACGGCCAGGAGATCCGGCTTCACATTTGCGCCGGGCGTTGGCCCGCCGCTCGAATAATCGGTGACGACGTTTGAAGGCCGCGGCAACGAGGTGAAACCGTCGAAATCCAGCGTGACCTGAATCCCAGGATTTGACTGGATATTGCTCAGCAGGCTGAGGCCATCCTGTTGGCTGACGAACATCGCAGACAACGTCGCGGTGCTGAGGGATGGAACAAACAAAGTCCCGTCCGCGAACATATCGACGGTGTAGTCCCACAGCCGCTCGTCGCGGTTGTCGTAAATGACTGCACCCTGCGCGCCCGCGTTGGCGGCGTTATTGAGCTTAGTATCGAAGGTGCATGCGCCGGTCAGAGGACCGCGCTGGATCAGCGCGATCTGACCTTTGAGGCTATCCGGCGGCATCGCATTGCAAGCGAAGCCATCGTCGTCGATGGCAGTGACGTCCACCAGCGGCCCGGCAACCTGGCCCGTGTAGCTGAATTCGGCATCCGGCACGCTGCCGAAGAAAGACGGCCCGTTGGGAAGGGTGACGGCGTACCAAAAGAAACGCTCGTTTTCATTGGAACCCACGGCGATCGTTGCCGGTACCACGGCCGGTGCGGTGATAGTTGACGGATCCGGGCCGCTATTTCCGGCGGACACTACAACCAGCATTCCCGCTGCGGCCGCGGCCGCAATGGCCCGTGCATCAGGGCCATTTTCGTCGCTCGAATTCAGCACCGGGCCGCCGTAACTGTAATTTACGACGTTCATGCCATCGTTCAGGGCATCCTCCAGTGCAGCCAGGAACGTAACGTCGTCTGAGCCGCCATTGTCATCCGCGACTTTATAGTTCCCAAGCCAGGCGCCGGGCGCGGCCCCTGTAAGCGGGCGGATCCCAGGCACACCTGGGTCGTTGGTCAAACCCGCCGCGATCGCGGCTACGCTCGTTCCGTGTCCGAAAAGGTCAACTCCGGTCTGGTTGTCGATGTATCCGGGATCCGAATACACTCTTGAAACGATGACTTTATTGTTCGTATTGGCGGTTTCCGTGTTGCTCGAGACCAGCGGGAATCCATCAGGGATCGCGGTCGAGAAGCCGTGGAACGCAGGATGCGATATGTCGATCCCGGAATCGAAAATCCCGATCTTAATGCCCGCCCCAGCACTGCCTTGTCCGCCGGAGAGCGTCTGCCAGGCCTGCGTCATGCGGTGAACATTCACCGCGTGATCGAGCACGGCATGGTGACGCATCACGGGATATACTCCTCTCACGCCCGGCGTCCGGCGCAACTGTGCCACGGCCCCTTCGTTCATGGTCACCGCCATGCCATTCAGGACCGTCGTGTAGTGATGTGTGATCGTCCCGCCTAAACCTCGTATGGCCGTTTCGGCCCGGCGATGCTCATTCAGGATCTGCCCCCGGCGCGCGCGAACCTCGCCGCTGGCGGCACCCAATCGCGTCCGTGCAGCCGTGGCCGCAGCTGGCTCGGCTTGAAATTCAACGATATAGCGGTCCGGAACCGCTTGCGCCGCCACCAGAGACGCCAAGGCCAGGAAAAGCAGAATTGGTTTCATAGAACTCCCGAATCGTCCTAATTGTTACTTCGGACGACAAGCGTTATACCTGTACAGGGAATCACTGCACGGGCACGATCGTTGTCTTAGACGTGACTCCTCCGATAGAGATGACGGCGGCCTGGAAACCTGGGGAGATGTTCGTGGGAACCACGACATTCACTTGATACAATCCGACGATAGTTGGGGCAAGACCGCTGAATTGCACACTGGCTGGCTGCTCTCCGATCATTACCGATGGTAGAACACTCGTGCGTACCAACGATTGCGAGGGAGTTGGCTCGCCGCTCGGAGGCTGGTGGTCCACAGCGCCCAGACCGTTCAGAAAGAACTGAACTACCCGGCCGCGTTGCACCGGATTTCCAGTACCTATCACACGATAGTTCTCATCCAGAGCCGCAGCCAGCGTTTTTCCGCTCGCAGCCTCCTGATATTCGAAAAATGCGGGCGAAACCGTGGCGAGCGGTACCGTAACCGTCGGGCTCTGGTCGCTTGAGAAGTCGCCCAGACTCACTTTCATGATTACCGAGCTGAGACCCGCGAACTCCCACGGAATCTGTACGTTAATCTGCCCATCGCTAACGTAATGAATGTGACCTGGAAGGCTTAGCCCGCGTGATGGAGCGTCGAAGCTTACACTGACGCCCGCGAGCGAAATCGGCAAGTAGGGGGTGCGGTAAACAGCCGTCGTTTCGCTTAATCCCGAGCCCTTGATAGTCAGATACGACCCGGGGGCCAAGCCCCGCCCGAACTCGAAGCTCGCCGCATTCAAAAGGCCGTTATTGTTAATGGACGGAGCCAGGCGCACGCGGCCATCGAATTCAAGTGTCATGCCGCCGGCACTGGCCGTAAAGCTCTGTTCCCCGGTCTGGGGGCCGGTATTGACGAGCGCTTCGCCGATTCCCAGGTTATCGGTAATGCGAGTCGCCTGCGAAACCGAACCCGAAGGGCTGAATTGCACGGGTACGTTGGCCACGGGGACGCCATAGCGATCAACTACTTTGAAATCGAGCTCCACCTGGGCCCCGGATTCCTGCACGAAATCGCTACCCTGCAAAGGAATCAAGTTAAAGGGCACGCCATCGCCGACCAGGTACAAATACGGGATGCGCAGCGGCACGGGGCCACCGCTCACATTGATGATGCCTTCGTAGATTCCTGGCTGGGGAATACTGCCCGTCAAAGCGACAGTCACCTGCCTCGCCTGACCGGCGCCGAGCGCGAAACTCGCGGGATTGACTGACACCTGAGCGCGCGCGTCCTGGTCGCGCTGGTTGACTGTGAGCTGGATATTGGCGGAACTGGCTCCGGCGTTGGTAATGGTCACGGTACGCGAGACGAGCCCGCCCGACACTTCGCCGAATGAAACGGTCGCAGGTACGGCCGTGATGGTGGTGGCGATCGCATTCGCCACATTCAACTTGCCGGCCCCCACGGCGGTCACTCGCGCCGGAAAGGGGTTCCCGCTCGCGTCATAATCTATTAGCCCGCCCGTCGCGGTGTTCGTGACCGCGGATTTCAACTGCGCGGCGGTGAACTGGTGGTGCGCCTGCTTCGCCATGGCGGCTGCGGCGGCGACCATCGGGGCCGAAAGGCTTGTCCCATCGGCCGCAGAATAGCGGTTTCCACTGAACAGATCGCCATTCGGGTCGTAGTTCTGGGTGGCGGTGTAGATGAACGTGCCGGGCGCGGCCACTTCGGGCTTAAGGACCGAATCTGTGATGCCGGGGCCCTGCGAAGCAAAAAAGGCAGCCGACCCGGGGTC
>Ga0066710_100001846_pt1 | contig 16391 bp, 11 predicted proteins | sample GraSoiAngelo_159_FD_79666 | JGI IMG/M metagenome (GOLD analysis project Ga0066710, IMG submission 79666) | Grasslands soil microbial communities from the Angelo Coastal Reserve, California, USA - 14_1009_16_40cm | ecosystem: Environmental > Terrestrial > Soil > Grasslands | place: USA... | reverse complement strand
GTCAGCGATCATCGAGCAGTTCCTCGCGGACGGCTTGACCTACATGTTCGGTAACCCCGGAACCGTCGAGCAGGGATTCCTCGACGCGCTGGAGGGTTACGACGGTTTCCAGTACATCCTCGCGCTGCAGGAGACTGTGGCGGCGGGGATCGCCGACGGATACGCCCGGGCCACCGGCGGCCCGGCGTTGCTGCAGATCCACAGTGGCGTGGGACTCGGCAACACGATCGGCATGCTGTACCAGTCCAAGCGCGGCCACACCCCGCTCGTGGCGATCGCCGGTGAGTCCGGGGTGCGGTACGACGCGATGGACGCGCAGATGGCCGCCGACCTCGTCGCGATGGCGCGTCCGGTGACGAAATACGCCACCCGCGTCGTCGACCCGGAGTCGGTGCTGCGGGTACTGCGCCGGGCGGTCAAAATCGCCATGACACCGCCACGCGGACCGGTCTTCGTGGCGCTTCCGTTGGACGTGCTGGACGCGCCCAACAACGAACCGGTGCTCCGGACGGCGATTCCCTACACGTCGGTGGTACCGGTGCCCGAACTCGTCGAGCGCGCCGCGGTGCTGCTCGCCGGCGCCACCAACCCGATCATCATCCTCGGCGACGGCGTCGTGGTGTCGGGCGCACAGGCGGCGCTGACCCACGTCGCCGAACAGCTGGGCGCCGACGTGTGGGGTGCCGACTCCTCCGAAGTCGCCATCGACAGCCGGCACCCGCTGTACCGTGGCCTGCTCGGGCACATGTTCGGCGAAGTGAGCGCGGCTGCCGTCGCCGAGGCCGACACGGTACTGGTCGTGGGGACCTACCTGTTCCCCGAGGTGTTCCCGACCCTGTCGAGCCCGTTCCGGGCGGACGCCCGGATCGTGCACATCGATCTCGACGGCTACGAGATCGCCAAGAACCATCCGGTGTCCCTCGGCCTGGTCGCCGACCCGAAGGCCACCCTCGAAGCACTGGCGACCGCGCTGGACCGGGTCATGACGCCGGAGGACCGGCAGCGGGCCGACGCCCGCCAGGAGGCACGCCGGACACAACAGTCCCCCGTCACCGTCGACGAGAACTCGATGCTGGATGTGTTCCTGCACGCGTTGGCCGCGCGGGCACCCGAGGACCTGATCGTCTTCGACGAAGGACTCACCGCCACCCCGGCGATCAGCGCGCATCTGCCGGCCCGGACGCCGGGGCACTGGTTCCTCACCCGCGGCGGCTCGCTGGGGGTGGGGATCCCGGGTGCGATCGGGGCCAAGCTGGCCCATCCGCACAGGGCCGTGGTCGGGTTCACCGGCGACGGCGGAAGTATGTACACCATCCAGGCCCTGGCGACCGCTGCGCGGTACAACATCGGGGCCAAGTTCGTGATCTGTAACAACCACCGGTACCGGCTGCTCGACGACAACATCGCGCAGTACTGGCGGGAACGTGGTATCGAACAGCACGAGTTTCCGCGGTCGTTCGACCTGTCGGCTCCCGACATCGGCTTCGTCGACATCGCCCGCGGCTGCCGGGTCGACGCGGTCCGCGTCGAGAAGCCCAACCAGGTCGACGAGGCCATCGAGCGGATGTTCGCCGGGGACGGCCCGTTCCTGGTCGACCTCGTCACGGCCGTCGGCTGACGACCAGGAGGCGTGCCATGCCAGACATCGTGCCCAGCCCCACCGGCCCGCTGGCCGGTCGGAAGATCGGCGTACTCATGGAGAGTGACTACGTCGAGGAGGAGATCTTCTACTACGAACGCCGGTTCGCCGAGGAAGGCGCAGACGTTCACTTCCTCACCCGGATGTGGGGTCAGCCTTCGCTGACCTTCACCGGTCACGAGCACCGGGTGCCGTTCAGCGTCGACCGCAGCTTCGAAGACGTCGACGTCGCGTCCTACGACGTGATCATCGTGCCGTCCGGCATCGTCTCGGACCGGTTGCGGTACACCGACGACGTCAACAAGCTCGCACCGGCCACCGCGTTCGTGCAGCGCGCGTTCGCCGAGCCGTCGGTACTCGTCGGAATCATCTGCCACGGCATGTGGCTGCTGGCCACCGTGCCCGAACTGATCCGCGGCCGCAAGGTCGTGGCACACAACAACCTGGTCGGCGACGTCCGCAACATGGGTGGTGAGTATGTCGACCAGGACGTGGTGGTCGACGGCAACCTCATCACCGGCCGCAGTGTCCACCAGTGCCACTTCTTCGCACACACCATCGTCCGTCTGCTCGCCGAACGGGGGCGGTCATGACACCCGCCCGTGTTGTGGAGGTTCGCCATGCCTGACGCTATGTACAACCCGTTCATGGACACCATCACGGGCAACGTCACCGAATACGACAGCAGTCGCGGTGTGTTCACGATGGTGACCGCCGACGGCCGGCGGTTCGAGGTGGGCCTGACCGGCGACACGGCCGCCGAGTTGCTGCGCAACCTCGACGAGCCGTACGCCGACGCGAGCGGGCACCTCGCCGAGATGCTCGCGCCGGGCCGGCACCTCATAGCGTACGGCGTGTTCTACCCGGAGCAGGGCGGGTTCACCTTCGAAGCCAAGCGCCTGGTGTTCCTCGGGCGTGATGTCGGTGACTACAACTTCGAGAAGTCGACCTGGTGGATCAACCAGATCAACTCGCTGGCCCACTTCTACCGCAGGGCGCAGTTCGGTTCCGGACCGATCGACTACCGCGACTACCGCACCATCATCCGGCTGGGCGGCGACAAGACCGACAGCCACGTCCAGGAGACCGACACCATCTCGCGGATGGTCTACGGGATGGCCTCGGCCTACATGCTCACCGGCAACGAGGAGTACCTCGAGGTCGCCGAACGCGGTACCCAGTACCTGCGCGACCACATGCGTTTCGTGGACCCGGACAACGACATCGTGTACTGGTACCACGGAATCAAGGTGGAGGGTGACCGCGAGGAGAAGCTGTTCACCTCCGAGTTCGACGACGACTACGACGCCGTCCCGATGTACGAGCAGATCTACGCTCTGGCCGGACCGACGCAGACCTTCCGGATCACCGGCGACCGGCGCATCAGGTCCGACATCGACCACACGATGCGGTTGTTCGAGAACCACTTCCGCGACCACGAGGGCGGCGGGTACTACTCGCACGTCGACCCGATCCGGCTGAGCCCGCACGCGGACGCGCTCGGGTACAACAAGTCCCGCAAGAACTGGAACTCGGTCGGCGACCACGCGCCGGCGTACCTCATCAACGCGTTCCTCGCCACCGGCGAACCCGTGTTCGCCGAGATGCTGGAACGCACCTTCGACACGATCGTCGCGCGCTTCCCGGACTACGACAACAGTCCGTTCGTCAACGAGCGCTTCTTCGCCGACTGGTCGCCGGACCACGGGCACAGCTGGCAGCAGAACCGGGCGGTGGTGGGGCACAACCTGAAGATCGCCTGGAACCTCATGCGCATGCACGCGTACCGGCCGAAGGACGAGTACCAGAAGCTGGCCTCGCACATCGCCAGCATCATGCCGCCGGTCGGCAGCGACCGGCAGCGGGGCGGCTGGTACGACGTGGTCGAACGGGTACTGGCCGACCGCCAGCGGTGGTACCGGTTCGCCTGGCACGACCGCAAGGCGTGGTGGCAACAGGAACAGGCGATCCTGGCGTACCTCATCCTGTTCGGCAGCCTCGGTGGCGAAGACCTCCAACGGGAGTCACGCCAGGCGGAGGCGTTCTACAACACCTTCTTCCTCGACCACGACGAGGGTGCCGTCTACTTCAACGTACTGGCCAACGGCATGCCCTACCTGCTCGGTACCGAGCGGCTCAAGGGCAGCCACTCGATGAGCATGTACCACTCGGCAGAGCTGTGTTACCTCTCGGCGGTGTACAACAACCTGCTCATCACCAAGCAGCCGCTGACGTTGTGGTTCAAGCCGCGCGCGGACGCCGACCGCACCCTGCGGGTCGCACCCGACCTCCTGCCCAGCGGTCGGGTACGGCTGGACAAGGTCGAGATCGACGGAAAGCCGCACGAGGTCTTCGATTCCACCGCGATGACCGTCGAGCTGCCGGGTTCCCCGGACGACCTGACGGTCAAGGTCCAGTTGGTGCCGGCCGGATAAGACGACGAGACGCCGCTCGGGACGGAAACCGGTCGGCGAGCACTGGGAGGACGGAATGGAGATAGAGAGACACGTCGTTGATTCGATCACGGTGATCAGTCTCGCCGGAGACCTGGACGGGCGGTTCGCGGCGACGGTTCAGGAACAGCTACTCACCTCGTTGCCGGCGGACGAACGCATCCTCCTGGACCTGACGAAGGTGCCGTTCGTCTCCAGCGCGGGGCTACGCACGATGCTGCTCATCTACCGGCAGGCACAGGTGGTGAACAGCACGGTCGCCCTGGTCGGTCCATCGCCGGAGTTGCGGTCCGTCCTCTCGGCCACCGGCTTCCTCGGGTTCTTCGTCGTCGCCGACACGGTGGCCGAGGGTGTGAAGGAACTGAGCAAGACCGAGTTGAAGCGGAGCGGCGTAACATGACCAGTCCACTTGTGCTCCGGGATCGGATCGACTCGTTCCCGACCGACCAGGTCGCCGGATACAACGTCCGCCCGGGCCGCACATTCCCGTTCGGTGCGACGCTGGTACCCGGTGGAGTGAACTTCTCCATCTTCTCCAGCGGCGCCGAGGCGGTGTCACTGGTGCTGTTCCGTCGCGACGAGAAGACACCGGTGGCCGAGCTGCCGTTCCCGGACGAGTACCGGATCGGCGGGGTCTGGGCGATGACAGTCTTCGGGCTCGACTTCGAGGACATCGAGTACGGGTACCGGGTGTTCGGTCCGGCCGAGCCGGAACCGGGCGACCGTTACGACGCGGGCCAGATTCTCGCCGACCCGTATGCCAAGGCCATGTCGGGACGCAACGTCTGGGGCGTACCGCCGGACTGGAACGACCCGTACCCGTACCGGTCCCGGTTGACGTTCGACGACTTCGACTGGGACGGCGACCGGCCGCTGCGGATCCCGCCGGAGGATCTGGTCATCTACGAGACTCATGTGCGGGGTTTCACCCGGCATTCGTCGTCGGGCGTGAGCCAGCCGGGCACCTACGCCGGTCTGGTGGAGAAGATTCCTTATCTGCGTGAGCTCGGCGTCAACTGTGTCGAGCTGATGCCGGTCTTCGAGTTCGACGAGTTCGAGAACAGCCGGATCAACGAGGCGACCGGCGAGCAACTGTTCAACTACTGGGGATACTCCACGGTCGGGTTCTTCGCGCCCAAGGCCGGGTACGCCGCCACCGGGCGGTACGGCATGCAGCGCGACGAGTTCAAGAACATGGTCAAGGAACTGCACCGGGCCGGTATCCAGGTGGTCCTCGACGTCGTGTTCAACCACACGGCCGAAGGCAACGAGAACGGTCCCACCATCCACTTCCGCGGCCTGGACAACCGCACCTACTACATGCTCACGCCGGAGGGGTACTACTACAACTTCAGCGGTACCGGCAACACCTTCAACTGCAACAACCCGGTGGTCCGCGACTACGTGCACTGGTGCCTGCGGTACTGGGCCAGCGAGTACCACGTCGACGGCTTCCGCTTCGACCTCGCGGCGATCCTCGCCCGCGGGCTCGACGGCGCCCCGATGCAGAACCCGCCGTTGCCCGAGGCGCTGGCCTACGATCCGTTGCTGCGCGACTGCCTGCTCATCGCGGAGGCGTGGGACGCGGGCGGCCTGTACCAGGTCGGCTCGTTCCCCAACTACTTCCGCTGGTCCGAGTGGAACGGCAAGTACCGGGACACGGTACGCCGGTTCCTCAAGGGCGACGCGGGTACCGCCGGGGATCTGGCCACCCGCCTGGTCGGCTCGCCCGACCTGTACAAGCACCGAAGCGCGCTGGCGTCGGTCAACTTCATCACCTGCCACGACGGGTTCACCCTTGCCGACCTGGTGTCCTACAACGACAAGCACAACGAAGCCAACGACGAGGACAACCGCGACGGCGCCAACGACAACAACAGCTGGAACTGTGGCGTCGAGGGACCGACCGACGACGAGGGCGTGCGACGGCTGCGGCTGCGGCAGATGAAGAACGCGTTGTTGCTGCTGCTCGTCAGCCAGGGGATCCCGATGATCCTCTCCGGTGACGAGGTCGGCCGCAGCCAGCAGGGAAACAACAACGCATACAACCACGACACGCCGTTGTCCTGGTTCGACTGGTCGCTCCAGGAGGGCAACGGGGATCTTCTGCGGTTCGTCAGCCGGTGCATCGAGTTCCGGATGGCGCACACGATCCTGCGTGGCCACCACCACCCGACCGGGGACGACCAGTACGGCTGCGGGTACCCCGACGTCAGCTGGCACGGGGTGAACGCGTGGCAGCCGGACTGGTCGGAGACCAGCCGACTGGTGTGTCTCATGCGCAGCGGCGCCGCCGCCAACGGCGGGACCGACCACATCTACGTGGCGGCCAATGCGCACTGGGACGACCACGACGTGGAGCTGCCGGTGCTGCCGGACGGGATGCGTTGGCATCTGTTCGCCGACACGTCGGCGCAGACACCGGCCGACGTGCACGACCCGGGTGCCGAGCCGGTACTGACCAATCAGCAGTGGACAACAGTCGGCGCCCGGTCGGCGCTGGTACTCGTCGGTCGCTTCTCCGGAGTCTGACCGATCCGCTAGATGCAAGTTGACAAGGAGTATCCATCATGGGATTCAGCGCCACGTTGAGCCGCAATGGCCGCATCGCGTTGATCACGCTGGAAGGCGAGCTGGACGCGTTGCACGCCGACGACTTCCGGAACCGGGTCGAGCAGGCCGCCAACGGTGGCCAGATCGACCAGCTCGTGCTGGACATGACAGACCTCACCTACATGTCCTCCGCGGGCATGCGGGGCCTGGTCTTCGCCCGGCAGAAGATGGGCGAGGACATCCGGATCGTACTGGTACGGGCGAGCGACTCCGTCGAGCAGACCATCCGGCTGGTCGGCTTCCACCAGAGCGTCGTCTTCAGTGACGAGGTACCGGGATAGGAGGGGCGTGAAGCGACTCAGACTGCCGGCTGTGCTCGACTCGCTTGACCAGGTGGTTGCGTTCGTCGCTGATATTGCCCACTCGTCCGGTCTGTCCGGGACGCGGCACCGGCGGCTCCGTCTCGCGGTCGAAGAGTTCGTCACCAACATCGTGACCCACGGGTTCAACGGTGGCGCGGTCGACGGGGAGCTGGAGCTCCTCGGCGGGGTGGAACCGGACTGTGTCTGGCTGATGCTGGTCGACCGGGGGCCGCCGTTCGATCCGAACACCATCAGCCGACCGGCCGATCTCGACATGCCGTTGGTGCAGCGGCGACCTGGCGGACTTGGGCTCTTCCTGGCACGCAACGCGGCGGACCAGATCGTGTACGAGCACAGCGGTGGCTGCAACTGCACAACGATCGTCATCAACCGCAGATAGGCCACCGGACCGGTTGCTCCGGGCGGCTCCGCTGCTGTTGACTGGGAGGAGGCAGTGTGCTTGAGCTCACGCTGGTAGTGAGCGAGCGGTCGCCCATGGCGGACAACCTCTGCGCCGTGGTTAATTCCGATGGGATGCCTGCTCGGCTGGTGAGTCCCGCCGAGGCACTCGCCGGTTGGCGGGCGGGCGATCGCACCCCGGACCTCCTTCTGGTCAACGCCGCACTCAATCTCAGTATCGTCCGCCAGCTGGCACAACGGATCACCCGGACCACCAGCCGACCACCAACCGTCGTCATGTTCGCCGAGCGGGACTTCCGCGAGCTCGAGGAACATGTGATGGCCGGTCTTGACTACATCATTCCCCCGTTCCTGCCCGGCCTGATCGGCAGCCGCCTGGTTGCCTGCCACGTCCGTCAGGTCATGTCCCGTACCACGCAGGACATCCAGACCGCGGCCAACCTTCTGAAGTACGAGCGCGAGCTGCAGATCGGTCGGGAGATCCAGGCGGGTTTCCTGCCGGACGTGTTGCCTTCGCGGTCGGGCTGGCAACTGACCGCGCGGTTCCAACCGGCGCTGGAGGTCGCGGGGGACTTCTACGACGCGTTCGAGTTGCTTGGCGGGGCCCGGATCGGACTGGTCGTTGCCGATGTCTGCGACAAGGGGGTCGGCGCCGCGATGTTCATGGCGCTGATCCGTAGCCTGCTGCGGCACACCGCCAGCTACCTCGACCCGGGCAGCCAGCCGGCGGGGGACGAGAAGATTGATCCGGGCGCCGACGCCGCCGTGCTGGTGCACTCGATCGCCACGACCAACCGGTACCTCACCACGAACCATCTCGGGCAGGGGTACTTCGCCACGCTGTTCTTCGGCATCCTCGACCCGACCGACGGTTCGCTGGTGTATGTGAACTGTGGGCACAACCCACCGGTGATGCATCGCGCGGACGGCACGCAGGATCTGCTGTGGCCGACCGGGCCGGCGTTGGGTCTGGTACCGGAGTCGGTGTTCGACCTGGAGACCACCCGGCTCGGGTACGGGGATCTGCTGTTCATCTATACCGACGGGGTACCCGAAGCGAAGGACGCCAACGGGCGGTTCTTCACCGAGGAGTCGATGCTGGCGATCATCCGCGCGCAGAACAGCGGCGCCGACGAACTCCTCGACGTGTTCGAGCGCCGGCTGAGCGCGCACGTGGGCTTCGCCGACCGCTCCGATGACATAACGATGCTGGCGCTGCGCCGCCAGCCCGAGTACCGGGCGCCGCGCGGGCGCAGGAGTGCGGCGGCCACGCCACCCAGGCGGGGTCGCGCCGTGGACGGTAGTAGATCAGCTAGACGGTGACACTGCCGCGGAACCCTTCGGCGCCGCACGCGACCGCCCGGGCGGGATTCGGCACACCACCGCAGGGAGGGAGATGCATGTGGAATGGCTTGAGGGAACCGTGAACCAGGTGGTCGGCATCGGGTTGGCGGGAGGACAGGGTATGCGCGCCCGCCCGCTGACCCTGGAGGCGTTCGGGTACCTGCGCAGCAAGGCCACGATAAGTTTCGCCGGCCGGGCGCTCGTCGAGTGGCAGGTGGCGGGCTTTCGCGACCAGGGTATCGACACGTTCTACGTGGTGGCCAACGGGCGGGAGAACCGCTACCAGGTCAAGGACGTCCTCGGGCACGGTGAGGACCTACGGGTGCGGGTACGGTACTCCCGGCCGCGGATGGACCAGCACAACACCGGCTCGGGCGAGGCGACGATCAGCGCGATCGCGCATTGGGATCTCGACGGCCTGGCCCTGGTGTTCCCGACCGACTCGCTCTTCGAGTTCGACCTCGCCGAACTGGTCCGACATCACCGGGCCGGTGGCGCGGTGGTGACGGTGGCGACCGTCGAGCGTTCCGTCGCCGAGGTCGCCGGGAAGTACGGCACCCTGGTAACCGACCAGGACGGCTGGATCCGCGAGTTCGTGGAGAAACCGCCGCTGGAGAAGGTGCGCCGGCTGGCGCGCGGGGCGGACCGGGTACCCATCAACGCCGGCCTCTACCTGGTCGACTGCGCCCGGTTGCGGCAGCTCGCCGCCACCCCGCAGCTCGCCGCGCTGGCCGGTCGGCAGCTGGACTGGGGACAGAATCTGCTCCCGTGGCTGGTGGCCGCCGGCCATCCCGTCCGGCAGGTACCCATCGGGAAGGCGGGCGACCTGGGCAACCCGCGCGACTACCTGGTGACCCTCGCCGACGTGCTCGGCGGCGGGTACCCGCATCTGCTCAAGCAGATGGATCCGCCGTACGCCGGCAACATCTGGATCCACGAGTCCTCGCTGCGCCAGCGCGATCCGCTCACCGGCATGACGTTGAGCGCGAAGCTGACCGCGGGGCTCGTCCGGATCGGCCCGAACGTGCACATCGGTCGCGACGTGGAGATCGGCCCCGGCGTGGTCGTCTCGGACGCGTCGATCGGTGACGGTGTCGACCTGCACCCGCACTGCCGGGTGCGGCGGGCCGCCTGCCTCGACGGGGCGGTCATCGGGTGGGGGGCCCAGGTGACCGATACCCACGTCGGTGTGATGGCCCGCGTGGAATCCGCGCCGGCGGCGGTCACGGTACTAAACGGATATTCGGCGATCGGCAACGAAGCGACGGTACGAGCCGGCTGCCGGTTGGCCGGGACGGTGGTGTACCCGCGGCTGACGGTACCGGCCGCGACGGTTACACCGGTGGGTACGACATTTGTCGTGGCGACCGATTTCATCGGGGAGGCGTCCGCCTAGCGCAGACGCACCGGTGCCTCCGCCGGGCGCGTCGGCGGAGGCACTCCATCTTTGCGGTATCAGCGGTTTTCGCTGGTACCGATGCTCTTTGCCGGGCAGCATCCGCCGGGCCCGGCCACCGGGCTGTTCGCCGTGGTCGGAGCGGCCGCGAGAAATGCCGCGGCGATAGTGGCGACGATTGCGATCCCGATTCGCCTGGCAATATTCATCGTTTCTTTCCCTTCGCGTACCGGTCTGCCTGACAACGTTGAAGCTAGGCAGGAAGGGCACCGGCTTCAAGCAGATGTCCGGTGACGGTAGTGAATGCGTAAGCTCTCCGGCCGTTATTTGGGGAAACGGGTCCGAAAGAGGTGCCGGTCGCCGGCAAAATGGTAGAAATGGAAAACGCTTACCGCGGGCCGCCCGGCGACCATCCGGCGGCCGGCCGTCCGCCACCCGCGCCGACGGTCACCGGGGGATCGCCGGCAACGAGGCCGTCCCCTCCCCGGTTCGCCCCACTGACCTGGCCTGATCTGCCCTATCTTGCAGCCCGTAACCAGCACTTGACGGAATGCCGTAGTGACCTGACGAAATGGACGCGGTTCGGGACGTTTACCTCTGTGTAACATGCCCAGGGCATTGGTCCCGGCGGCAAGTTCGATTCCCGGGCGGTGACGACGAGTTGTCCCACGAGTATCCTGTATGTGGCTGAGCAGCACGTGGGACAGTCGTACGTGCGTTACCAACATCGGGTGAGTTGAGGCGACATGGCGCGTTCACTAGGCGACCGGGTACGCGAAATGCGGATGCGGCGGGGCCTTAGCCAGAGCGGCCTTGCCCGGGGTTTGGTTTCGCCCAGCTACGTCTCGCTGATCGAGGCCGGGAAACGGTTGCCCGAACGGGAAATCCTCCAGGCGTTTGCCGAACGGTTGGACACGACGCCCGAGTACCTCGAGACCGGGGTGGACGCCGCCGCCGCACGGGAGGAGCAGCTGAGCCTCAAGTACGCCGAACTGGCACTGGCCAACGGACAGATCGAGGAGGCGCGGCTGCGCTTCGAGACGCTCGCCCGCACCAGTGTGTTCAGCCGGCACGCGGCGGCCTGGGGGAGCGCGCGCAGCCGGGAGGCGCAGGGCGACCTGCCGGGTGCGATCGAACGGGTGGAGTGGCTGCTCGACGAGCACCGCGCAGGCCGGGCGGACGCGCCCGGCCTGCTGACTCTGCTCAACACCCAGTGCCGGCTCTACCGCGAGGTCGGCGACCTCAACCACAGCATCACGCTCGGCGAGCAGGGGCTGGAGGAGGTCCGGGTACTCGGCCTGACCGGCACCGGGGAGGAGATCCGGATCGCCACGACACTGGTGGCCAGCTACTGGGAACGCGGCGACTGGGTGAAGGCGAACCTGCTGGCCAAGGACGTCATCGCCCGGGCGGAGAAGCACGGCTCGCCGCGCTCGCGGGGCTCGGCGTACTGGAACGCCAGCCTTGCTGCATCGTCGGTCGGGGGGGTGGGCCTGGCGATCGAGCTGGCGCAGCGGGCGATCGCGATGTTCTCCGAGACGGTCGACGAGCGCGGCCTGGCCCGGCTGCGCGCCGACCTGTCCTGGATCCTGCTGTGCCAGCAGCCACAGGATCTGTCCACAGTGGAGGACCTGCTGACCAAGGCGTACACCGCCCTGCAGGAGATCGGCGTCAGCACCGACCTCGCGTACTGCGAGACGGAGCTCGCGCGGTACCACCTGGCCAACGGTGACCCGACGACCGCCCTGTCCTATGCCGACCGGTCGATCGAGCGGATCACCGACCGCGACATCCTGGAGTCCGCCCGGGTGCGCGTGGTCCGGGCCTACGTCCTGGCGGCCCTCGGCGACACCGAGCAGAGCCTGCGCAGCTGCCGCCAGGCCATGCAGACGCTGCGCGGCCACCGCCGGTGGCGGCAGTACATGGCCACCTGGCGGGAGGCCGCCGAGTTGCTGGTGCGGCTCGGTCGCAAGGACGAGGCGATCGATGCGTACCGTGCTCTGGCCGACTGCGGCGGAGCGCCCGAGCCGATCTGGACGGGCGCGGTGAAGTGGGCGCCGCCCGCCGGCGTCGAGGACGTCGACGAGGCGTCCGACTCGCGGTGGGCCTCGTAACGCGGGGTCCTCGTCACGCGGGGGGCTTGTAGCGCCGGGCCCGTAGCGCTGGCTTCCCGGCGCGACGATCAGGTCAACGCCGGTGCGGCGTCGAGCTCGTCGGCACCGGTCGAGCGCAGGATGTCGTAGACGTAGGCCGCCGTGGCCAGCGTCACGTGGTGGTGCCACCCGGCGAAGGTGCGACCCTCGTAGTCGCGCAGTCCGAATCGGTCCGCGAACCCCTCCAGGTGGGAGCCGACCCGCTGCCGTAGCTTGCCGAGCGCGACCAGGTCCGCCAGCGGGCGATCGGTGATGTTGGTGAGCCAGTACCCGCGCGGCTGTGGCTTGCCCAGCGGCCACTCCACGATCAGCTGCCGGGACGGCGGTGCCGCCGGGGGTACCGCGGGGACGTCTGCGGCCGGTGGCCGGACCGGTATCTGGAGGTACTGCGCGCGCCGGACGATCGTGTCGTCCTCGGCGTCGCGCCAGCCGACCGTGGTACGGGTGGCGTCGACGAACCGGCGCAGCAGATCGCTCACCGGACCCTGCCAGTACGGACGGTTCCACCACGGACTCCGGGTACCGGCCGGAGAGGCCAGCGTGTTGAGGGACCGGGCCTGGCCGTCGAAGCGCACCCCGAGGCTGCTGCTGACCTGGGCGAGGTACGGCAGGCCGCGGTTCTCCAGCGAGGCGAACAGCACCTCGGCGGTGGCGAGCTGCCGGGCGTCGACGGCCACCGGCGCGGCCCGCATACCCCAGTCCAGCGCCATGTCGTCGAGTACCTCGAGCTGGTACTGCCAGTACGGGCGCGGTCGTTCGCTCGCGGGGATGCGGGCGCGGGCCCGCCGGTCGGCGTCATCGCCCCAGGAGTCGGGTACCACGAGCCGCCAGTTGAGCGGAATGCTGAACTGATCGGTGGTCAGGGTGACGGTGATGGCGAGTTGGCAGTTGCAGACCTTCTCCAGCGATCGCACGTACTGCCGCTCCACCGCGGCCGAGTGCCGCCCGTGCTTGGGGAACGCGACCTCCTCGAGTACCCACGCAACCGGGCGCAGTGACCGGGACAGCCGGGTCATGAGGCGTTGCCGGATCGGCTCGTGGTCCCACGGGCTCTGGTTGACGAACTGCTGCAGCGACTGCTCCGAGTGCCGCCCGGGGGTGATGGCGGCCATTCGACGGATCGACTTACGGCCGGGGCAATTCAGCAGCCCGTGGAGATAGGTCTCTCCGACCCTCCGTTGGTCGGCTCGACAAAGCGTGCCGAATATGTAATTGCAGAAGTCTCTGAAATCGTCGCTGAAACATTCCGGTGAAGTGTCGATAGCTGTCATGCCTGTCATCGCTCACCTCCGCGGAGTGGTGACGTTCGGTAGTCAGCGACCTGCTCCGTGGCGTTTGTAGCCGACTAAATCACCGATTGCAAGGGGGGACACGACGAAGTGTGTCCGTACTTGGGACCGAGTTCCTGCGGCGTTTGCTCAGGTACGCAACCGTTTGTCCCGAACCTGGCACGGTAGCGATGAGATCCAATGAAAAAGGATCAATAAATTGTCGTCCACTGACACTTCTCTCGGTCACGACCTTCATAACACAGAGTCAAAGATCAGAGTAAACGATCGGTTGGGCGAAGCGTCCGTGGACTGTCCCGGAAAAGGAACCGGATAGGCAGCGGCAAATATGGTTCGGCCGGGAACGGGGCGCAATTAATGACGCACTCGGCTCACGCCGTGCTGGACGGCCGCTCGCTGTCCAGCGTGGCCATCACCGGTGCGGCGTAGCGTTCGCCGGCCGCCGACCCGTGCGGGACCGCCCGCTCGATCAGGGCGAGGTCGTCGGCTGACAACGACAGCTCCCGGGCGCCCAGGGCCTCGGTCAGCCGGGCGCGCTGGCGGGCGCCGACCAGCGCCACGACGTCGTCGCCACGCGACAGCACCCAGGCGATGGCCAGCTGGGCGACGGTGACGCCCTTCTCCCCGGCCAGCTCGCGCAGCACCTCGACGAGGGCGAGGTTGCGGTGGAGGTTCTCCCCGGTGAAGCGGGGACTGAACGACCGGAAGTCGCCGGGGCTCAGCGACCGCTGCGCCGACCAGTGACCGCTCAGCAGGCCGCGCGAGAGCACGCCGTACGCGGTGACCCCGATACCCAGCTCGCGGCAGGTCGGCAGGATCCGTGCCTCGACGCCACGCGACAGCAACGAGTACTCGATCTGCACGTCGGTGATCGGATGCACCGCATGGGCACGCCTGATCGTCTCCGCGCCGGTCTCGGAGAGCCCGATGTGGCGCACGTACCCCGCCTGTACCATCTCCGCGATGGCCGCTACGGTCTCCTCGACGGGTACCGCCGGATCCACCCGGGCCGGGCGGTAGATGTCGATGTGGTCGGTGCCGAGCCGGCGCAGGCTGTAGGCGAGGAAGTTGCGGACCGCGGCCGGCCGCCCGTCGGTACCCGCCCAGGCGCCGGCCGGATCGCGCAGGGCGCCGAACTTCACGCTGAGGATCACCTGGTCGCGGCGGCGCCCGCGCAGCGCCTCGTTCAGCAGCAGCTCGTTGTGGCCCATGCCGTAGAAGTCGCCGGTGTCGAGCAGCGTCACGCCGGCGTCCAGCGCGGCGTGGACCGTCGCGATGCTCTCCTCGCGATCTGCCGGACCGTAGAGGTCGGACATGCCCATGCAGCCCAGACCGACAGCGGACACGCGAAGTTGCTCCGGTCCCAGCGATAGCTCGGTCAAGACACGCTCCAGGAGTAGTCGACACACCCTGCGGATTGGCCCCGGACATAGTACCGGCGTCATCGCGCGGGTCCGAGGGGCCCGGCGATTTCTCGCATGCCGCGCCGATCGGTACCGACCTGACGAAGTGCTGCCGGCTACCTGCCGGTCACCTCCGCGCCGGCGACCCATGCCGGCGACCCGCCGGCCGCCTCTCATAGGATTCAGTGAGGCCGTGCGTACCATGACCGCCGACCGGGCCGGTGTGGACACCGGAAGGAGAAAGGTCGTCATGACCAATTCGATGGCGACCAAGCGCGTCAGCTGGGTCGAGTTGTTCTACGACCTCGTCTTCGTGTTCGCGGTGACGCAGATCGCCGACATCTTCGCCGAGAACGTGTCCTGGCGCGGGCTCGTCGAAGCCTGGGTGATCTTCACGCCGTTCTGGTGGTCGTGGGTGGGTACCGCGATCCTGTCGAACCTCACCGACCTCGAGCACATCCGGCATCGCCTGCGCATGTTCGGGATCGGCCTGGCCACGCTGCTGATGACGGTCGCCGCGCCGAGCGCCTTCACCAGCCGAGGGGTGTTCTTCGCCGCGGTGTTCGTGGTGCTGCGACTGACGCTCGTGTGGTGGTCGGTCGACCAGTTCCACGGCGTGCGCTTCAACCCGTTCACCGCGTCGGCCTTCGTGACGGCACCGCTGTTCCTGGCCACCTCGTTCCTGCCCAGCGACCAGAAGCTGATGGCCTGGACCGCGTTGATGGTGGCCGAACTGTCGACCTCGTGGCTGTTCCGCAACCGGCTGAAGGTCCTGCGCGTGGACACCAGCCACCTGCCCGAGCGGTTCGGGCTGGTCATCATGATCGCCCTCGGCGAGTCGGTGATCGTGGCCGGGCAGGCGATCGGTAACCACTTCGACGTTGCCCGCATCCTCGCGCTGGCCGGCTGCTTCGCCTTCGTGTGCGGCCTGTGGTGGATATACTTCCACTTCTCCATCAAGGCCGTGGCGTACAAGCTCATGTCCGAGGACAACCAGAGCCGGATCATCCGGGAGGTTCTCTCCTACGGCCATTACGCGCTGACCTGCTCGATCATCGCGATCGCCACCGGCATGCGGTTCGTGGTGGCCAGGCCGGGTGCACATCTGCCGGCGGCGCAGGTATGGCTGCTGTGCGGCGGAACGGCGCTGTTCCTCGCCGTTTTCGCCTGGCAGCGGTGGGGGATGTTCTGGATGCTGTCGGTCACGCGTGCCCCGGCCGCGATGCTGGCGGTGCTGCTCGGCCTCGTCGGCGGGTGGCTTCCGGCGCTCGTTCTGGTGGTACTGCTCGTGGCCGTGCTCGCGGGCCTCGCGATGGTGGAGCTGGCGGTCGTCTCGGCGAACCTGTTGCATCCCGTTCCGGAAGTGCACGCCGTCGAGC